>k87-72185_pt1 | contig 10436 bp, 14 predicted proteins | sample MGYA00084031_6733416 | MGnify analysis MGYA00084031
ACAAAAGGGTGCGACACCCATAATGGTGGCACACCCTTTTGTTTTTTGCCCTGCTAATTGAATATAAGAGTCAGCATTTTTCCGGTGAACCGGCATTCGTCGCGGTGCGAAACGACGAACCACAGCCGCATGTTGCAATAGCGTTTGGATTATCGATCGTAAACCCTCCGCCCATCATCGTTTGTTTATAATCAATTTTTGTTCCTTGCAAGATCGGCGCGCTTTCTTTATCAACCAATACTTGGATGCCATGCTGCTCAAATTGGATGTCCTCTTCGCTTGCTTCATGGTCGAAACCCATTCCGTAAGACAAACCGCTGCAGCCTCCGCCTCTCACAGCCACGCGCAAAAAAGCGCCTTCTTCTTCATTTTCTCTCATCATGTTTTTTATTTGTAAAGCTGCTGATTCCGTGAGGCTGATTACTTCACCCATCATCGAAAACCTCCTTGCATCATATTTGCTTTAAAACTCCACACAAGAGTGCTAACCGTCCAAAATCAATAGGGTTAATGGCGATGTTATTAGTAGTATAAACTTTTTTTATTTTTTCCTCAACAAAGCGGTATGGAAACAAGAAAAAAGACGAACTTGTGTTTCGTAATAAAACAAAAATGGAATGCTATTTTTTATTCTTTTTCCGAAAACACAACTGTTTCCATCAGATTGAAAACGAACATTTTGTATAATGAAAAAAGGCCAATGAAACCCAGAGAGTACAGAAAAAACTAGGAAGTGAACAAATTGTCTGAGATTACACCTTTTTACGAAAAAAAGGAAGTATGTCCTCTTTGCAAAAAATCATTCACTACCACTAAAATACGGTCCCGTTTTGTAAAAGCAGTTTCCTATGACACGGACTTTTCCCCCATATACCAGGACCCCGAAATAAACCCGCTGATTTACTATGTGAACGTGTGTCCATACTGTGGTTATTCGTACACAGACGAGTTTTCTCGTTATTTTTCTTCTGCCATTTTAAGTGAAATGAAAGAAAAAGTTTCCTCCCGCTGGGTATATCAAGATTATGGAAAACACCGAAGCATTCAAGACGGGATCAACAGCTATAAACTTGCTTATTACTGTGCTGCCTTAAGAAATGAAAAATACGTCACGATGGGCGGCTTGGCATTGCGCGCCGCTTGGCTATACCGTCTTTTACAATCTCAGGAAGAGGAAAAACGGTTTTTGGAAATCGCCGTTAAAAAATACGAAGCTTCCTTTTCAAACGGAGACTTTTCCCGTACAAAGATGTCTGAAATCAAAATTTTGTATTTGATTGGAGAATTAAAAAAAAGACTGGGGCGCTATAAAGAAGCGGCCTTTTACTTTTCAAAAGTGCTGGAAAAGCAAAAAAACTGTACCGAACCGAATATTTTGGAGATGACCAAAAACCAGTGGCAAAAAATTCGAAATGCATTGAAATAGAAAGGATCTTGGAACCATCGGAATGGGCTATTCTATCATCACTAAGCGTTTGCCTGCATTTATGCTCACTATAAGCCCATTACTTTGCCACACATTTCCGAACGAAACAGCCAACTTCACAACTTTGACGCCTTTTAAAACATCGGGTTTTCTTCTATATATTGATATATATTCTTCACCAGCTCTTCTGGTGTCTTTCCTTTCACTGGCTCGCCGTTGACGAGTGCAAAAAGGGATTCGCCGCAAAGAGTGCAATAATCTAGACAGTCGTATTCGACAATATCTATATTAGGATCTTCCTCCAATATTTCAAGCGCCTTTTGGGCGCCGCTTGCTAAATTGCTGACACAAAATTCTACAATTGGATTCATGTGATCACCCCAAGCATGATTGTACTATTGATCTCTAAGATAGAAAAGAAATCAATAAGCTGTTGTGAAAAACTAGAACTTTCGATATACTTTTCATGGGGGTATTTATCGATATTATATCTTATTGTAAGGGTTTTAAATCTTACGTTTGACTTCAAAAGCTGAACAAAAGGGGAAATTTGTTATGAGAAATTTAGTTTTACTTGGCGGAGGTTACGGGAATATGCGAATATTGCTCCGGTTGCTGCCCAATCTTCCGGAGGATGTCGCGGTTACACTTGTAGACAAGGTTCCCTATCATTGTTTAAAAACAGAATATTACGCCTTAGCGGCCGGAACAACTTCTGATCAACATGTTCGGGTGCCTTTTCCTACCCATCCACAGCTTTCGCATGTTTTTGCGGAAATTACGGAAATTGATTTAGATCACAAAACGGTCCACTTAAAGGATCATGATCCTATCACATACGATGAATTGGTGATAGGTTTGGGATGCGAAGACAAATATCATGGGGTCCCCGGCGCACCAGAATACACACATAGTATTCAATCGATTGAAAAAGCAAGAAATACATATCAATGCCTGAACAATATGCCCGCCGGTTCGTCCGTTGGCATTGTGGGAGCAGGCCTAAGCGGGATTGAACTGGCAAGTGAACTGCGGGAAAGCCGCCCTGATTTAAAAGTAAAATTATTTGATAGAAGGCCGAGAATATTGTCCACTTTCCCTGAACGTTTAAGCAACTACGTACAAAAATGGTTCATAGAACATGGTGTGGAAGTGATTAACAACGCCAATATTACAAAAGTAGAGCCAAATACATTATACAACCATGAAGAAAAAATCGCATGTGATGCGATTGTCTGGACGGCCGGCATTCAAGCAAATAGACTTGTGAGGCAATTAAACGTGGATAAAGATTCTTCCGGCCGTGTCAAGTTGACACAGTATCATAATATCCCTAATAATGAGCATGTTTATGTAGTAGGGGATTGCGCAAGCCTACCTTACTCACCGAGCGCTCAATTGGCGGAAGAACAAGCAGAACAAATTGTTCAAGTTCTATTAAAGCGCTGGAAAAATGAACCTCTCCCAGAAAAAATGCCAGAGATTAAATTAAAAGGAGTTTTGGGATCGTTAGGAAAAAAAGAAGGATTTGGTTTTTTGGCGGATCGCGCCATTACCGGCCGTGTTGCTCGTTTCCTAAAATCAGGAGTTTTGTGGCTTTATAAATATCACAATGGCTAATCGAAATAAATTCCGAATAATAGAGGAAACAAATATTTTTAAATGAAGAGGTTTTCTTAGAAGATTGGCCCTCCAGACCTCAGTATAGGAAAAAAGTAGACATTCCTTAATTATTGAGTGGAGGGTTCTGTCCCTTTTTCAAATGGATCCCCTCTTTTTAGACATTTTCATTTTTTACTGTGCTTGATATCCATATTTTTCCATTTCGTCGCAAATCGTTTTTAAACGCGGATTTCCTTCTCCTACCATTTTTCCCTCAATCAAGACGACGGGATAAAAAAGATCTTCCTCAATCACTCTGGATGCAAATCTTTTTTTCTCTTGATCAGCAGGAGGATGATAAATATCAACATACGTCATCTTGAATGATTGATTTGGAAATTTTCTCGCCAAAGCTGCCTCCAACCACTCAAATGTATCTTTAGATGACGGCAAATTTACACAACTGGCGCAAATTTGTTCTGCCCCATATACAACAATTTCAATCGGCTTTTTCACGGCACTTCCTCCGACCCTCTGTTCTTTTCTTCATTTTATCCAAAATCTTGCGAGGATGGAACAAAGACAATAGATTTTTTTTATAATTGTCATTATAATAAACGTAGAAAGGAGTCGATACACATGTCCGATCAGGCAATGAAAGAACAAGTACAAGAAGTTTTGGATAAATTGCGTCCGTTTTTACTTCGCGACGGCGGCGACTGTCAATTGATGGATGTGGAAGACGGTATTGTGAAGCTTCGCCTGTTGGGCGCCTGCGGAAGCTGTCCAAGCTCGACTATTACTTTAAAAGCAGGCATTGAACGAGCATTGTTAGAAGAAGTTCCCGGGATTGTGGAAGTTGAACAAGTATTCTAATCACTTTGAATGTAAGGCTGATAGGAAGAGGGACTCCTCCCATCACCACATCATATAAGGGATTCAAACTATCCGTCCTTATATTTTGTGCGCAGAGAGAAAAATCCCTTTCTTCGATATCAGCCTTTTTTTTCTAGCCATTCCCTATTCACCAAATAAGGGGGATCTTCATTTTGAAGTACAGCGTGTATGTTTTTACAACAAAGGCGGATCATCCCACATCTCGTTTCTTTCGTGGCACTTCCAATATGTGGGAGTCCCACGAATTGATCCAATGACAAAAGCGGATGATCAGCATCGATTGGTTCTTTCTCAAAAACATCTAAGCCGGCTCCTTTTATTTCCCCTTCTTTTAGCGCCTCGTATAATGCCTTTTCATCTACGACTGGCCCGCGCCCTATATTTACGAAAATAGCGTGTTTTTTCATTTTTCGGAATTCTTCTCTACTGAACATTCCTTTTGTTTCAGGCGTCAACGGTGTCAGACAGACAACAAAATCAGAACGCTCTAATAATTCATGTAATGTCTTACAGTAAATAGCACCCAACTGTTTTTCTGCTTCCGGTTTTCGCGAACGGTTATGATACAATACGGTCATCTCAAACCCTAAAGCTCGTTTAGCGACTTCTTCTCCTATTTTTCCCATTCCTACGATTCCAATCGTTTTATGATGGACATCTGCTCCTGCTAAAAGAAACGGCGCCCAACCTTTCCAACCGCCGCTTTTAACAAAATGATCCGCTTCCACGATTCTTCTGGAAACAGCTAATAAGAGGGCAAAGGCCAAATCGGCTGTTGACGCTGTTAAAACATCCGGGGTATTGCAAACCGCCACCCCATATCGATTGGCTGCTTCTACGTCAATATTATCAAATCCAACCGCCATATTAGCTACTACTTTTAAACGTTTTGCAACGGAAAATACCTCCTCATCCACCCGTTCTGTCAAAACCGTCAGCAGTGCATCCGCCTGCTTGGCCTTCTGAATCAATACATCCCGAGGAACAGGAATATCTTCTTTCTCCCACATGTCAATAACATATTTTTCTTTTAAAAGCTGTATCGCCTCTTCAGGCAATTTTCTTGTAATATAAACAAATGGTTTTTCCATCCACCCTCACCCCTTGCCCCTATTTTGCTTTTTATTTTATCATATCTTTTCGCCGACTATTGTTTATTTTCATCTGAAAAAGCCTTATCCGCCTATCCCTATTTAAGGAACATGGAACATGAACGAATATCCATTTGCTGTTGCCGCTTTTACGTTTGGTGAGTCATTTTGGATGGAGTTCCATTTTAACTATAAAATCTTCCGCCTATCACCTAAAAACACTGTATGTTTAAATTCAATCTTTGAAAGAAGGCTCGCATCATTAGCGCAGCCAGGATACCACTGGAATAGGAACGCGTTTGACCGGTACTTCCACGAGCTGATAAAAAGAAGCTAAAAAGTGTTCATATTCCTTTGTATCACGAATATATCGAGTCATTTGTTCTTCTAGCTCCTTTTTTCTTTGATGGGAAGAGGCCATAAAATAATCTTCCACACATTCAAAAAAATGGAGAGGAAACAGCAGCCTGGCAAAAATCATTCTCCATGAAAACAGCGTGAGCGGCTGAATCGATTGATAGCCTTTTATAAATTGTTTGATCTCCGCCTTATATTTTGACTGCTGATGCCAAAACTGAAACCGAATCCACTCGGAAATATCCCTTGCTGCGTGATCAAAAACCCAATCAAAAGGATTTTTTATGATAGCGGATTGCCCCCAGGTATCAGGCCGAAAACGTTCATGGCATATGGTGCCTGCATCCGCTGCCAATGGATCTTCATCCAACTCTGTGTCCGCGACATATTGAATCGCATTTTCTGCCATCCCCATGTAATACGGAAAGATATCCACAAATAAAATTTCAAACGTTTCACTTGGGGATCGTTGAAGTAACCGGTGATAGAAGCCCTCGAGCTGTTCTAGACGCTTTTCCCACAAAATACGCCACGTTCCCACCCGATTCGTTTGAGTGATCTCCTCTTGAATGAGTCGGCCTCTATAATGAAATTTGGCCAACTTTCTGCCAATATTGCTATAGCTGCTCCTTTTTTTCATGGGGTTTCGCAGAACCACAAAGTCCTGTTTCTCCACTGTCACTAAATATTTTCCGTTCTTGGCCATACAGAAAGTAGACACGCCTTTTTCACCAAATTTTTGCAAATGCAAAGCCATTTGGCGAAATTCCATGAGCATTTCTTGTGTAAAATGAGTGGCATTTATAATAGTATATAGATAACCCTTTGCCATATATCGGATTGGTTGATTGGAATATAGAGTTTCTGTCTGGATTCCGTAATATTGTTTTAAGAATCGAGAGTAATCCATCTTCACATCCTCCTTTCGTTCCCTGGCTCCCATCATCCCAGGTCTAGAGGCTGGCTTGTAATCAAACGCGGAAATGATAAACGGAAACCGATATGGAAAGCAGTAGATTGAACATACTAGTAATATATATGTATAATGCTTCCATAATTGCTTTCCTTTTGCATCGATTCACAATGTCAAGGAAAAAAGGAACTTCTGGTTCAGCAGAATCCTGTAAAAAGTGCTCTACTTGAAAAGAGTTCGTGAATCAGCCTGTTTCTTAGGTTGTTTCTTTTTTAAGGGGAACCTGTTAGGCTTGAAAAACAACCTCGATAGATAAAGAATATATATGCCAATATTTCAGAAAAAAGGTGATGGTATGACAATGAAAAAAAGAAATATATTAAATATGACGGAAAAAATGGCACGTGAATGGCTGACAAAACGCGGAGTAACCATTGAGGACATTGCAAAACTGGTATTGTTTTTACAAAAAAAATACCATCCCAATTTGCAGTTGGAAGAATGCGTTCAGAATGTAGAAGCTGTACTCGGAAAGCGTGAAGTACAAAACGCCATCTTAACAGGCATTCAATTAGATATACTGGCGGAGCAAGGGAAGCTCGAAGAACCATTACAATCGATTATTAAAACGGATGAAGGATTATACGGAGTCGATGAAATATTAGCTTTTTCCATCGTGAATGTATACGGTTCGATAGGATTTACAAACTACGGCTATATCGACAAAATCAAACCAGGGATTTTAGAATATTTGAACGATAAGTCCACTGGAAAAGTCAACACGTTTCTGGACGACATTGTCGGCGCAATTGCCGCGGCAGCTTCAAGTCGACTTGCCCACCGAGCTGGCGATGACAACGCCAGTGTGTAATATCGGCACTTTCAAATGAAACACGGGTGTTCCTTTGCTGTTGTACAGACAGCCTAAGGAACACCCGGCTAAAGGTGGTTTGCTAGTCCTCGTTTTATACTTCCCACTCGGCTAGAGAATCAACCGTATAGGTCGGTTTTGCATCATAACGCTCCAAGTGCTCTTTTGAGGTGACTCCAGTATAAACGAGGAGCGTATCCAAACCGGCATTGATTCCTGCAAGAATATCCGTATCATAGTTATCTCCCACCATGATGGTATCTTCTTTTGAAGTGCCCAGAACTTCTAATGCTTGTTCCATAATGATCGGTTCTGGCTTTCCAATAAAAATCGGCTCTGTTTGAGTAGATACGGTTATCACGGATGTCAGTGCTCCATTGCCGGGAAGAAGGCCTCTTTCCGTTGGGATGGCAATATCCCTATTAGTGGAAATAAATGTTGCCCCGTTTCGGACGCCAAGGCAGGCAAGAGACAATTTTTCATAAGTGATCGATCTGTCAATTCCTATTACAACAAAATCCGGATTTTCTTCTACGAAACGGAATCCTTTTTTCTGCAAGGCTTCTTTAAGTCCTTCTTCCCCAATGACATAAACAGAAGCCCCTCTTTTTTTCTTATTCATAAAATTCGCCGTCGCCATGGATGTTGTAAAGATTTGTTCTGGGCTGGCCGGAATATCAAAATCTTTCAATTTGGCTGCCACCTGTTCTGGGGTTCTTGATGAATTATTGGTTACGAACAAATAAGGAATATTCTTTTTCTTCAATCGATGAATGAATTCCCCAGCCGCTTCGATTTTTTCTGTTCCTCTATACATCGTTCCGTCCAAATCTATTAAGTAGCCCTTATATGCTTTCATGGTAACCCCTTCCCATTCCATAATCATAAAAAAACGCTTCCACAAAGAAAGCGTATCAATTATTTTTAAAAGCGGAAACCGGTCCTAATTCATTGTTTAAGTACGACCGAACTTTGTGTGGATATTGCTTTAATAATTCAAGATTTTTTCTTAACACTTGTTCTATTTTCTGATGGTCAATCGCGGTATATTCCAGTACAATCATTTTACGGAGGCCAATGAGTTCTTTTAAGGCGGCGGCTATGTCTTCTGTTACTACTTTTTCATCCAATAATATATCGACAATATCGTCATAGCTTCCCGGATCTCTCATAATAAATCCGTCTATGATATCATTGCCGGTATCAATGACTGCTTCAATGACCGAATGCGCCACACGCTCTAAGGCTGCCTGCTCTAATGCCGTCTTCCAGTCAGACTGTGATTCCATAAGGCTTAAACGTGCTTCCAAATATGCCAGTCTGTCTTCCATTTTTGTCCGATCAACAAAATACACGGTTTAACACCTGCCCTTACTTCTCTTCTCTACCTTTTTCATTGTACCATACTTTGCTGTCTCATGGTAAAATCAAGATACTTAGTCTAAGGGGGAGGAATGGGTTTATGGAACGTTTTTTTTTATATGATGAAACCGAAAAAACAAATGTACGCTATATCAGTTTTATGGGGGAAAATCGGCGTTTTGACTTGGCGATTATTCAAACAGAAAGATATTACGGAAAACAGCTAGTGCTGGATCTGCTTGGAAACCGGTTTGCCATTATCGGTACAGACGATTTGAACGAGCCTGGCTATTTAGAAGAAGTGTACCGTCTTAGTGAAGTGGACGCCCAGGAACTTCGAGAGTTTCTATATGAAATAATCGCATGATGGCCCCGCTTTTGTCCATACTAACGGTAAAGACAACCCGGAGGTGCCATTATGACGAATCGAATTGGAAAAGTAGACAAAGAAGATCAAGCCTATTCAGATTTTTCTACCGTCGAAACCATAAAAAATTTTTTAATACCTGAAGAAGTGCCGGAAGGACCGTACGGATCTCCAAGAGGAAAAGATACCCCGGTAGAAAATAAATCGACTCCGTGGGAAGAGGGACAGCGGCATTACAGTGCGTTTAATTACGAATTCAAATCGCTTCATCAAGGGCTTCCAAGGCAATTTCCCGGTGCCCATCCTACTCATGATGACCCAGATCGCAACGAAGAACCGCCATACACCACCAACCACAATGCCGATCCTTCCTGAGGGATAGGTGAAACTTCCATCTGGGGGAGGCTTTTCATCCCCCAGATGGTTAGTTGAACCAATCGGGCATTTAGGGGCAGTGGATCTACTTGGGCTTCTTTTGTCCTTCTTGTCCATGATGTAGGGGTAATTCCTGCCCCCTTAGAAAATCTGACCCAAGGGAAAGGTCCATTTTTGTCCCACTTTATTTTTTCACTTTTTTCATGACAAAATAGGCGCAGCCAAAATTGCAGTATTCATATAAATATTCTTTTAACGTACTGATCTTCGTGTCATAGGTCGCTTTTTGGCTCCGATCGTCATAAAAGCCTTTTAGCCGCAGCTGGCCATATCCCCAATCACCGACAATGTAATCGTATTTGCCCAAAATCTCGCTGTAGCGATGGCGAAAAGCCTCTTCTTGAAAGCCGTTTTTATAATCCTCTATTACTTCATAGCAATGATTGTTTATGCAAATCATGCTTTTCACCTCGTTCTGACCCTACTAAATACAAACTCCCTTTTCTTTTATTATAACGAATCCCCCCATTAATTACTAAAAGGAATGTAATAAAACCTGGTTATCCTATGCTTAGGGGGGATGAAATATGAAAAAAGCGATGTTTACAGGATGCTTATTCAGTTTGGCTGTTCTTTCCGGCTGCAACTATGAAGCAGCTGATCGTGATCGTTCGGGGATTTTTGACCGAAACGGAAATACACTGAATGTAAATGACGATCAAGATCTTTTTGATAAGGACCATTCAAAATCGTCTAATCACAGTGTGGTGACAGATGACCGAGATGAGGCATTTGGCTACGTACGCCATCAAAAAAGCCCGATTCAAGGAGAAACGATTTCTTATCGGGACATGTACACCATGGACAGAGAACGGGTAGCTGATACAATCAGCCGTCTGAGTGTCGGGCTTCCGGATGTAAAAGACTGTTCCACGCTTGTAACAGATGAAGAAGTGCTAGTTGCCTACGATCGCCGCCAAAACGCTCATACTTCTCGTTCCGAGACGGCAGACCAAGTGAAAAGAACGGCTATGAGCGTGGTTCCCCGCTGGTATCACGTTTATGTCACGGATGATCCAAGTTTGCGAAGAGATATTGAAAACCTTGCATCCATGGACGCTAATACAAAAAATTCCGAGACAAACATCGACCGAACCATTCACTTGATGCTGGAT
>k87-1238600_pt1 | contig 10435 bp, 10 predicted proteins | sample MGYA00084031_6733416 | MGnify analysis MGYA00084031
AAAATTCTACATTTTAGGGGTGAAGTCCTTTTTTGTGTCTTTGAAATCCTTATGGCTCTTGGGTCAAAAAATATGCAAAATGCTCAATTTAAACAAAAAAGATTTTTTTATAAACGAAAACAAGTTGATCCTCATAAAATAAAAGCCCACCCATTACGGGTGGGTAAACGAGTGATTAGAATTCTTTCAAAAAGAGGTGATTAATCGTCTCCATCCAGCAGTCGTCCAAGTCCGCCAAGTATGCTTCCCTCACCGGTCGAATCTCCGCCATGGCTAGGAGCATTGGCTAGAACTCGGTCTGCCAATCGGCTAAATGGCAATGTTTGCACCCAAACCGTTCCCGGTCCACGAAGGGTGGCAAAGAAGAGACCTTCACCGCCAAAGAAAGCGGTTTTCACTTTTCCGACATATTCGATATTATAGTCGACATCTTGAGTTAAAGCGACTAAACAGCCTGTATCCACGCGCAACAATTCTCCGGGAGAAAGATCTTTTTTGATAATCGTTCCTCCGGCATGGAGAAAGGCAAGCCCATCGCCTTCCAGTTTCTGCATGATAAATCCTTCTCCACCGAAAAAGCCGGTACCAAGTTTTCTTTGAAATTCAATGCCAATGGATACACCTTTAGCCGCGCATAAAAAAGCATCCTTTTGACAAATGACTTTGCCGTTGAATTGAGTTAAATCAAGAGGAATAATTTTTCCAGGATAGGGAGCAGCGAAAGAAACTCTCCTTTTATCGGATGATTGGTTGGTAAAAACGGTCATAAACAGGCTCTCACCCGTAAGCAAACGTCTGCCGGCACCCACTAATTTGCCGAATAATCCGCTTTTTTGTTCGGTGCCGTCTCCAAATACCGTTTCCATCTCGATGCCGTCTTCCATCATCATCATACCGCCTGCTTCCGCGACCACACTTTCTTGCGGATCCAGCTCAATTTCAACACATTGCATATCATCGCCATGCAATTCATAATCAATCTCGTGAGAATTCATCTTTTCACCTCATTCATCATTGTAAGGCAGTGCAAATGCCAGATTGTAGCCTAATTATATCATGATCCAAATCGTTCGTCCCCCATTAGGAGAGCTTTTTTCGACAGTAAGAAAAAGAAAAGAGTTAAGCGGTAGTTCAATATCGAATCGGTTGTAGATCCCTTATTCCGAGTTAACATAATGTTTTTATGTTGAACTTAAGCCCGATTTAATGAAACATCTAAGCTGCTTGGCTGTTTTAAAATTCATCTATACACGATTAGCTGTAAGTCACTCTAGTGGATACGGGGTTTTTTATTAATGGCTTGCACCTTTGAATTTCAAGATCAGAAATTCGTTTATTTTTTGTGTACATTGTATCAAGACAGCGGGTTGACTTTCATCCATGTTAAGATCCCCTAATTTAGTTAAAAAAATCCGCTTCCATCATTTATAGTAGATCATGGAAGCGGAAAAACGGTCCCATTGACCGGAATGTTTTACTCACTAGTTATCCAATCATGAGACCAGAAAGAAACAAACGATTTCTTCAAAAAGAATATAGTTTGTATTGATTCATTTAATTTTTAAATGAATGGATCGGTGCCGGAATGTGACCGCCGCGGGCGATGAAATCAGCGGAGGAATAAGAATTGACGGCCATAACCGGTGCGCGCCCGAGCAGACCTCCGAACTCGACCATTTCGCCAACCGCTTTACCTGGTGCCGGTATCACCCTTACCGCCGTCGTTTTGTTGTTAATTACCCCAATCGCTGCTTCATCGGCGATCATGGCAGAGATCGTTTCAGCAGGAGTATCTCCAGGGACGGCAATCATATCAAGACCAACCGAGCAAATAGCGGTCATTGCTTCTAATTTTTCCAAGTTCAAAGAACCTCTGTTCACGGCGTCGATCATACCAGCATCTTCTGACACCGGAATAAACGCTCCGCTTAGTCCCCCTACATGACCGCAAGCCATGACCCCACCTTTTTTGACGGCATCATTTAAAAGGGCAAGTGCCGCAGTCGTACCATGCGTTCCCACTGATTCCAGACCCATTTCTTCCAAGATGTGGGCAACCGAATCTCCTATCGCCGGAGTAGGAGCCAAAGACAGATCAACAATTCCGAACGGCACGCCTAAACGTTTGGACGCTTCTTGGCCGACGAGCTGGCCCATGCGTGTGATTTTAAACGCCGTCTTTTTCACAGTTTCCGCGACAACATCAAAGCTTTCTCCTTTTACCTTTTCCAATGCCCGTTTTACCACTCCGGGTCCGCTGACGCCGACATTGATGACACAGTCCGCTTCGCCGACACCGTGGAACGCTCCTGCCATAAACGGATTATCTTCTACAGCATTCGCAAACACAACCAATTTCGCACAGCCTAAGCCATGTTCATCGGCTGTTAATTCCGCCGTTTTCTTTATGACTTCTCCCATTTCTTTAACAGCGTCCATATTAATGCCTGTCCGTGTTGAACCAACGTTTACAGAAGAACATACTCTTTCCGTGGTGGCTAAAGCCTCGGGGATGGATTGAATCAAAATGTGATCCCCTTTATGGTAACCTTTTTGAACCAGCGCCGAAAAACCACCAACAAAATTAACACCTACAGCCTTTGACGCTTCATCGAGTGTTTTCGCAAAAGCCACATAATCTTTTTCATCTGTTGCTCCGGCAATTAAAGAAATCGGTGTCACCGCTATTCGTTTATGGATGATCGGAATCCCGTATTCGGTCTCGATTTCCTGACCTACCTTGACTAAATGTTCCGCTTTCCGCGTAATTTTATCATAAATTTTTTCACGTGCTTTCTTCCCATCCGCATCAATACAATCCAGTAAAGAAATTCCCATTGTAATGGTGCGAATATCAAGCTTTTCTTCTTCAATCATGCGGATGGTTTCTAATATTTTATTTGTTTCCATCGTAAACCCCCAACTTATAAACTATGCATTGAGTTAAAAATATCTTCATGCTGGATTTTGATTTGTACATTCAATTCTACGCCTTTTTCAGCCAGCGCTTTCTTGATCGTTTCAAAACTTTCCGATGCTTTGGATAGATCAAGCATCATCATCATTGTAAAATAACCGTTCATAATCGTTTGACTGACATCTAATATATTAATTTTCAAATCGGCTAATTGCTGGCTAACCCCCGCAATAATACCAATGTTATCTTTTCCGATTACGGTTAATATCGCTTTCACCATTTTTCTCTCCTTCTCTTTCACTATTCTTCTCTGCCACGACAAACTATTATCTCTACTATCTGATTATCTTAATGTCCCACTCCAAGAATAACGCAGATTGAAAGATTTTGCATCATTTATTCATCAGGAAATTTCAATGCTTGTAATTGGGTTATGGAACAAATGGGGGGCCGCCTGGGGAAGGAAAAACTTTTAATAGATAAGGAATAAAGTATAACGGCGGACTTTCGTGGAAAATATAAAGAGCGCCATTGTTTTCCTTTCTTTTAGGGAACAATGGCCGTATTTTCAAAAAACCGTATCAAATCTAAATTCAGATTTTTCAACTTGTGAGATTGCCAGGAGCCTGTTTCTGTAAGGCATTGAGTGAAAAAAATTTACACATTCATTCAAATTGAATGGAAAAACAATCCTAACAGCACACTAAGTTTTATGATAAAAAAGTTCTAAGATTATTCTGACACCCATCTTTTTTCCAAAAAAGTGGCCATCCACGTTAAAAGGGTGATGATGATCCAATACATAACTGCGATCGCCGTCAAAAACTGGAACGCTTTAAAATTAATCGAATAAATCGTTTGAGCTGTATACGTTAATTCCGCCACTCCTATAGTCGCAAACAAAGAAGTATCTTTTAAGCTGATGATAAATTGATTCAAGAAGGCGGGGATCATCCGTTTCACTGCTTGCGGAAGAATTACATGCCTCATCGTCTGCCAATAACTCAATCCCGAAGCTCTCCCTGCTTCCATTTGTCCACGGTCAATAGATTCTATCCCGCCGCGGAAAATTTCCACCAAATACGCCCCCGCATTTATGCTCAAAACAAAAATACCGGCCGTTGTAGGTTCAATCGATCCTTTTATAATCAATGGAAAAACGCCAAAATAAAAGAAAATGAGCTGGACGTAAAGGGGAGTTCCCCTGATTAAGCTGACATAAAATTTGGTAATGGCCCGCAATAGTTTTGACCGAGAGACTCGGAACAATCCGAACACGAGACCGATAATGGCCGCAAAGAAAAGCGAAAATATCGCTAGTTCAATGGTTTTCCATGCTCCTTTCAATAAAAGCGGCATCTGATCCATGACAAGTAAAAATCCATTCATCTTATTCCCTCCTTCAGCTATCGCCACGCTCTTCTCCATCTTTGAACTCTAAATTAAAAGATACAGATTTTCATCATTGATTTGAAAAAGGGTGCTGCGAGTGCACCCTTGCTTTATTTCGGCTTGGTTCCAAAGTATTTTTCATATAATTGATCGTATTTTCCGTTTTTCTTCAATTCCGCCAACCCGTCGTTAAAGTCTTTTAAAAGTTGTGGTTCATCTTTAGCAATCGCAATGCCGTAATCCTCTGTCGTTAGTTTTTTGCCTACGATCTTGAGTTGGGAAGCCGTTCCTGAATGAATTTTAGACATAACAAACGGCAAATCGTTCACTAACGCATCTGCACGACCTTTTTCTACATCCATATAAAGAGTTGGTTCATCTTCTAATATTTTGACATTGGCTCCATACTTCGCTTTCAGCTCATTGGCTTTTTCCAAACCGGAAGAACCTTGTTTCGCAACGATCATTTTTCCTTTTAAATCTTTCAATGATTTGATGGCGCTTTCTTTTTTCGTCACTAAGACCAGTCCAGATTGGTAATATGGTTCGGTAAAATCGATTACTTTCTTTCGGTCGTCGCGTATTGTAATGGCTGCCACTCCGCCATCCACTTGCTTGGACTGCAGTGACGTGATCAAACCGTCAAATTTCATTTCTCTCCATTTCACTTTGTAATGCTTCTCTTTCGCAATTTCTTGAACAATCTCAATATCAAAACCTTTTAACTGGCCATTTTCTTTAAATGAGAATGGGGCAATAGCAGGTTCTGTCGCAAACATAACCGTCCTTTCTTTGGTTCCGCCATTTCCCGACTTTTCCGAGGTTTGGCCACATGCCGTTAATCCAATCGCCAGAAGGAAAACGAATATAATCGATCCAACTTTTTTCATCATTTCCCGCCTCTCTTTTATGCTTATTGCCATTTTCGATCTTTTGAAAATTCGACCCGGATTTCACCCGATTACTTGCGAATGGTATTTATCTTAAAGTGTGCAAAAACTGTCAGCATGGAATTTGCCTCTGCAGCTGCTACAAAGTTTTACGGTACGTAAATTGTAGAGTTCTTGGCCCAAAAGGTTTGCAATGAGGTTTTTCACATTTTGTATAATTCAAAAACTGGTAGAACAGTTTATAAAAATGGAAACGACAAACGTTCTTTTCCCACCCTAATTCACTTCAAGCGATATCATGATTCCACATCGATTTGAGCTCGCTGTAATTTTCCGCTAAAATCGACATACACACTTTTCCATTCCGTAAACACATCCAATGCTGCCACACCGGAATCGCGATGACCATTGCCGGTGCCTTTTGTGCCGCCGAATGGCAGATGAATTTCCGCACCGGTCGTTCCGGCATTAATGTACACAATGCCCGTATCTAAGTCTCGCTGAGCGGCAAACACTCGGTTGACATTTCGTGTATAAATGGAACTGGATAATCCATAAGCAACGCTATTATTCACTTCCACCGCTTCTTCAAAACTTCGAACAGGAATGATGGAAAGCACCGGTCCAAAAATTTCCTCTTGAGCAATTCTCATATCAGGCCGAACATTCGTAAATAAAGTAGGGGCATAATAATTTCCGCCGTCGAGATTTTTTTCTTTAACGATATAACCTCCCGCAAGCAAGTCGGCCCCTTCCTTTTGACCCATTTCTACAAACTCATGTATTTTCTTTAATGCACTTTTGTTAATAACAGGCCCTATTTTGACGTCTTCGTTTAATCCATTTCCGATCGTCAGTTTTTTCATTTCTTGAAGCAGACGTTTTTCCAGTTCGGCTTTTACGTTTTCATGTACGATCACCCGGCTGCACGCTGTACACCTTTGTCCGCTCGTACCGAAGGCGCTCCATATGATTCCTTCCACTGCCAGCGATAAATCGGCATCTTCCATGACAATCACCGCATTTTTTCCGCCCATTTCAAGCGAAACTCGTTTTAAAAGTTTTCCGCCTTTTTCCGCTATCGTCCGTCCTACTTCATTGGAACCTGTAAATGAAATGACATCGATATCAGGATGTTCCACGAGGGCAGTTCCGACTTCGGAACCAGAACCGCAAACAAGATTCATCACTCCTTTTGGCAAACCTGCTTCATCCAAGATTTTCACCAATTCTCTTGCCATTATCGGCGTTTCCGTAGCCGGCTTCCAAATGACCGTATTTCCGGCAACAATGGCAGGGAACGATTTCCACGTAGCAATGGCAATGGGGAAATTCCAAGGAGTGATAATTCCAACGACACCAATCGGAACACGGATGCTCATGGCAAACTTATCATTTAATTCGGATGGCGTGGTTTGCCCAAACAATCTTCTTCCTTCTCCTGCCATATAAAAGGCCATATCGATTCCTTCTTGGACCTCACCGCGAGCTTCCTCAATGACTTTTCCCATTTCTTGGGTGAGGATGCTAGCCAGCTTTTCTTTTCGTTCTTTCAACAACTCGCCAACCCGATACAAATATTGCGCTCGTTGCGGAGCCGGTACACGTGACCATTTTTTTTGGGCTTGTTTCGCCGCTTGGACAGCCAAATCCACATCTTCTTTTGAAGACTGCAATACTTCACCGATCGGTTGACCGTCAGCCGGATTGACGATAGTTACAAATTTCGCTTTCTTTGAAGAAGTCCATTCTCCGTTAATATAGTTGATGACTTTTTCGCCTGAAAGCTGTATGTTTGCCATCTTCCCGCCCCTTTCTTATTGAAACTCTGCATATGCCCTTCTTCACGGAATGGCACGTAGTATACAAACGGACGTATTTGCTTGAAATTCATCAAAGATAATGAAAGTAAAACGGCTATTGCTGTTTTTTAAAGACCTACTCATCCATCTCCGCTGATCTTAAGGGCTCTTTTCTATTTTGCATGGTTTATGCCTGTCATTCATTTATATGAATGGAATCTTCGCTTTATCAACTCATGCAAAAATTTTGGTTTTATCAGTCATACGCTTTGCCATTTTAGTTAGATTTGGACGGAAAATTCAATTTGTCAGCAACAAATTGTATAAGACATTGAAAGCATTTGTATGGATTGACCGATGGAGGATTACTTTGTAAGTCTTTTAAAGAGGAAAATGGTTCGAATATTCAAATTGACTTAAAGGATATAAAAAAATCACGTCTCGTAAAAGACGTGAATAAATGAAATCAAGACTTTATGGGTCGATATATGATGATCCGGAAATGATGGACCTCATTGAAAAAAGTAAAAAAAGAATTTTCATTATAAATCCGCCATTCATTAGATCAAGTAAAAAAAGGAGGGACATTTGTCCAACGCTCCAGATGGAACAATAAAATAGCAAAATCTTACATTCACGGTTTTCTTTTTACGGAAATTTTTCATTCTATAGCTTTCAGCTTTCGATATTCGTGTCCTTATTGTATAAAACACGCCATCTTGCTTTTTGCTTAACACTAAGGAATTTCCGAATAATCAGGTTGACAACTTCCGCAAATACGAGACCCATGGCGATGGCACCTGAAATCAAAAAGACTTTTGCCGCCAATTGGAGAGCGATATTATAGTCATTCTGCACGAAATGCCTCATCGCATCATAGGCCAGCCCTCCCGGTACTAAAGGGATGATTCCTCCGACAGTGAAAATAATGACCGGTGTTTTATACATTTTGGCACAAATGTAGCTGATCACCCCGACAAATATGGATGCGACACAAGAAGCAAACACGCTATCATACTGCATTTCTACTAACCAAAAGTAAATAATCCAGCCGATCATCCCTACCAAGCCGCACTGAAACAAGGAGCTTTTAGGCGCATTGAATATAATTCCAAAACCGGCGGAGGCAATAAAACTCGTAACCATTTGCTCCAGCATCTCTTTTCCCCCTTATTTATGAAGCCACTTCTTCTCGTTAAAATCTTCGAGCCTTTGTCTTTGGTATGTATTTTTATAAAAACGTAAACACAACCGCTATTCCGGTTCCGATCGCAAACGCTGTTAAAAAGGCTTCCGCTCCCCTTGATAATCCTGAAACAAGGTGTCCTGCCATTAAATCTCTCAATGCATTGGTAATGGCTAATCCGGGAACAAGCGGCATCACCGAACCAATAATGATCTTATCCAATTGGTGTCCAATTCCTATTTTGACAAAAAAAGCAGAACTGAGACCAATCATGAGAGACGCTAAAAATTCGGCAAAAAACTTGATTTGAATAAATCGATGAACGTACACAAGAAACAAAAACCCGACGGCACCGGCAATGCAAGCAGCTAGAAAATCGTTCCATTTTCCTTGAAACATGATTAAAAAGCAGCCACTTGAAATCGCAGCCGCCAGAATTTGTTCCCATAGAGGAAATGTAAAGTCGTTTTGATCCATTTCTTTTAATAGTGCATAAGCTTCTCGAATCGTTAATTTCCCGGCACTTATGTTTCTTGATACATTGTTCACTAAAGCTATTTTATGGAGATCCGTTGAACGCTCCGAAATACGGACAAGTTTGGTCGGTTCCATTCCATCCATGGAAAAAATAATGGCTGTTGGCGCAACAAAACAATGGGCGTTTTGAATTCCACATGAAGCAGCGATGCGAGACATCGTATCTTCTACACGATACGTTTCAGCTCCGCTTCTTAGCATAATTTTTCCCGCCAGTAAACATACTTCAATAATTTCCAATGTGGAATGGCCATTCTCTTTCATATCTCTCTCCTCATATCCATCAAATTCGATCCTGCTAAAGTAACAATCCAGTTGAAGTTTATCACAAAAAAATTGAAAATAAAACAGATGATGAGAATCTTTAAAGAAAAGTGTTACAGCTATTCATGACAAGTAGATAAGCTGTCCATCGCTAACAAAATAGGGTCCAGCCCTCCGAACCATCATTATCCACTTGAAATAATGGCAGGTTGTTGGAGGACTAGACCCTTTTTTTACGTTCTATTTTTATTGTACGACACTGTTAAATGTCATAATCCATATAGAACCTATTACAATGGTAATGACAAAAACAATGCCCAGCGCAAGTGCAAAAACATTATATCGCGGTTTCTCAGAATCGCGGATATGCATAAAGAAAACTAACTGGATGACAAATTGCAGAACAGCCATCGTAATGATAGCGGCGACAAGCGCCCCTTTGCTGAATGCATGATTCGTCACTAATAACAACGGGATGATGGTTAAGATAATCGATAAAATAAACCCTGTCACATAAGATTTGAGTGAGCCGTGATTTTCCATGTTACATCACCCCCATTAAATACACAATCGTGAAAATGAAGATCCAAACGACATCAAGAAAGTGCCAATAAAGACCGATCACCGTCAGTTTCCGTTTCGTTTTCACATTCAAACCGCGTTGGAAAAGTTGAATGATCAATCCTATCATCCACAAGATCCCTAAGGATACGTGCAATCCATGTGTACCGACTAATGTGAAAAAGGCAGTTAAAAATGCACTCGTAGAAATGCTTGCCCCTTCATCTACCATATGAGCAAATTCCCGCACTTCCAATCCGACGAAAGACATTCCTAACAAAATAGTGACAATCAGCCAGTTAATGATTTGTTTCTTATTTCCTTTATGCATGGCAAGCATGGCCAAACCGCTTGTAAAACTGCTTGTTAATAGAATGAACGTTTCCCATGTTACTCCGGAAAGTTCAAATATTTCTTTTCCGCTTGGACCATTGGCTATATGGTTAACTAATACGGCATACGTTGCAAACAACGTACCGAAAATTAAACAGTCCGTCACGAGGAAGATCCAGAATCCCATTACTTTCATGGATTCCAGCTCTTCCACATGATGATCATGTTGGGATGTAATCGCGGACATCATACCACCCTCCCCATGGCGGATTCCGTTTCTTTAATTTCTTCGACCGGTATATAGTAATCATCATCGTATTGGAAGGAACGTGCGAACATCGTAGCGGCTACTCCAATTAAGCCGACAACGATCATCCAAACCCATTCAAAGGTAAATCCAAAGCCGGCTATAAACCAGAAGAAAGACATTATAAACGGAATTCCAGTATTTTTTGGCATGTGAATCGGTTCTAATTCTACTTTTTCTTTTTTGTAATCCGGATCCTGCATTTTTTTCTTCATTTCCCACCATGCATCTTGTTCAGGTGCATAT
>k87-2195081_pt1 | contig 10435 bp, 9 predicted proteins | sample MGYA00084031_6733416 | MGnify analysis MGYA00084031
AACTGGCGGAGCTGACGGGATTCGAACCCGCGATCTCCTGCGTGACAGGCAGGCATGTTAGGCCTCTACACCACAGCTCCACATGAATGTGTTGACCAATGCTAATGGAAAAGTCTTAGGTTCTACCACCTCATAGCCCTTTCCAAACGAGACAACAATTACATCATAACATAAAATGAATGCAGTTGTAAACATCTTTTTTACACTTTTTTATCCTATGTTTTATTATTAATCAAAAAACAAAAATGTTCAACTGTAATATACCACTGGAAAATCTTATTTTTTAAATAAATGTACAAACTATTTTCTTTACAAGTTATAATAAAAAAAGCATAATTCCCTTAAGGTTGCAGAGGAGGAGAAAAAAATTGAAAGATAACGACAACGGAGTAGATAACAACAAATTTGAAGAGAATCAACAATCCAATGAAGATCTCTCTTCCCAAAATGAAAATCATGAGGCAGAGGCAAGCGTCCAAAATGAATTTAAATTTGTCTCAATTCATGATTTGAACAAGGAAAAAACGGAAGCGGAAAGTGAATTTTCAGACTCAAATGATGAATCAGCACAATTCGGCAATACCGATGAAGTGAACAATCAACAGGATACTCAAGCTGTTGAAGCAGATGAAACGGAAGACCACGATGATAAAACAACAGAAGAGAAACCCAAAAATACAAACAATGTCATTGTTTCTCTCGATGAAAAACGTGAGAAAAACAATGTAGAAGAAGGAATTAAATGGTTGCATAAAGCGATTGCAGCTGGTGATATCGAGTCAATGAGCGAGATCGCGTATCTCTACTTAACAGGCACTGGTGTGCAAAAGAACATTGCAGAAGGAAGAAAATGGTTAGAACGTGCTGCAGAAGCAGGCGATAGTTGGGCCATGATGGAATTAGGATTTCGTCTTCTGGTTGGTGAAGACTTTGAACAAAACCGCGAACTTGGCGAAAAATGGCTTCGAAGATCTGCAGAATGTAACTATCCTGTCGCCATGAGGATTCTAGGTTATCGTTTGCTGGCCGGAGATGGCCTTGAGCAAAATATTGAAGAAGGCGAAAAATGGTTAAAAAAAGCAGCAGAAGCTGGCGAACGCATCGCAATGCGAGAATGGGGAAAGTATCTCATCTATGGACTCAGCCGCATTATAAAAAGTTAAAACACAGACACCTTTGGAACAAAGGTGTCTGTTTCAAACATTTTCCAATACATCCCTTTCGCTTACGAAATAGATACTTCTCTTTCCGACCCGTTAACTGAAATCGAATTAGGATAATCGCGAGCTTTTTTTAGCAAGCGTTTATCCTCTATTCTAATTTTATCAATTCGATTCTCTTTAACCGATTCAACTGTAAAATAAATTTGCTGATACTCAATCGTGACTTTATCCCTTTCATCTGGAATCATCCCAATTTGATCAAGCAAAAAGCCGGAGATGGTATCGACATTGGGAACAGAAATATTGGTTTGAAAGTGTTCATTAAAATGATCAATTGATAATGAACCTTTTGCCAGGTATACTTGTTCACTTAATTGCACTAACTCTTCTTCAATCTCATCATATTCATCCTCAATTTCACCTACAATCTCCTCCAACAAGTCTTCAATGGTTACAATCCCGGCAAAACCACCATACTCATCAATAATGATGGCCAAGTGGTTTTGCGTCATTTGCAATTCTCGTAGCAAGTCATTAATAAACTTTGTCTCTGGTACAAAATAAGGTTCTCGCAGCAGCGAGCGAACATCGACATGATCAAAGCCGACCTTACGGGCAGCCGCAAAATAATCCTTTATGTGAAGAATACCAATAATTCGATCGGAATCATCATCGTAAAAAGGGATCCGTGAATATTTCTCATTGAGAATTTGATCAGCTAATTGATTTGGCGGTGTATTGACATCAAGACGAAATACTTTCGTTCGCGGTGTCATGATTTCACGCGCAATTTTATTGTCAAGTTCAAATACACCATTGATCATCTCTAACTCTTTCGCATTAATGGTTCCATCTGCTTGCCCAGCTTGTGCTAAGAGACGGATTTCCTCACGTGAAACCTTCTTTTTCGCTCTCTTCTGATCGCCAAGCCCAGTCAGTTTTACAATCAAGTTCGTTGAAAACGATAACATTTTGACAAAAGGCAGGGCTATTTTGCAAATGAATAAGATCGGTCGCACAGATAAGAATGCGATTTGTTCTGCATTTTGGATCGCGATTCGTTTTGGAAACAATTCGCCTAATACAAGCGTAATAAAGGATAACAAAAAGGTAATGAAAATAATGGATATTTCTTTTGAATAGGGAATACCGACTAAAAAGTTCGAAAAATAAGAAGCCACGCCCGTAGCTGCCGAAGCACTTGAAAAGAAAGTAGCAAGAGTGATACCCACTTGAATGGCAGCCAAAAACTGACTTGGGTCCGCAATCAGTTTTTCCAATAATTGTGCAGATCGATTCCCTGCTAATGCCAATGATGAAATCCGATTCTTATTTAACGAAACCAGCGCAATCTCAGCTGCAGCAAAAAAACCATTAATGAAAATGAGAAAGATGATAAAAATAAGCTGAATCACTATAACCCCTTCCGGGTCATCTGAGTCACTCATTCGAGCATTCTCTCCCTTTTCATCGTTAATATCATTATACTACATTCCAGCAAAAAAAGCTTATCGAATCCTCGGACTTCTCCATACCATCATGTATATGTTATTCATTTGTCAGCATTCCGTTCTTACGTATCACAAAGAATAGACCCAGTCCTAGTCTTTCAGATCCAAATGCAAAAAAGCAGAAGAAGCCATCCTTCTTCTGAACTTAAGCAGAATGACTTCTCTCTTCGAACGATTTTTGCTTTTGTGCATGTAAATATTCCTTAATATAACCAAAACCCATTAACTTCTTCCGATCCTCATCCCAAATCCGATATGTGATGGACTTTAAGCTCGTCCACAGCGTGATCGGCTTAATCTCTTGGAACATTGGAACCTCTTCATGCGCTCGACGCAAATTGTAATTGGGAACGCGTGGACTCAAGTGATGAATATGATGATAGCCAATACTGCCTGTAAACCAATTGAGAACCCTTGGCAATTGATAAAATGAACTTCCTTTTAAGGCAGCATCGACATGGTTCCAATTTTCTCCCTTCTCAAAATAAGTCCCTTCAAATTGATGTTGTACGTAAAATAACCATACTCCTGCGGTTCCCGCAATGAGGAAAATCGGTCCATGTACAAGCAGAAACGATTTCCAACCAAGCCACCAACACAGGAGCGAAATCACGCCAACTAACAGAAGATTGGTCAGATAGGTATTATACCGTTCTTTTTTTCGAGCTCCTTTTCGATTAAAACGATAACTGATCAAGAAAAGATAAACTGCCCCAAAGCCAAACATGATCAAAGGATTACGATAGAGACGATAAGCCAATCGTTTGTACCATGGCAATGCTAGGTATTCCGTAACGGTCAAAGTCCAAATATCGCCAACGCCTCGATGATCCAAGTTGCCACTTGTGGCATGATGCCGGGAGTGGCTATAGCGCCATTGTTCAAATGGCGAAAAAACAAACAGGCCCGTTATCATCCCTATGATCGTATTTACTTTCCGATTCGGAAAAAAAGCTCCATGACAACAATCGTGGAAAATAATAAATATTCGAACCAATAATCCCGCAGCTGGCACAGCAAGCAGCAACGTGAACAAATATGAAATGGTTAGAGACTGATATGCCAAATACCAAAGTAAGAGAAAAGGCACAAAGGTATTGATCAACTGCCAAATACTACGGCCAACGTGTACTTTCTCGTAAGGAGCAATCAGTTTTCTCCAATTCTTCTTTTGGTTGTGGTTAGCCAACAAAATCACCCTTAAAATAAAATTTCAGTCCCAAAAACACGATACAACAACACCAACCTAATGTTCTGGATTCCGCTTTGGCTTCAGCAAACGCTGTTTTAAAAATCCGAAGTAATACATACTTAATGGCCACCATAGCAGCACAAAGATTGGAAAAATTGCCCAAGGAGTTTGTGGTGTGGTTACAACATTCAAAACGCCGAAAAAGAGAATGGAGAGCGCACTTCCTGCAACCGAAAACCCAAAGTAATTTTTCTTGCGAATAAAATAAAGGGTTATTGGCCACCACAAAACCAAAAAGCTTGGATAAATAGCCCAAGGATGCACTGGCGAAAAAACGATATTGAGTAACGAATAATAAAGAATCGTCGTGATCGCTACCAACCAAGCAAATGGAATCGACTTCGCCTTTTTCCCAATCGATACCGTGATCGGCCACCAGATCAGTGGATAAACAGCATAGAGAAACCAAGGATGTTCCGGGGAGTTCAAAATGTTCTCAAGGACGATATCAAAGATGAGTAAGCTGCTACAAAAATAAGCGTACAATGTATACTTTTTCCTTTGGATGAGAAACAGGCTGACTGGCCACAGAATAAAGAAAAAAGTGGGATAGAGAAACCAGAGATATGTGGGAGTTAACAAAACATTGACTGTGAGTACGATTAGGATGCCGATTGTACATCCAATGGCGATGACCAGAACATCGCGCCTTGTCATTTATGAGCCTCCTCGCTTGACCCTTAGCCAATAGTAAAACATCGCGAGTGGCCACCATAGCACGACAAATGTTGGGTAAACAAACCAAATGACATCTGGTGTGTAGTAAAAGTTGATAAATATGACCAAAGCAATGATCAACACGCTACCCCAAATGGAAAAACCCAAATTGATTTTGGCTAAGTCCTTTTTCACCTGATGATTCTTATCAACAAGTTCGGCAATAATCTCCCTAACATCTCCAAATTCACGAATTGCCTGTTCAATTGCTTGCTCTTTGTCCACTCCCTGCTCGATCAATTCAAACGCTTTTTCTTGTAAACTTTGAACAATATCTTGCTTAATACTTTCTCTCTCCTCACTTTTCGGGACCTTCTTAAACCACTGATCAACCTGTTGTTGAATCCTCTTCAAGATGAATCCCCCTCTAACAATAAATCAATCACTTCCTTTGTCTCTTCCCATTCGCGAATCAATTCTTTTAAGTATGCTCGGCCCAGCGCCGTAATACGATAATATTTTCGTTTCCCACCATGTGATACATCCCCATAATAGGACTCAATCAGTTCTTTTTTCCGCAGACGTTGAAACACAGCATACAATGTTGCTTCTTTGATCCGAAATCGGTCATGTGTCCGTCGGCTAATCTCTTTGGAAATCTCATATCCATACTGATCTTTCTCAGAGATTAGATGTAAAATAATCACATCCAAGTGGCCACGTATAATATCACTTCGAATGCCTATCTCCTCCCGGTTTCAACCATCTATTCTATCAGGTAGAGTAATCATACCATATATTACTCTACCTGTCAAAGCAATTTCGATCTTTTTTATAAAAAATAAAACTTGTTTTTTTCAGATTCATTTGTACTAAAGAAAACTCAAAATGATACAAATAGCGCCTCTGGCATCCCTCAGGATGGTTGCCGAGGCGCTTTATTTTTAGTTATGGACTAGCTTCCATCAAGATGATTGCTCTGAAGCAGAGCGTTTTTTCATCATCAATTCATAGACAATCGGCACAATGACAAGGGTGAGAAGTGTTGAGCTGGTAAGACCACCAATAACGGTGACCGCCAACGCTTTGGAGATTAAACCACCACTTCCATTCTCGATTTCAAAGGCCAAGGGCAACAACGCACCGATTGTGGCAATCGCTGTCATTAAAATCGGACGTAACCGTGTCATTCCTGCTTCAATTAACGCTTGTCGAGTTGTATAACCATCTTTTTCTTTTCGAATCACTCGATCAATCAAAACTATTGCATTGGTGACAACAATTCCGATCAACATCAAAACCCCAATCATAGCTGAGACACTGATCGTCTCACCGCTAATAAACAACCCAATCAAACCACCTGTTACAATAAATGGCAATGAGAAGAGAATCGCAAAAGGTGCTTTTCCTCCTCCAAAAGTGAGAATTAGGAGGACATAGACAATGGCCACAGCCGCCAAGATCGAGTAACCAAGCTGTTCAAAAGAGTCGTTAATCAGCTCAGATACACCGCCAAATTCGACTTTTACGCCATTTTCAAACTCGAGATCATCCACTTCTTTTTTGACTTTGTTAATCACACCGGATACATCTTTATCTTTAATCGTCGCGGTAACTTGGGCAAACAACTCATCGTTTCGTCTAAATATTTGATTGGAGGCCTTGCCATTGGATAGTTTTGCCACATCTTTCAAACGAACTTCCTGTCCAGTAGGGGTCATGATGGTCTGATTCAATAGTTCATTGACATTCTTATACTTTTCTTGATTGGTTGCTGCTCTTACATCCAACTCTTTCCCCTTATGTTGAACAGTGGTTACAATGGGTGCTTCCCCATTTACCGTTAAATATTGGGCAATCTGCTCAGTGGTTAGTCCATATTGCCTCAATTTTTGATGATCAACCGTCAATGTATATTGATCATATGCTTCGGAGATACTCGACTTGACCTCATCCAATTGGTCGTGATCTTTTAAAACATCAACAACTTTTGCAACAGCAGGTTGAATTTCTTTGAGATTATCTCCATATACAAAGATTCTCAACTGGTCATGTCCCTGCGTCACGCCCATCTCTTGAAAATTCCATGATCCCTTTGGCTCCATCGAGCGTAAATCACTCAATACTTTATCTTTTTTCTGTGAAAAGTCGAGCGTATCTTCTCGGTACTTGACGCTAAAGAGAATCTGATTTTTGGCTGTTGGATTCATTGGCTTTTCTCCGCCAACCGTATACTGAACTGATTCTACATCGCGCTTATCATCAAAATACCTTTCAACTCGTTCCGCTAATTTTTCTACCTTTTCAACAGGGTCGCTTGGAACAGGCGTATAGGAAATGGTTAAGGTCTTTTCTTCTTCAGCGGGAATAAAACTTACCCCAATTAAGGGGATTAAAAATAGACTTCCGCCTAATAAAAGCACGGCGATCCCTGAAGCGATCCATTTATGATCAAGCGCCCATGTCAACACATGCTTATACAGGATGGCCAACCGACTCGTAGCAGCTTTTTTCTGTTTTCTAGCAGATGGATCTTCAAGTTGTTTGCGAAATAATGAATACCCTAGCATGGGGACCAATGTGACGGCAACCAACAAAGAAGCGAGTAACGCAAAGACAACTGTTAAGGCAAAAGACATAAATAACTCACCAACAGGTCCCGTTACAAACCCCAAAGGCAGAAAGACTGCGATGGTCACGATGGTTGACGAGAAAATGGGAATAAACATCTGCCGCGTTGCGTCAATAATTAACTCTTTCCCTCTCAGTTTTTCATCGGGCAACGATAAGCGACGATAAATATTTTCAATGACAACAATAGAATCATCCACCACACGCCCAATCGCAACTGTCATTGCACCAAGCGTCATAATATTTAATGAGATATCCAACCAATACAAAATCAAAATCGCAATCAACAATGATAGCGGAATGGAGATGACAGCAATAAATGTCGAACGAACATCGCGCAAAAACAATAGAATTATGATAATCGCAAAGATCGCACCCAAGAATGCTTTATGCAACATCTGGGAGACGGAGTCCTCAATCGGTTTCCCCTGATCAAAACTTGTTGTCACATGATACCCATCATTGTTGTCCTCAAATTTTTGGATCTCCTCTTTGACTCGATTGACAACTTCAACCGTGTTTGCATCGGCCGATTTGATAATTTGGATTCCGACAGACTGTTTCCCATCTGTACGTGAAATGGACTTCGATTTCTTGACAATTGTAAGATCAGCCACATCTTGTAATGTTACATTTGGCAACGTTGGTGACTGTCTAGGAGGTGTACCAACCGTAGTTGGCTGAACCGAAATTGGCATTTTCTTTAAGTCATCGAGGGTGGTTCGTTTCCCATCGATAACAACAGTTCTCATTTTCTGATCAATGTGAAACAAACCAACTGGTGCTGAAAGGTTGTTTTTCTGTAAAGATTCCATGATGACATTTGGCGTAAGGCCATATCTTTTCAGTTGATCCTTTTTCCACTTTAACTCCACTTCTTCTACAATCTGACCCGCTAACTCAATGGAGAATACACCATTAATTCCTTCCAGCTTGGGGATCAAGCCTTCTTCAACCGCTGTAGTCAATTTCTCGATGGATTTGTTCTCACCCGAAACACTCAAACCCAAAATCGGGAGATCATTGATATCGATTTTCGAGATCTCTGGTTGCTCAATGTTTTCGGGCAACGAAAGTTTATCAATCTCCATCTTTAGGTCATTCACGGCTTGATCCATATCTTGATCAAAATCCTCATACTCCACTTGAATACTTGAAATATTTGCCGCTGATGTTGAAATGACATTCTTAATTCCTTCAATATTTTTAATACTTGACTCAATGGGTTCTGTAACCTTTTCCGCAACTTCCTGCGGTGATGCCCCTGGATAAATCGTTGTAATGGTCACCACTGGATAATTGAAATTCGGCAGCGTTTCCATCTTCATGTTAATGCCAGCATATAGACCCGCAACGACCACAATCAAGGTTAAAATCCAAATTGCTAACTTATTTTTAATGGAAAACTGGATAATTTTATTCAAGTCTCATCACCTTTCAGTTCGTCAGCCAATCCAAATTATACTTGTAGTCATTTTTTAATAGACTATAAGTCATCCGATGGATAAATACAATTGTTATTTTATGAACATTGTTAGGAGGAAATATTAGACAAAAGAAACGAAACACCTTGATATTGCTTATTTTATCAATAAAACAACCGTCTTTTTGAACCAAACAACCATGGTTTTCATTATTGACCAAACGTATAAACTAATTTATACTCACATTCAACATATGTATAGGACGATGGAGATATTCATTTTAGAGGAGTCTGAATAAAAACAATGAGAGATAAAATTATGCGAGTAGCAACAAAACTCTTTCAAGAAAAAGGCATTCTTACTACCTCGATTCAAGACATTGTGAATCAAAGTGGCATCTCCAAAGGATCGTTTTATAACTACTTTAAATCAAAAGAAGAACTCACTTTCTATATAATAAAACGAAAACGAGAGCAACTTTGGGAGACAATTTATGAAATCGAAAATAACCAACAATACACAGACCGTGAACGATTCACCGAACAAGCAAAGGCATATTTAAAACATCTCTATGATAACCGGGAGTTGCTGCGCATCACATTTCAAAACTGGGCAGGAAAGAAAAAACTTCAACACTATTTATCCAAGACACAGCATCAAGATTTGGAGTGGCTCAGCAAACAATTAATTCGTCTCTATGGAGAACAGGTGGCCGATTATGTTTATGATTGTGCTGCACTGCTAGGTGGGATCATGGTCTCATTCGCGATCTATTTCTTGATCAGCCAATCACAAGAAATCAATCTTGATGAGTTTGTCCAATATCTTTTACGCCGTATGGATGGCATTGTCAACAGTTTCGATCAAGAAGAAAAACCCATTTTTACTAAAGAAGTACTTGATCAATTTTTACAAATCGAACAGCGTGAAACGATTGACTATTATAGAAGAATTCGAGACTTAATCAATCTTTTGCGAACAAAACTTTATGAAACAAAACTATCCAAACGTGAGTTTGAAAAAATTGCAGCAAGCCTCGATCTACTCGAAAATGAATTTTTAACCCCTGATCAGAAACCTCGAGAACATGTCATTGAAGGAATGCTACTCTATCTCGAAAAACAAAAAATTCCTGGATTTGCTGAGACCTTGACGCAATTAACCAATTTGATTCAATCCGAAATATAAGCCGAGTCAACAAGCAGCTGTGCATTGCTACACAGCTGCTTGTTCCTTATGAATCCCTTATCTTGGTATTACAGAAACAGAACATCCTCGTAGCTGCTCTACGGATGCTCTCCCTGGAAGTTGTTCCTGTTTTAATAGCTGCGTAAGACACTTTGCACATGCAAGCGGGTCAATGTTACTTGTAAAGCGAGCAATATTCTGCCTCATCGCGGCAAACGCATGTGGATCCTCACACAATTTTTGTATCCAATCGTCAATTTGCGAGCAATCCCGAATCCAAATAGCCAAACGATTGGCAACCAAAAAATCACAATTTTTCTCTTCATGACCGGAAATCGGTTTGTAAATGCACAATGGAACTCCTTTTAGCAACGCTTCAAAACAAGTTAACCCGCCCGACTTTGTAACCAACAAATCCGCCACATCCATCCACTCGCCGATCTCGTCCACAAATCCAAGAATGCGAATGTGCGGATGATCAAATTGAGGATCGCTACATAATTCCTTTTTTAACTTAACATTGTTGCCGGTACAAATCACAATCTGTATGTCGCTTTTCCACTTTCGTATTGCGTAAGCAATTTCTTTCATTCCACCGATCCCCAAACC
>k87-40809_pt1 | contig 10435 bp, 8 predicted proteins | sample MGYA00084031_6733416 | MGnify analysis MGYA00084031
GCCGCACCGATTGCAGATCCAGCATGTCGATAATCTGCTCGACACGCCGCCGGTGCGCGACTTCCTCCCGCCACCACCGGCGCGTGGCGAAGGCCGCGGACAGTAAGCTCGCCTTCATGTGCAAGTGGCGCCCCAGCAACAAGTTGTCCAGCGTCGTCATATGCCGGAACAGCTCGATGTTCTGGAACGTGCGGGCGATGCCCAGCGCCGCGATGCGGTCGGGCGTCAGGCCGTTGATGCGCCGCCCGGCGAAGAAGATGTCGCCGGCCGTCGGGCGGTACAGCCCCGAGATGCAGTTGAACAGGCTCGTCTTGCCGGCGCCGTTGGGCCCGATGATGGAAACCAGCTGGCCGGGCTGCACCGCCAGCGTGACGTCGTCCAGCGCTTGGATGCCGCCGAAGCGTAAACGGAGGTGCCGGACCTCCAGCAGCGGCCCGGCACCCGCCTCTAGTTGCCTCATCGTTCTCTGCCCCGCGCCGTCTAGTACTCGACCGGATACTCGATCCAGTCCGTCAGCCGGTGCGGCACGCCGTCCATCATCTGGGACAGGAAAATGCGGTTCAGCCCTTGCCGGCGGCCCGGGCCGAACGAAATCCCCCGCAAGAGTTCGCCGTCCCAGTCCTGAATCGTCTCCATCGCGTCGCGGAAGCTCTCCTTCGTCACGTCGGGCCCCGCCCGGCGCAAGCCCTCCAACAGAGGCTCCACGAACGACACGCCCGCCAAGGCGTTGAACGCCATCGAGGCCAGGTCTGGATTGCGCTCCAGGATAATTTGCAGTACCTGGTCGACCTTTTCGTCGGTGCCGGGGTACGGGAAGTAAGCGGGGACGATGACGCCGTTCCACGCCTCGCCGGCCAGGACGGCCATGACCGGGTCCGCCAGCGTGAACGACGACAAGATTTGCGGCCGCGGGTTGAGCTGCGCGAGCGCCCGGGCCGCCATCGCGCCGTGCGCCGGCGTCGCGTACAGGATGACCGCGTCGGCCTGCGCTTGCCCGAGGCGCAGGACGTGCACGGTCAAGTCGGCGTCCGTGAGCTCGTACGAGACCATGGCCGCCGGCGTCAGGCCCAGCGCCGCCAGCTCGTCCAGGACGCCCCGCCGCCCGCTGTCGCCGTACTGGTCGTTTTGGTACAAGACCGCGATGCGCCGCTTGCCCAGCGTCTCCACCGCATAGCGGGTCAGGATGCGGGCTTCGTGGTAGTAGTTGGGGTACGTGACGAACAGGTATTCGATATTGGGGTTGCCGATCCACTGTTCCTGCTCGACCGCCGGCGTCATCCAGACTACTTCGTTGCGGAAAATGTAGTCGGCGGTGGCCGCGGCGTTGGCCGAGCCGATCATGCCCACCAGCGCAAAGACGCCTTCCCGCTCCACCAGCTGCCGCACGTTTTGCACCGCCCGCGGCGGCTGGTAAGCGTCGTCAAGGATGATGAAGCGGAGGGTGCGGCCATGAATACCGCCCTGTTCGTTGATGTACTCCAGATACGCCGCGATGCCCCGGGCCGTCGCGCCCCACGCCGCCGCTGGGCCCGACAGCGGCGCCGACGTGCCCAAAACGATCTCCGAGGGCGTAATGCCCCGCTCCTGCGCCGCCGCGGGCGCGGCCGCGAACGCCGCGAGCGCGACCGCCAGCAGCCAGACGACCCTGTTGCGCACCTCTCGACGCACGCCTGCAACCCCCTTCTGTTTTTTCGTCCGCCGGCCGTGCGGCGCGCGTCACACCCGCCGCACGACCTTCCGCCCCAGCAGCCCTTCCGGGCGCACCAGCAACACGGCCACGATGGCGACGAACGCTACGGTGGACTTGAACGCTGTCGAGACGTAGCCGGCGAACAGGTTCTCCAGCACGCCCAGCGCCAAGCCGCCAATGACCACGCCCGGCAAGCTGTCGAGCCCCCCGAGCACGGCCGCCGCAAAGCCCTTCAGAAACGGTTCGAACATCATCGCCGGGCTGACGAACGTCACCGGGGCCAGCAGCAGGCCGCCGACGGCACCCAGCGCCGCCGAAGCGCCCCACGTGACGGCTAACACGCGCCGCACCGGAATGCCGAGCACTTTCGCCGCGGCATCATTCTGGGACACCGCGCGCATAGCCAGGCCGAACTTGGTCCGCTGAACCAGCAGGTACAGGAGGAACATGGCGGCGCAGGCGACGACGAAGCTTCCCAGCGTCAGCTGGTCGATGCGCAGGCCCGCCACGTCGTACCAGACGAAGCGCGACAAAGGAAACGGCATCGCTTTCGTGTCGGCGCCCCAGACGATGACGGCCAGGCCGCCGAGCACCAAGGCAAAGCCCGCCGTCGTCACGATTTGGCCGAGCAACGTCGCGTCTTTGACGGGCCGAAGGACAAGGAAGTAGAAGAGCGCCCCGACGGCGAAGGCCGCCAGCAGCGTCAGCGCCGCCGCACCGGCGAAGGTGACGCCCGCGCCGGTTATCAGCGTGTAAGCCGTCATGGCGCTGACCATGGACAGGTCCCCGTGGGCGAAATTGAGCACCCGCGAGGTGCGGTAGAGCAGCACGACGCCCAGCCCCACCAGCGCGTAGAGACTGCCAATGGAAAGCCCGCTGACGACCAGCTGCCAGAAAAACAAGCGCGCCACCTCACAGCGGCCACGACTTCAGCCAGCGCTTCACCTTCAGCCAGCGTCCGTACAGCCCCATGGGTTCGAGGGCCATTACCAGCATGACGACGGCACCGTAGACGACGGGCAAATACTGCCTGGCCTGCGGCAGCCCGTACTGGAGCCACGTCAGCAAAGCCGCGCCGAAGATGGCGCCGGGAACGGTACCCAGGCCGCCGACGACGATCATGGATAGGTAGTAGATGGATTCGTACAGGCCGAACATGGTGGGCTCCAAGTACTGCATCACGTAGGCCAGGAGCGCGCCCGCCACGCCCGCGTAGAACGCGCTGACGGCGAACGCCAGCGTCTTAATGCGGCGCAAGTTGACGCCCATTACCGAGGCAGCGATGTCGCTGTCGCGCACGGCAATGAAGGCGCGGCCGACGTGCGAGCGGCTTAGGTTGAAAGCGATCCAGGCGAGCAGAGCTCCGGTCGACCAGACCAGGTAGTAGAGGCTGCGGTCCGACTCCAGCGCGAAAGGGCCGATGCGCGGCGCGGGGAGAAAGAGGCCGATGCGCCCGCCCGACACGGCCGGCCAGTTGATGAGCACCTGCTGCACGGCCAAGCCGAAGCCCAGCGTGACGATGACCAGGTACGGACCTTCCAGCCGTATGGCGGGGATCCCGACCAGCAGCCCGCACAGCGCCGCGGCCGCGCCGCCCGCCAGCAGAGCCCACACGAACGGGCCGCCCAGCCGGTCGATCAACGGCCACGCTTGTGCGGCGTGCACGAAGTGGGCCGCGGCGTAAGCGCCAACGGCGACGAACCCGGCGTGGCCGAGGGAAATTTGCCCCGTGTATCCCACGAGGAAGTTGAGGCCCATGGCAATGATGATGTTGACGCCCACGAAATTCAGGACGTACACCTGATACCCCGGCAGCAGCCAGGGCAGCAGCGACAGGGAACCCGCCAGCAAGACGACGCCCGCCCATGCCGCCGAGCCGCGGACGTGAGCCATCTCCCGCTCGTAGGCCTCGATGCGCTGCGCCACGCCTCACCCCCGGCGCCCGCCGGCGCCGCCCCTCTCCGGAACGATTTCTACGATTCATCAATAACTATTATCGTTGGTATGTTCCGATATTTCCGCCGACAAGACTGCACTGTCAACGGACAATGATACAACAGCTTTCCCCGCTCTTCCTGCCGGAGCTCCTCGGCCAATAAAAACGCCGGCGGGCCAAACCCGCCGGCGCCTCTGCTCATTGCCTCTACTCCGTGCGCCTACTGCGCCAGGATGCGCGCCAGCTCGTACAGCCTCGTGTCAGCCGGTTTCACTTTCCCGACCACTTCCCGCAGCGGGGTGCGGGCCGGCTTGTTGTTGATCCAGCCGATGAGCACGCCGTAGTCGCCCTCGACCAGCGCCTGCACCGCTTCGGCGCCCAGCAGCGTCCCCAGCATGCGGTCAAAGGCCGTCGGGCTGCCGCCTCGCTGCACGTGGCCCAGGACCGTGACGCGCAGCTCAAAGCCCGTGTCCTCTTGCCTCTCCTTGAAGTACTGGATCAGCTCGTCGGCGCCGAGCTTGGCCCCTTCCGCCACAACCAAAATGGCGTGCGACTTGCCGCGCTTGTAGGCGTTAACCAGTTCTTTGGCCACGGTCTCCGGATCAATGTCCACTTCCGGGATGATAATCTCTTCGGCGCCGCCGGTCAGGCCCGCGACCAGAGCCAGGTAGCCGCAGTCGCGGCCCATGATCTCGACAAGAAACGCGCGCGTGTGCGACGACGCCGTGGCCTTGATCCGGTCGATAGCCTCCAGCGCCACGTTGATGGCCGTGTCGGCGCCGATGCTGATGTCGGTGCCGTACAAGTCGTTGTCAATAGTGGAAGCGATGCCGACAACCGGAAAGCCCATCTCGTAGAGGGCCAGCGCGCCGGCCTGGCTGCCGTTCCCGCCGATGACGATGAGCCCGTCGATGCCCCGCTCGGCCAGCTTCCGCAGCGCCTTGCGCCGCCCCGACTCTTCTTTGAACTCTGGGCAGCGCGCGCTGCGCAGGATCGTTCCGGCCTGCTGGATGATGCCGCCCACATCGCGGGCCGTCATCCGCTCCATCTCCCCCGCGATGAGGCCGGCGTAGCCGTTCCGGACGCCGTACACTTCCAGCCCTTTGGCGATGCCCGTCCGCACCACCGCGCGGATGGCGGCGTTCATGCCTGGCGCGTCGCCGCCGCTTGTCAACACTGCAATGCGCTTCAAAGGCAGCACCTCATTTCTAAGCCGCGGTGTGAAGAGGCCAAACTTAGTATGTCGTTTCCCGCCGCCGCGATCGTGTAATTTCGACGGTGCGCGAAACCATCCTCCAGGCGTTCTCGCGCGCATCGGCCCGGCAAGCTTTTTTTCGTTTTTTGGCGGAACGTTGCCGCGGGTGCCTGTTCGCTCTTGTGCGGCGCGTCACCGGGGCTGCGTGTACGCTCTTGCGCGGCGCGTCATCGCGGCCGCATCTCCATCAACTGCAGCAGAACGTCCGCCAGCGTCTCGCCGGGCTTCATCACCTTGTCGGCCACCACGTGCAGCCGCGGGTCGCTGTCCGCCACCGCCACGCTGAAGCCGGCGAAGCTCAGCATCGTCAAGTCGTTCAGCGAGTCGCCGAACGCGGCCACTTCCGCCCGGGCCACGCCCCGCCGGCGGCAGTAGTCGGCCAGCGCAGCCCCCTTCGTCGCCCGTGGGTGCAAGATGTGTATGACGTCCGGTTCGTCAAAGCTCGGCAACACCAAGAGCTGGACGTCGCCGGCCAGATAACTGAACTCGCGCAGCACCCACCGGCACGCCTCGCGTCCGAACACCAGCAGCTGGTCCGGCGGCGTGTCGAGAATCGAGGCCACGTCCGGGTGCACCACGGGCCAGCGGCTTGAGAACCATTCCGCGGGCGGCTCCGGAACATACGTCTGTTCTCCAACGTCCACCCGGAACCACACGCCGTCTTCCTGCATCCGGCGCAGCATTTCCTTGGCTAGCTCCAGCGGGAGCGTCAGCCGCTGTAAGATGTTTCCGGCTTCGTCGTAAGTGATGCCGCCCGTGTTGCAAATGGCGGCCACGGGGCGTCCCACCTGCTCGATGATGGGCTCCGTCGTCGGGCGCGTCCGGCCCGTGGCCAGTACGATTTCCACGCCCTCATCCATGCAGCGATGGATGGCGGAAAGATCCGCCGGGGCGATGCACTGGTCGGCGCCGACCAGCGTGTGGTCGATGTCCAGCGCGATCAGGCGAATCATGGGTGCGAGCCTTTCCCCCTTTCGGCTACGCCCATTGTAGCGCAGGGTCGCCGGCGGCGCTACGCCGGCGGTCATAGGAACGGACGGCCGTCCATATGCATAAGTGACGCTGCATCTGGAGGTGGGCGTGATGGAAAGCCGCTGGCTGAGCCGGATGCCCGTGTACGACATCCTCAAGGGACGGGTCATAGGGCGCGTCCACCGGCTCATCCTGGACGCCGACGCCCGCAAGGTGGTCGGTCTGGTCCTGGCGCCGCGGCTCGGGCGCGAGCCGCGCTGCCTGCCGTTTCGGAACGTGCACTCCATCGGCGAGCACGCGGTGACGGTCCGGGGCACCGACGTCATCGTCCCGCTGTCGGAGCTGCCGGAGATGGAGGAAGCCTACCGCGCCCAGCGCCGCATCTACAACAGCCCCATCCTGACCGAAAGCGGCTCCTTCGTGGGCGACGTGGACGAATACACCATCAACCCGCAAAGCGGGCGCCTCGAGGCGCTGCTGGTGTCGGGCGGCCTCATCCGAGACCTGTTCCGCGGCCAGGCGGCTCTGCCGGCCCACCTCATCGTGGCCATCGGCGAGGATGCGACCATCGTCAAAGACGTGGCCGTCGCTTTCCTGGAGCAGCGCCGCCAGGAGCAGCTGAAAGGCAACGGACGCGCGGCGGAGGAAGAAACGCCGGCGCAAGAGCGAGGAACTGAAGGCTGGTGGCGGGAACGGCTGCGGCGAGCGCTGGGGCGGGAGAAGCGGCTTGTCGCCGAGCGCGGCGGCCTTCGGCCCGACGGCGGCCCGGCAGACGCCGGCCAACCCGGGGTTATCGCGGAGCTTACCGCGAGCGAACCGCGCGGCGAAGCCGTCGTGTCGAACCAGGGGAGCCCGGCCGCGCCGCCGGCAGCGGAGACTCTTTAGTCCACCGGCTCGTCGGCGGCCTCGTCGGACCGGCCGGCCAGCTCCGCCTCCAGCAGCATCGTCTTGATGACCTCGATGACCTCGTCCCGGCCTTCGCCGGTCTGGGCCGAAAAGGCCACGACCGGCAAGCCCAGCTCGCGCGCGGCCCGCTCCACGTGGGCCCGGCGCTGGCTGCGGCTAATCTTGTCCGCTTTGGTCGCCACGGCCACCGCCGACAGCCCCCGCTGCCCGAGCCACGCCGCCATCAGCTTATCGTCTTCGGTGGGCGGGTGGCGGATGTCGACGATCTGCAAAACGCCGATGAGGTTGGGCCGCCGCGTCAGGTAGCCCTCAATCATGGGCTTCCAGCGCTGCCGAACGCGTAGCGGCACGCGCGCGTAGCCGTATCCGGGCAAGTCCACCAGACAAAGAGCCCGGTCGATGGCGTAAAAGTTCAGCGTCTGCGTTCGGCCCGGCGTGTTGCTGGTGAAGGCAATCCGGCGCTGCACCAACGCGTTGATGAGCGACGATTTGCCAACGTTCGATCGCCCCACCAGCGCGATCTCGGGCAGCTCGTGGCGCGGATACTGCGCTTCGTCCACGGCCGTGGCCGCCAGTTCCGCCACGTGCCACTGAATGGACTTCCGGCGTCTCGTCACGAAACGCCCTCCCAGTACTCCGGCCCGCGCGGCGGCGTTTCCGGCGGCGGCGTTCCGGGCAGCGGCGCCGGCACGCCATGCCCGTCGCCGGCGGGCACCGGCTCCTCAACGTCCGGCCCTTCGGGCGAGTCCGGACGGGCCGCCACCTGTTCGAGTTCGGCCGCGGCCGCCGCCTCCTCGCGCAGCGCGCCCGCTCCCGGCGCGCGCAGCGCCAGCGCCAGCACCTCATCCATGTGCTCCACCGGCCGCACGTCCAGCTGCTTCAAGATGTGAGGCGGAATCTCGGCCAAGTCGTTCTCGTTGCCGGCCGGCACGATAACCGTCTTCACGCCGGCCCGGTGGGCGGCCAACAGCTTTTCTTTGATGCCCCCCACCGGCAGGATCCGGCCCCGCAGCGTGATCTCGCCCGTCATGGCCACGTCGTGCCGCACGGGACGGCGCGTGAGCGCCGACGCCATAGCGACGGCGATGGTAATCCCCGCCGACGGTCCGTCTTTGGGCGTCGCGCCCTCGGGCACGTGCAAGTGGACGTCGACTTTCTCGTAGAACAAGGGATCGAGCCCCAGCTCCCGCGCCCGGGAGCGGATGTAGCTGAAGCCCGCCTGGGCCGACTCGCGCATGACTTCACCCAGCTTGCCCGTGAGCGTCAGCTGCCCCTTCCCAGGCACCGCCGACACCTCGAAGGCCAGCACTTCGCCGCCGAACTCGGTGTACGCCAGCCCGTGGGCCAGCCCGACCCGGTCTTCCCGCTCCTTGGCCGCGGCGGCATACTTGGGCGGCCCCAGCAGTTTCGGCACATTGTCCTTCGTCACCCGCAGCGGCAGCCGCCCGCCCGACACCACTTCCCGCGCCGCCTTGCGGCACAACGCCGCGATGTTGCGCTCCAGCCCCCGCACGCCGGCTTCGCGGGTGTACTCGCGGATAATGCGCAGCAGCGCGTTGTCGGACACCTGCAGTTGATCCGGCTGCAGGCCGTGGTTTTGCATCTGCTTCGGCAAAAGGTGACGGCGCGCGATGGCCGCCTTTTCCTCCTCCGTGTAGCCGGACAGCGTGATGACTTCCATGCGGTCCAGCAGCGGCCGGGGAACGTGCCACGTGGTGTTAGCCGTCGTGATAAACAGCACCTTCGACAGATCCAGCGGCACTTCCAGGTAATGGTCCGAAAACGCGTGGTTTTGCTCGGGATCGAGCACCTCCAGCAGCGCCGCCGCCGGGTCGCCCCGGAAGTCCGCGCTCATCTTGTCGACCTCGTCCAGCAGCATAACCGGGTTCATGGACCCCGCCTGCCGCATGGCCTGCACGATGCGGCCCGGCAGGGAGCCCACGTACGTGCGGCGGTGGCCGCGGATTTCCGCTTCATCCCGCACGCCGCCCAGCGAGATGCGGACGAACTTCCGTTCCAGCGCCCGTGCGATGGAGCGGCCCAACGACGTCTTGCCCACGCCCGGCGGCCCCACCAGGCACAAGATCGGCCCCTTGGTGCCGTCAGTGAGCCTGCGCACGGCCAGGTACTCGAGAATGCGCTCTTTGACTTTCTCCAGGCCGTAGTGGTCTTCGTTGAGCACCGCTTCCGCCGCGGCGAGGTCGGTGCGATCCTGCGTGTACACGCCCCAGGGCAGCGCCGTCAGCCAGTCCAGGTAGTTGCGCACCACCACCGCTTCGGCCGTCATGGGCGGCATCTTCTCGAGCCGGTTCAGCTCGTGCAGGGCCTTCTTGCGCACTTCTTCGGGCATGTCCGCCGCCTCGATCTTGCGGCGGAACTCCTCGACCTCGGCCTGCCGGTCGTCGCCCTCGCCCAGTTCCTTCTGGATGGCCTTGATCTGCTCGCGCAGGTAATACTCGCGCTGCGACTTTTCCATCTGCCGCCGCACCCGGACCTGGATGCGCTTCTCCAGCTCCAGAATTTCCTGCTCGCGCGTCAGCAGGACGCACAAGTGCTCAAGCCGCGCCGCCAGCGACGGCAGCTCCAGCAGCGCCTGGCGCTCTTTCAGGTCCACCGTCAGCTGCGAGGCCATGGTGTTCAGCAGCCGCTCGGGGTCTTCGATGCTGACGATGGAGCGCACCAGCTCTTCCGGGTGCTTCTTGCCGGCGCGGGAATACTGCTCGAACAGGCGGCGGGCCGTGCGGACGAGGGCCTCAATCTGCTGCGGCGACGCTTCTTCGCCGCTGGGAGCCAACGGCTTGACGACCGCCTGGTAGTATGGAACCTCCTGGATGATGTCCTCGATTTCGACCCGGACCTTCCCCTCGATCAGCACCCGCAGCTGGCCCTCGGGGAGCTTGAGCACCTGGCGCACTTCGCAGAGCACGCCCACAGTGTAGATGTCGTCCAGCTTCGGCTCCTGGACGTCCGCGTCTTTTTGAGCCGCCAGGACGATGCGCCGGTCGGCCATAATCGCGGCCTCCACCGCCTCGACGCTGCGCGGCCGGCCCACCTCCAGGGGCGTGACGGTATGGGGAAAAACGATCATCCCGCGCAAGGGCAGCAGGGGCACCTCGAGCAGGTGGAAGTCGGGTTCGCGGCGGGGCTGATCGTCGTTCACGCGCAAAGCCCCCTTTACATAAAAGACGCAGCGCTGACACTGCGTCTTCTTATGCCTATTCGGGGGTTGCGGTGTCATTCCCTTTTGGAAAAGGTCGGACCAGTTAGGAGCTGGGCAGGCAAACGGCGGCGGAGCCGGAATGCGCCGCCGCGCCGGCCGCAGCCGCGTGGTTCGCACGGCCTCCCGCTTTCCCTGCGGGTACCACCGCCAGGCGAATGACCTCTTCGATGCGCTCCACGGGGACGACCTCCACGCCGTGCTTGCTCAGCGCCCGGAACGTCTCCTGCCAGTTTTCCTTCGGAATAATCACGCGCCGGGCACCGGCCAGCCGAGCCGCCTCCAGCTTGGCCACGACGCCGCCGACGGGCTTCACCAGCCCGCGGATGGACACTTCTCCGGTCATGGCCACCCGGTTGTCCACAGGCTGCTCGGTGATGGCCGAATAGATGGCCGTCACCATGGTGACGCCCGCCGACGGCCCGTCGATGGGCGCGCCGCCCGGGAAATTCACGTGGA
>k87-177839_pt1 | contig 10431 bp, 10 predicted proteins | sample MGYA00084031_6733416 | MGnify analysis MGYA00084031
AAACAACTCTTTAATTATATCGTTTACCAACTCGTTTGTCAACAACTTTTTTGGATTTTTTCATTTTTTATCACTTTCGTTAAGATCTTTATTAGAATTACTTTCTCTTAGCGACAGCTTTTATATATTATCACCTTACCTAATCAAATGTCAACATATTTTTCAACATTTTTTATCTAGCGTTATAAATTATTTTACATTTAATTTTTTTATTGTTTGAAAACAATATCCCCTTATATCATTGAACTAAAAATGATATAAGGTCTCTAAATAAAATCAAATAATGTAAAACTCCCACACTATTCTGATGTAAGAAAAGAATTAGAACAATAACCACAGATTTAGGAATACAAAAAATTACGTTGAATGAAAGCGATTAAAGATTTCATCTTTCATGTCTATAAAAAGTTGGCTGTCTAGAGATTTTCTAGACAGCCATAGATTGAACTAATGATTTTCTATAACCAGCTAATTAATCTCTTGGACGCATTGTTGGGAATAATAATACGTCACGAATGGATTGAGAATTGGTTAGTAACATAACTAATCGGTCAATACCGATACCTAATCCACCTGTAGGAGGCATTCCATATTCTAAAGCTTCGATGAAATCTTCATCCATATCATGTGCTTCGTCATTTCCTGCTTCTTTTTCAGCTAGTTGCGCTTCAAAACGTTCGCGTTGATCGATTGGATCGTTCAATTCTGTAAACGCATTTGCATGTTCACGACGAACGATAAATAATTCAAAACGGTCTGTGAAGCGTTCATCTTCTAGGTTTTTCTTTGCTAATGGCGAAATTTCAACAGGATGTCCGTAAACGAATGTTGGTTGTACTAATGTTTCCTCTACTTTTTGCTCGAAGAACTCGTTAATGATGTGTCCCACTTCATGCATTTCTTGAATTTCCACACCATGTTCTTTCGCTAAACTTCTCGCTTCTTCTAATGTCATAGGTTGCCAGAAGTCTACCCCGGTTACTTCCTTAATTGCATCAACCATATGCACTCGTTTCCATCCTGGTGAAAGGTCTATTTCTTCTTCACCGTATTGGATTTTCGTTGTACCAAGCACCTCTTGTGCTACATGAGAAATTAAATTTTCCGTCAATTCCATAATATCTCGGTAATCTAAATATGCACCGTATAGCTCTAATAATGTAAATTCTGGATTGTGACGTGTTGAAATACCTTCATTTCGGAACACTCGTCCTATTTCATATACTTTTTCGAGTCCGCCAACAATTAAACGTTTTAAATGCAATTCTAATGCAATACGTAAATATAGATCCATATCTAATGCGTTATGATGCGTAATGAATGGTCGAGCAGCTGCCCCTCCAGCAACAGTGTGTAAAATTGGCGTCTCTACTTCCAAATAACCTTGTCCATCTAAATAGTTTCGAATAGAACGAATAATTTTTGAACGAGTAATAAACGTCTCTTTGCTATCAGCATTCGTCATCAAGTCTAAGTAGCGTTGACGATAACGTTGTTCAACATCTTGCAATCCATGGAATTTTTCAGGCATTGGGCGCAGTGATTTCGTTAGGAAAGTAAATTCGTTTGCTTTTACGGAAAGCTCCCCTGCATTTGTTCTGAAAACAACTCCGCGGATGCCCACGATATCTCCTAAATCTGCATGTTTAAATAAATCGTATGCTTCATCGCCTACTCGGTCTTGACGAACATAAATTTGAATCTGGCCAGCCAAATCTTGAATGTGGGCAAAACCAGCTTTCCCTTTCCCACGTTTTGTCATAATACGACCTGCGATGACTACTTCATCATTTTTTTCTTCTAGTTCTTCTTTCGTAAATACATCAAATTGTTTGAAAACATCTGAAGACAAGTGTGTGCGCTCGAAACGTTGGCCAAATGGATCGATACCTTTTTCACGAATATCACTTAACTTTTGGCGTCTCACCAAAAGTTGATCATTTAATTCTTCAATGTTTGACACGTCTTTCACTCCTCATAATTTTAAAACGTTCTGTTCATAGTCCACAATGTATCTATTGTACACAATTTCTATCTTCTCTTCATCATTTTTGAAAGATTTTTTTAGTTCCCTTATATTTTTGATTAGGGTAATTTTTCTACTTTTGTATATAATGTTCTTATATTCAGATAAAAGATTCAACTTTTTGAGAGAGGTGTTTCCATGTATCGTAAAATAGACGATTTTATAAAAGATTGGCAACACAATAGTGCGGGTACTATAGCAATTATGGAATCCATTACGGAAGATAAAAAGCATGTTGCTATTGTTGAAGGTCATAATTCTCTTGAATTTTTAAGCTGGCACTTAACAAATGCCCCTTTATTCTTTTGCGGATTAATAGGGCAATCACTAAATGTCCAAATCAATCCTTCTACACCGCCAACTACAATGAAAGAAATCATTGACGAATATAAAAAAGTAAACGAAGAAGTTGTAAATGCGGTTAAGAAACTAGATGATAGTTCATTAGAAAAAGAAGTGGATATGATTGGACAACCTACTGCGATTGGAGCAGTACTACGCATGCTTATTGATCATCAAACTCATCACAGAGCACAGATGCAAGTATTATTAAGACAAGCTGGCCTACCTGTACCGGGTGTCATGGGACCAACAAAGGAACAATCAAACGCATAATCTTACCAATTCAGGATAAGCCGCCTCAGTTGTTGAGACGGCTTTTTATATTGCTTAATTAATCCTTCACAATAATCGTAACCATTAGTTTTCACACAACATGCATCTCTAGTTCTTGTTGCTCTCCACTTTGTTCAACCACGTTATTTAAAATTGCACGCAGTTCTTCGGCTGTTTCAACTTGATTAATCGCATTACGGATAATGCCATTGCCACGAATCCCTTTTAAATACCAAGCTGCATGTTTACGCATTTCACGTACGGCAACAAATTCACCTTTTAATTTTATCAAACGATCAAAGTGTAATAAACAAACGTTTATTTTTTCCTGAACAGATGGCTCTGGTTTTAACTCACCTGTTTCGAGGTACTGTACGGTTTGATAGATCATCCATGGATTTCCTAACGCAGCTCGACCAATCATCACCGCGTCTACACCCGTCTCATCCAACATTCGTTTTGCATCTTGTGGAGTTTCTACATCGCCATTACCGATTACAGGAATGTTTACATTTTCCTTCACTTGGCGAATGATTTCCCAATTTGCTTTCCCTTCGTACATTTGAACCCTTGTACGACCATGAACGGCTACAGCACTGCCGCCAGCTCTTTCAATCGCTTGGGCATTTTCAACAGCAAAAATGTGTTCATCATCCCAACCAATCCGCATTTTTACCGTCACCGGTTTCTCCACCGAATCAACAACTGCCGCTACCATTTCATACACTTTATCCGGATTCAGTAACCACTTCGCTCCTGCTTCACATTTAATAATTTTATTTACAGGGCATCCCATATTGATGTCAATAATATCCGCGTTCGTATGTTGATCTACAAATTTTGCCGCTTCAACGAGGGTTTCTTTTTCACCCCCAAAGATTTGCAAGGCGATTGGTTTTTCCCTTTCATCTATATAAAGCATATCTAACGTTTTTTTATTGCGTAAAATAAGTCCTTTATCACTGATCATTTCAGCATAAACAAGACCCGCACCGAATTCTTTAACCGTTAGCCGGAAAGCAACGTTACTTACTCCTGCCATTGGGGCTAGTACTACACGGTTTGCCATCACGATATCTCCTATTTGGAACGGCTTTTTCTCTTCCATGGCCTATACCTCCTTTCCATAAAAGTGTTTTTATATCCGTCACTACTTCATAGTGTCGAGTGTCGTAATACGTATTGTTACAAAGAAAAATAATCCTTCCACTTTTTAATGCCCTCTTTTTCAAGGTTGATATTCTTTAATGCTGCCTCCGCTTGAATCAACTTTTCCGAGTATGGCTTAGATGCAATATCTAACAGCGGAACCAATACGAAAGCTCTTTCAAACATTCGAGGATGTGGAATGATTAAATTCTCTGACTCAATATTGTCGTTATTAAATAATAAAATGTCAAGGTCAATAATTCTTGGCCCCCAGCGGATATTGCGAACCCGACCAAGATCATTTTCAATTAATTGACAGGTCTGTAACAATTCAATAGGTGAGAGTATTGTTTGTGCATAAATCGCAATGTTTAAAAAAGAGGGCTGATCAACATACCCCACTGGAGCCGTTTCGTAAATTGGGGATATTTTTTTTATCCTTATCCCCTCCTTACTTTGAAGCAAATCAATGGCAGATTTTAAATTGTTTTCCCGATCTCCCAAGTTTGTACCTAAAGATAAATAAACATCATTCACCATAATGACCCCTTACTATTTCAACAGCTACTTCTTTATAATGGCCTGGAATAGGTGGATCTGGTTTTATTAGTTCCACTTTGCATCCAAACACTTGTCCTTCATATTTTTGTAAGATTGATGAAGCAATGGTTTCTGCAGCTGCTTCAATTAATTGGAAGGGCTCTCCTTCCATGATTGATTTGCATAATTCATACACTTCTACATAATTCACTGTATATTGCAGGTCGTCTGTTTCCCCTGCCTTTTTCGTATTGACCGCAAGAGATACTGTAACTCGAAAACGCTGCCCTAACATTGTTTCTTCAGGTAATACACCGTGATATCCATAAAATTGCATATCTCGCAAATGTATATAGTCCATAATAGACCTCCTATCGAAATTAGTGTCTCTCAGGAAGTTCATTCTTCACTTCAAATTTCCCCATTAATGCATCAATCATTTTCACGGTTCTTGCTATTTCTTTTACATCATGCACTCGAACAATATGACAACCTTTCATGACACCATATGCACATGTCGCCGCAGTACCTTCTACTCTTTCATGTAATGGAACATCTAAAATAGTGCCAATCATTCGTTTTCTCGAAGTCCCCAACAAAACGGGGTATCCCAATTCTGCAAGTTCATCTAATCGTTGCATCGTTTCAATACTTTGCTGCAAGTTTTTCACAAACCCTATTCCCGGATCAAGTATGATATGCTCGTCTGGAACACCAGCTGCTTTCACAATATCAATACTTTCTTTTAAATCATTTAAAAAATCTTCGAAGTAATTTTTGTAATTCGTGTTCTCTCGATTATGCATTAGAATGATAGGTGCATTATATTCAAAAGCCACTTTGGCCATTTCCGGATCTGCCTTCGCGCCCCAAATATCATTAATGATATGGGCACCAGCTTCCAATGCCGCACGAGCAACCGCTGATTTGTAAGTATCAATTGATATAATGGCAGGTACTTCTTCTCTCAAAGCTTTAATCACTGGCACGACACGAGCAATCTCTTCTTCATCAGGAATACGAGTATAACCAGGTCGTGTCGATTCTCCACCCACATCAATAATCTTCGCACCTTCCTGAACCATCTGTTTCGCATGTGCAATTGCGGCATCGATTGAATTATACTTTCCCCCGTCAGAAAAAGAATCGGGTGTTACATTTAAAATCCCCATCACAAAAGTTTCTTTTGTATAATCGAGCTCTATATTATTAATTGTTAACGGTTTACTGTATTTCGATAACATCTTCGTACACTCCTTTATCGATAAGAGGACTACTCATTCGCCTTCATTACATTCTAAACAAGTATATCATTTTCAAAGTCAAAGCACTCAATACTTTTAAATCTAAAATTCGGTGTAATCATATAACATGTTTTTCGTCAAACAAAATCGGCATCATCCAAAAGGATAATGCCGTTTCTTATTAGTCTTCGAAATTGTATAAAGCTGTTGATAAATAGCGTTCACCATTAGATGGAACAATCGCTAATACGTTAGAACCTTTGCCTAAACGTTTTGCAGTTTGAATTGCAGCGTGAATAGCAGCACCTGATGAAATACCGCATAAAATACCTTCTTCACGACCTACTTTACGAGCTGTTTCGAATGCTGTTTCGTTATCAACTTGGAATACAGAATCGTAAATTTCTGTATTTAACACTTTTGGTACGAAACCTGCTCCAATACCCTGAATTTTATGGGAACCTGGATTTCCGCCAGATAAAACCGGAGAGTCTTTCGGTTCAACTGCAATAATTTCAATGTTTGGATATTTTTCTTTTAATACAGCACCTGCACCTGTGATTGTACCACCTGTACCTACCCCAGCAACAAATGCGTCTAATTGCACACCTTCAAATGCTTCCACTATTTCCGGACCTGTTGTTAAGCGGTGGATTTCTGCATTTGCAGGGTTTTCAAATTGTTGTGGCATGAAATAACCATTTTCTTCTGCAAGTGCTGTTGCTTTAGCAATTGCACCTTTCATTCCTTCAGGACCAGGTGTTAATACTAATTCAGCACCATATGCACGAAGTAATTTACGGCGTTCAATACTCATAGTTTCAGGCATTACTAAAATAGCGCGATAACCTTTTGCTGCTGCAATCATCGCAAGTCCAATTCCAGTGTTTCCTGAAGTTGGTTCAATAATTGTGCCACCTGGTTTTAGTCGTCCATCTCTTTCTGCCGCTTCAATCATCGCTAAAGCAATACGATCTTTAACAGAGCTTCCTGGATTAAAATATTCTAATTTTATCCAAACAGTTCCTTCATCTTCAGTTGTAGCATGGTTTAACTTCACGATTGGTGTGCGACCAACTAATTCTGTAATAGAATTATATAATTTACTCATCACGGTTCCCCTTTCATAATACCGACTATTTTTATAGGTTTTTCTTGTTTTAATATTAACCCTACTAATCGTTTGTTGTCAATGAAAATGAGAGTGAAAATTTGTAAAATTTTTAATCATTATTCACCATAGAACCATGTCACATCAAATTCTTTCCAAAACATTTCCGGGGTAATGGATGATGACAGTTGCTCCATCGCTAACCCCCTTTTAATATGATCTTTTACCTCTCCATAAGGGAAAGATCTTCCTTCCAATTTTTCATGTAATTGAACAATTCCATATCGGCCGTCTCTTAATAAAACAGGCTTGCTAATTTCATTTTTATTTAGTTTTTGAAGCGCTTTCAGTATAGCTGGATCTACATTGGATTGATTCGTAATATAGCCAATATCTCCCCCGAGACTTGCCGAAACTTGTTCAACAGAACGTTCCCGAGCTAATACCGAAAAATCAGAACCTTCATTCAGTTCTTTTAAAACACTTTCTGCTTCATCTTTCGTATTCACAACAATTAATTTTGCTCGGTACGTCGTTGGAATATTATATAACGATTCATTTTCTTCATAATAAGATTCAAGCTCTTTTTCATCAATAATAATATCTTTTGTTAATACTTTCTCTAAAATCAGCTGGGACTTAATTTGCTCTTTAAGTTCCTTCTCTCCTAATTGTTGCAACGTTGAATCCATTTCGCTGGAAGAAACCATAAGGGATAGCTCTAAATCAATTTCATCCTCAGTCACGTCAATGCTATATTCTTTCGCAGCCTTTTCCATTACTTTTTGATTCACCATGCGCTGCAATGTATCTTTTCCATAATAACGTTCCATTTCAGCCATCCATTGCAGGCGAGTAATATTTTCACCATCAACGCTAGCGACGATAGTTTCATCGTCGCCAACTTCTTCATCTCCACCTAATGCAAATAACCAAAGAACAAACCAAAAAATATTCCCAACAAATAAAATCGCAAGTAATGTGAGTACAGGTTTTGTTTTTAATCGGCGTTTTGATAGTGGCGTATGTTGAGTCGTAGGTTGGTTAATTTTTTGCCTCGATCTCACGGATAAAACCTTCTAGCTCCTCTTGGCTATAATGATATTTTTCTAAACAGAAGTGGCACTCTGCTTCTGCTCCTCCATCTTCATCAATCATTTCTTGAATTTCTTGTACACCTAGTGACTTAATAGCCACTCCAAAACGCTCTTTTGAACATCCACAGTTAAATTGAACAGGCATAGTTTCTAACACTTTTACATTTCCCTCTCCTAATACTGCATCTAATATTTGTTCAGGGGTATAGCCTTTTTCAATCATTTTCGAAATCGGTTCAACGGATTTTAAGTGGTTTTCAATTGTTTCAATCGTTTCTTCATCGCATCCTGGTAATAATTGAATAATAAATCCTCCAGCTGCAAGTACGGAATTATCCGTGTTTACCAGTACACCTAATCCTACTGATGAAGGAACTTGTTCTGATACTGCATAATAATAAGTGAAGTCTTCAGCAATTTCTCCTGAAACGATTGGGGTTTGACCTGTAAACATTTCTCTCAAACCTAAGTCTTTTACAATCGTAATGTTTCCATTCGTTCCAACTGCACGACGTACATCTAGTTTTCCAACTTCATTTAACGGGAAATGAGTTTGTGGGTTCGTGACATATCCCCTTACTTCTCCTTTTCCGTTTGCATCTATCAATATAATACCGATTGGACCCCCACCTTCGATTTTGATTGTAATCTTATCATCGGCATTCATCATTGATCCCATCATAGCTCCAGCAGTCAATGCGCGACCTAGGGCAGCAGTAGCGGTAGGCCATGTATTATGTCTTTTTTGTGCTTCCCCAACAGTATTCGTTGAACGCACCGCATATGCACGAACTTTTCCATCAAATCCTAAAGCTTTTACTAAATAATCTTCCATAACAAATTTCCTCTCTTTAATGATTTCTTTTGTAAATGATATATAAACCTTTTAAAGTTAAAAACTTGTCTACTACATCAATAAGTTTTGTCTCATTTGAAAAAAATTCTGCAAGACCTCCAGTTGCAATAACTAAAGGTTCAATCTTACTTTGCTCTTTCATACGGCTTACAATTCCCTCAACCATGCCAATAAAGCCATAAAAAACTCCCGATTGAATGGAGGTGATTGTATTTTTTCCGATAATGTCAAACGGCTTTGTAATTTCTACTCGTGGCAATTTGGATGCCTTTGTAAATAGTGCATCCAAAGAAATCCTTACGCCAGGAGTTATGGCCCCTCCCATATAATGCCCTTTCTCATTTATGTAACTAAAAGTAATAGCCGTCCCAAAGTCTACTACAATAAGCGGCCTTGTGCCATATTCATGTACGGCAGCAACTGCATTGACAATTCGGTCTGTACCCACTTCCCGCGGATTATCACAAGCGATGTTTAATCCTGTTTTGATGCCAGGCCCTACGACAAGGGGTTTAATGTGAAAATAATTTCGGCACATTTCTTCTAATACATACATAATAGGAGGGACAACGGAAGAAATAATAATGCCACGAATATCGCTAAAGGCGATTCCAGCATAGTTAAAAAAGGCATATAAATGCATTGCATATTCATCGGAAGTTTTATTTTTCTCCGTCTCCATTTTCCAATGATGAATCAATTGCTCATCTTGATAAACTCCTACAGAAATTTTTGAGTTTCCTACGTCAATGACTAATATCACTAAAACCACTTCCATTTTCGTTTGATGAAATCATACCATATTGCATGCAGTTACCTCAAAAAGATTAACCTGTAACGAAAAAAGTAGCATCAGAAAATTTCTGACACTACTTTTATCAAGTATTCATTATTCCTTTTTGCCTTCATTCAAACTATCCGTAGAATTTTCTTTAGGTAAATCATCTGTTGTCGGAGCTTTTTCTTCACCAGCTGCCTCTTGATGAATTTGAGCAGAGCCAGATTTTTCTACAGTAACTTCTTTAGGCTCTTCACTCTCTTTGTTCTCGTCGTCAGCTTGCTTCGGCTCTACTGTTGTGATTTTGATTGTCTCAGCTTCTTCTTCTTCTGTTTTTTCTGGAAGGCATCCGTAATCACGTAAGTGTTCGATTTGCTCAGCATTTAATGTTTCATGCTCCAATAAAGCTTGAGCGATTAAATCTAGCAAATCACGCTTCTCTGTCAATATGCGTTTCGCTCGTTCATATTGCTCATTCACAATTTTTTGCATTTCTTTATCGATTTCAAAAGCGATGGCTTCAGAGTAATTTTGGTCTGTATTAAAATCTCGACCTAAAAATACATTTCCACCTTGTGATGATCCAAATTGAAGTTGGCCAAGCTTTTCGCTCATACCAAACTCTGTAACCATTCGGCGAGCAATATTCGTTACTTTTTGGAAGTCGTTATGAGCACCAGTGGATACTTCTCCTAATACAATTTCCTCTGCCGCGCGACCACCAAGCAAACCAGTAATGCGATCCAGCAATTCTTCTTTCGTTTGGAAGAAACGTTCTTCTTTCGGAAGCATGATAGCATAACCGCCCGCTTGGCCTCGCGGAACAATGGTTACTTTATGAACTTTTTCAGCAGAATCAAGCGTTAAACCGATGACAACGTGACCTGCTTCGTGATATGCAACGAGTTTTTTCTCTTTTGGTGTATAAGTACGGCTCGTTTTCGCTGGACCGGCAATCACTCGGTCACTTGCTTCATCGATATCATCCATATAAATTTTTCGTTTCCCTTTACGT
>k87-259236_pt1 | contig 10430 bp, 8 predicted proteins | sample MGYA00084031_6733416 | MGnify analysis MGYA00084031
GTCCACTTGTTGACGTCGCCCTCCATGATCCATGCCGCAATATCCTGCGGCACCTGGGCGTTGGTCAGGTACAGGCCAAACACGGTAGCGCCCGCGATGATGAAAAAGATCATCGCGCTCGTATTCACCGTTTCCCGCAGGATGGCTTGCGTGTCCTTCCAGGAAATCTGGCGGTAGACGAACACCGCCATGATCAGGGAGTAGACACACGCGACAACAGAGGCTTCCGTCGGAGTGGCCACGCCCATGTAGATCGTGCCGAGAATCAAAAAGGGCAGGAAGGCGGCAGGCAGCGCCCTTATGCTCAGCTTGATCCGCTCCTCCCAGCTCGCTTTGGGGAGACGGCCAAAATTTTTCACCTTCGCGTAAATGATTGCGGCAATGACCAGTACTAAAGTCAAAAACAGTCCGGGCACAAAACCGGCCATAAACAGCTTTCCGATCGATTCCTCCGCTACAGTCCCGTAGACGATCAGCGGAATCGACGGCGGAATCAATATGCCAAGCGTTCCGGCTGCGGCAACGAGGCCCATCGAATACCGCTTGCTGTAGCCTGCTGCCACCATCCCGGGGATCATGATCGCCCCGATGGCGGCAGCTGTCGCCGGGCTGGAGCCGGAAATCGCGGCAAACACTGCGCACGCCAGGATCGTCACGACGGACAAGCCGCCGGAATAATGGCCTACCCATGCCCGCAGCGCATCGATCAACGCTTTTGAAATCCCCCCGCGCGACATCAGCACCCCGGCCAGGATAAACCCGGGAATCGCCATCAGAGTCGCCACATTCAGTGCCGAGAACATCTTCTGGGGCAGAACATCCAGATTAAAGCCGCTGTCCAGCAGCGCCAGCGAAGCGGAAAAAACAAGGGCGATCGCGACCGGCACCCTCAGCAGCAGGAGCAGGAAAAAGAGGATAAATACTATCCATTCCACTCAATCTTCACCTCTTTTTTCAGACTGGCCAAGAGTTTTTCCACGAAGCGATAGCCGAGCATCAGCCCGCTCAACGGAATGACGAGATAGACGATCCACAGATAAATTCCGACGTCAGTCGATTGCTGCTGCGTGACCCAGTACAGCGAAAGCAGCTTTCCTCCAAAAAAGATAAAACAAAGGCAAAAGAGGGCACCAAGCGCATTTGAAAACACGTCAAACGCCTTTCGCAAGGCTGGAGAAACGCGGTCGTACACAATGTCGACCTGGATGTGATGGCCGTCCCGGAGCGCGACAGCAAACCCTGTCAAGGCTCCCCAGACAACAAAGTAGGTGGAGATTTCATCGATCCACGCTTTGGGACTGTTAAACACATACCGGCAAACTACTCCGTAAAAGATCAGCGATACACCGATGACAATCAGTGTCCCTGCAAGGTAATCCTCGAAAGTGGCATATCGCTCCCGCCATTTTGACATTGTATCTACCTCCCCCGGTCATTGGTTGGAAGAGAAAGGCACCTTGCTCCCTTTAGGCAGGTGCCTTTCCTGGCTTTCCATTTTCCCCTGAATTACAGCTTTCTGGCTCCGTCGATGATCTCTTTTCCGACCGTCTCGGCAAACTCGCTGTAAACCGGCTCCATCAGCTTTACGAATGCCTCGCGCTCGGACTCGCTCAGCTCGACAACCGTCATGCCGGAGTTTCTCAGGTTGTTCTCTGATTCTTTATCCAGCTGCACAGCCAGCTCGCGCTCGTATTTTGTCGCTTCGGCCATGGATTCGTCAAACGCCTTGCGGAACTCTTCCGGCAGCTCGCTGTACCATTTTTTGTTTGTCAGGACGATGTAGTCGAGGCGTCCGTGGTTGGAGACGAGCAGATGTTTCTGCACTTCCACGTATTTTTGCGTGTCGATGTTGTTCCAGGTGTTTTCCTGGCCGTCAACGGTTCCCTGCTGCAGGGCGGTATAGGTTTCACCGAAAGGAATGGTTGCTGCACCGGAACCGAGCGCTTTAAACTGCGCTTCCAGTACCTTTCCTGCCTGCGTCCGGAATTTCAGGCCTTTGAAGTCCTCAGGCTTTGCCAGCGGCTTGTTTGCGGTAAACACCTTAAACCCGTTTTCCCACATGGCCAGGCCCAGCATGTTTTTGCTCTCCAGCGAGCCCAGCAGCTTTTTGCCCAGCTCTCCGTCCCAGAACTTGATCACAGAGTCGTGGTTTTTAAACAGGAACGGCATGTCTACGATCTGGAAAGCCGGATTGAAGCCGACCAGCTTCGTCGCGGAAGGTGCGATGATATGAACGTTCCCCGCCTGCAGCGCTTCCATCTCGTCCTTGTCGCCGTAGAGCTGGGAGGACGGATACACCTCGACCTTCACTTTTCCGCCCGTCTTTTCCGCCATCAGCTCGGCGAATCTGGTAGCAGCCTTGCCTTTCGGGCTGTCAGCCGTCGTAACGTGAGAAAACTTGATGATCAACGGTTTTTCCGGTGTATACGCCGATGCATCCTGTGTCTTTGCGCCGCCGCAGCCCGCAGCCGTCAGCATCAGCACAGACAGACAGCCTGCCAGTGCAGCCTTCCATCTTTTTTTCATAAGAATACCCCCTACTCTTTTTCCTTCCGCCATGAAAGCGTTTACCAAAAATATTGTAGTAAATTTTGGAATCATTATAAATATTGTGTTCTTATTGTTCTTTTTGGTCATTTTGGTCACGGCGAAACCGGCATGGAGCAGGGATTCGGAGCGGAGAGAAGGGTCCTCTTCTTGTCTAGCAAATGGAAAACATGACAAAAAAGCGACTGGATGCCAGCAGGGCGCCAAAAAACAGCCGGCAGATCAGTCGCTCTTTTTTTGCAATTACCGTGACTATGACTATCTGAACTAATAATACCCGAGCCATTTCCACCAGGTCAGCGCCATCAGGAATGTTAGGCCCGTCGTTACGAGTGTCAGCCAAAAGCCGGGTACAAAGAAATCCTGCTGCGTCACCCACCCTGTCCCGTGCACCATCACGCCCGGAATCGTCTCGACAACCAGAATAAATCCGTACAGACTGGTAAGCCCGGCAACAAAGGCGAGCAGCAGCGCCGGAGAATCGGGGGAGTGGGCCGCCAACGCCATCACAACAGGCACGGTGGCGATCACCGCCGTGGATACATTTGACGTCACCTTGTGGATCAGTTGTGTCAGCACAGCCACTGTCAGCACTGCCAGCGCGGGATTGGAAAAGAGGTACAGCGTCAAATCGGATTCCATCCATTTGGACAAGTAACCTGTCACACCTGTCTCGTACAGCGCCCTTCCCAGCGACAGCGTGACGCCAAGCATCACCAGCGGAGCAAATTTGACATCGAGAATCTTCTCCCAGTCCGCCACCTTGATCCCCGGCCACGCCATCAGAACAGCTCCGATCAAGGCGGGAATGACCGGAGGCCACCCGTGAACGCCTTCCAGCGCCCACAAGACGCAGACCCCTGCGAGGATGCCCATCAGCCGTTTTTCCCTGGAGCTGACCGGTCCCAGCTCCGCGATCAACTCTTTCATCTTTTCCTTCAATCCGCTGGGCATCGGCTCTTTTACGGGAAAAGAGCGATACAGCACCCACCAGGATGCCGGGATCATGATCAGCCACATCGGCAAAGCGAGCACGAGCCAGTCCGTATAGGTCACGTGTGTCTGCAGATAGGTGTTGATCAAATCGACCGTAATCACGTTTCCAAGAGCTGCCGGCAGGACAGCCGTTCCGCTTATTCCGCAGCCGATCACGACGCCCATCATCAGCTTTTTTCCGCGGACATCCCCCGCTTTTACGCCGAGAATCGACGTGATGGAAAAAACGATGGGCAGCAGCATCGCCGTACGCACGGCAGCGGCGGGAATGAAAAAGGCCATGACCTGGGGAACGAGGATGATCCCGGCGAGCACGCCTCCTTTTTTCTCGCCAAACCAGTAGAGCAACTGATACGCCAACCGCTTGCCCAGCGGAGTCTGTTCGACCCCGCTCGCAATCATCATGCCTGCAACGATAAGAAAGATAGCAGGCGATGCAAAGCCAGACAGGATCAAATCGGTGGAAACCGCTCCCGAGATCGGCAGCAAAAACAGAACCAGCACGGCGGTCATCGAAAAAGGGATCGGCTCCAGCACCCAGAGCACGATGACGGCCAGCGTAATCGCAAGGGTGACCCGAGCCCCATAGTCCATGTATGCTTCGAGTCCAAAATAGACGAGGACAAAAGCGAGGACAGACAAGGCAAACCAGAGCAGCTTTCGCAGCGCCTTCCGCCGTTTGGCTGTCGCCGATCCCGGCCTGTCTGCCGTCGATTCCGGCTTGGTTGCCGTCGTTTCCAGACTGGTTTCCGTCGTTTCCAGACTGGTCGCCGTCGTTTCCAGACTGGTTTCCGTCTTTTCTAGACTGGCTGCCGTCTTTTCTAGACTGGCTGCCGTCGATTCCAGATTCGTCGCTGCAAATTCTGGCTTGGTCGCCACTGATTCCGGGCTGGCTGCTGCAGATTCTGGCCTAACTGCCTCCTCGTCCGGCTGCGGATTTGTCATCGTGGACATAGGCTTACCCCCAAAAACGCATTCTTCGTAACAGAATAGGGTATCCCCTTTCATTTGTCTATCTATTCAGAAGATTTATATGTACCTCCGACTTCTGCTGCCCGACTGATCTGCTGTTAGTAGATTCATTTACGGGATAATCGCTAAATGGCATGTCCCCGATATTGATAAAACGGTGGGGTATCCGCCTCAAAGTAGAGCGAATCCCCTTCTTCCAAAATCGTATCGAGCAGGCATTCATGAGTACCTCACTTTGCATCGCCGCTTGAAAAACAGCCCGCTTTTTCCGCCCCCATCCCGCTATTCTTTTATCTGAAAAGACGCTTTGATCCCCGATACCTCGGCAAACATCGCCTGGTATTCCCGCTCCTTCTCGGCATCGCCCAAAATCCATTGCACATCGGTCGGCGTGCTGAACGAGTATACCTTGTCATCCGTCTCGCCGATTTTCTCCAAGTGAATGACCGTCGTCAATTCCTCGCCGTCCTGCTTCCATTCTTCCTGGCTCCAGACTCTGACTTCGCACAGAATGCCGCCGGGCTGGTTTGCTTTGCTGGAAAAGATGATCTGGTTTTCCGTCTCTGTCACCTCGTATTTCCCTTCCCAGCTTTTTGGAAGCTGCAGCGTAAAATGATGGGTAGTGTTTTCGTACAAGATGCTCTTTGTATCCTCGCTCTTTTCTGAGCATGCTTGCAAAAAGAAAAGCGACAGGAACGCCAAACAAAATCCAAGGAATCGGCTTCTCATGAAAATGTCTCTCCTTTACAATATGGCGGATTTTCTAGCCCTTGTTGGAGAAGACGGAGCGGACTGTAAAAAGTTTCCTGTCCCTGCAATAAAAAAACCGGCCGCCATTCAGGCGCCGGTCCATCTCGTTTGTTCGATTAATTTCTCTGCCTCGAGGTCCCTTCGCTCCCGCTCTCCTGTTCTCGTCCAGTTGAGGAAGCGATCATCCAGCAATTCCGAGAGCAGCTCGCGCTTGCGCATTTCGTCCAGCGACAGAGCCAGCACGCGGCTGCGCATCGCTCCAAGAAACGCCGTATATTCCACGTATTCGGGACCGAACTGCGTCTCCACCTGCCGGCGCAGCTTCTTGGCCAATCCCGGATTGTGCCCGCCTGTCGAGATGGCGATCTGCAAATCTCCCCGCTCGACAACGGAAGGAACGGTAAAGCTGCACAAATCCGGTCTGTCGACGACGTTCACCCATTGGTGAGAGCCGCAGGCTTGATACACGGCCAGATTGACAGCCGGATCGTTCGTCGCCGCAATTACGATCACCGCTTCCCGTACGTCTTCCGGAGAAAACGGCCGGCGAAACAGGACAAGACTACCTGCCCCTGCCCATTCTTCAACTGCTTGGGAGCACGACGGACTCACTACGGCCACATCCGCTCCGGCAGCGAGCAGACTGCCGATCTTCCGCTCTGCCACCTGACCGCCGCCGACGACGAGGCAGCGTTTCCCCTGCAGCTTGGCCATCATCGGATAGAGGCGCATATCCCTCACTCCATCCGCTCAAACCAGTTGATCTTCTCTCGCATGTTGACGACGTCGCCCACCAGAATAATCGCCGGGTTGGAGATATGCGGACCTGCCGCCAGCCGTTCTTCGATGTCAGCCAGCGTGCCGGTCACAGTCGTCTGCTCGGGCATCGTTCCCCAGGCGATCACGGCGACAGGCGTTTCCGGTGCGCGGCCGTGGGCGATCAGCTGTTTGCGGATGAACGGGAGATTGCCCACTCCCATGTAAAAGGCTACGGTATCGATGCCTTTCGCCAGCGCCTGCCACTTGTCGCTGACGGCGTCCTGTGCGTCTTCTGCTTCCGCCGTTTCCGCTCTGCCCTCGCGCAAATGCCCGGTGACCACTGCAAATGACGATCCGTACTCCCTATGTGTCACCGGAATGCCCGCGTAAGCCGGAACAGCAATGCCCGCTGTCACGCCGGGAACGATCTCGAACGGAATGCCGAGCTGCGCCAGATGCTCCGCTTCCTCGCCCACTCTGCCGAATACGCACGGATCGCCGCCCTTCAGCCGGACGACCGTCTTGCCTTCCAGCGCCTTTTCTGCCAGCAAGGCGTTGATCGCCTCCTGCCGCATCGTGTGGTTGTCCGGAAGCTTGCCGCAGTAGATGCGCTCAGCATCGTCCGGGGCGTGCTCCAACAGAGCCGGGTTTGCCAGCCGGTCGTAAATCACCACATCTGCCTGCTGCAAGCACTCCAGACCTTTTACGGTAATCAGCTTCGGGTCGCCGGGACCCGCTCCTACGAGGTAAACGCGGCCAGTCTTGCTCACTCGCTGCTCACCCCCGCCTCATCAAACGTAGCCATCTCCCGCAGCATCCGCGTCGCCGCCTCGACGATCGGAAACGCGACCGCCGCTCCGCTGCCTTCCCCAAGCCTCAGGCCAAGGTCCACAAGCGGCTCCTTTCCAAGTGTTTGCAGAGCAAACGCATGGCCCGGCTCCTGTGAGCGATGTCCGCCCAAAAGGTACTCGGCAGAAACCGGGCAGAGGCGAACGGCGAGCAAGGCAGCGACGGTCGAAATGAAGCCGTCAAGCAGGACCGGGACTCGTCTTGATGCCGCGCAAAGGATGGCTCCGGCCATCGAGCCGATCTCCAGGCCGCCTACTTTGGAGAGCGCGTCGAGCGGATCGCCCGCGTCAGGCTGATGCAGGGAAAGCGCTTCTTTCACCACCGCTTTTTTCTTTTGCCATTTCTCGTCGGAGACTCCCGTTCCGCGTCCGACCAGCTCATCCGGCTCCGCTCCCGTCAAGGCAGCGAGCAGAGCGCTGCTGGCGGTCGTATTGCCGATGCCCATCTCACCGACGATCAACAGCTTTGCCCCCTCGTCGATGATCGCCTCGGCGCTTTCAAATCCTATCTGCACGCACTGCTCCGCTTCCTCGCGAGTCATCGCCCGCTCGCGCAAAAAGCTGGCTGTACCGGGCCGAACTTTCTTCGTCCAAACGCCGGGAGCATCCACATCGACTGCGACGCCGACATCGACGACGTGTAGCAGGGCGCCGATCTGCCTGGAAAATACATTGATGGCTGCCCCTCCGTGTGCGAAATTGGCTACCATCTGTGCAGTCACTTCCTGCGGATACGCAGAGACCCCCTCTGCCGCCACGCCATGATCGGCGGCAAACACAAGGACGCCGGGCGGAGTGACCGCCGGAAAGGGCTCCCCTGTCATCGCAGCCAGCTCCACAGCCAAGCTCTCCAGTCTGCCCAGGCTGCCGAGCGGCTTCGTCAGTTGATTCACATGCCTGCTTGCCTGCTGCGCTGCCTCCTCATTTCGCGGTTGTACCTGTGCCAGCTTGTTCTTCCAATCTGCTGTGTTCATTTACGCACTCACTCCCCTGAAAAGCTCTCATCTGCTCTTCGATGATGTCCAGACGCACATGGCTCCTGACGGTATCTGCGATCAAATCGAATCCTTGCTCTCTCAACGCCACGAAAGAAGGCCGCTCCGTGATCGGAGCCAGTCCCTTTCTTTTGCGAAGCGCATTGAGCAGGCGCATCCGAAGCGGATCGCTGTGAAACAACCCGTGAAAATACGTGCCAAGCACACGGCGCTCCTCATCGCAATAGCCGTCCGTGCGATCCTCCAACCGGATAAATGGAGATGCCTGTCCGGTAAAAACAGAGCGGCCCATGTGAATTTCGTAACCATCCAGAGGGATCTTCTCTCCGGCAAAAGCGGCGACTCCCCTCGACAAAACGGTCGTTTTGCGCTGCTCCATCGTCGTTTCCATCGGAATCAGCCCCATGCCGGCTGCTGATTTCAGTGGAGACTCCACCCCTGCCGGATCGTAAATCACGCTCCCCAGCATCTGGTACCCGCCGCAAATTCCCGCCAAAAAGCTGCGTCCAGCCCGGTGCAAATCCAGAATCGACTGCTCCAGCCCGGTCTTTCTCAAAAACAGCAAATCTTCCAGTGTATTCTTGCTCCCCGGCAAAATGACCAGGTCAGGCTCGCCCAGCTCTTCCGTGCGGGTGACAAAGCGGACGCGGCAATCCGGCTCCACGAAAAACGGATCGATGTCGGTAAAATTCGAGATGCGGGGATAGCGGATGACCGCGATGTCAATCTCCCTCGTCTTTTCCGCCTGCCCCTGATAGCGGTGCAGAATCAGCGAATCCTCCGCATCGATCCACAGGTCGGGAATAAACGGAACGACGCCGAGCACCGGCTTGCCTGTATAGCGTTCAAACCAGTCCAGCCCCGGCTGCAGGAGCGACAGATCGCCGCGGAACCGGTTGATGATCACTCCGATCACCCGCTCGCGGTCTTGCGGCTCCAGCAGCTGGAGCGTTCCGACGAGACTGGCGAATACCCCGCCGCGCTCGATGTCGGCGACGAGAATGACCGGCGCATTCACCAGCCGGGCGACCCGCATGTTGACGAGCTCGCGGTCATTGAGGTTCACTTCCGCGGGACTGCCGGCTCCCTCGATGACAATCCGGTCATAGGATGTGGCCAGTCTTTGATAAGCGTCTTCGATCACGCGCAAGCCCTGGTCGTAAAACTCGGTCCGGTAGGCCATCGCTTTCATGTTGCCGTACGGCTCGCCGTTGACCACGATCTGGGATTCCGCATCCCGGGTTGGCTTGATCAGAATCGGATTCATATCTGTCGTGGCGGCGATGCCTGCCGCCTCGGCCTGAACGCCCTGCGCCCGTCCGATCTCCTTGCCGTCTATGGTCACGTACGAATTGAGCGCCATGTTTTGCGATTTGAACGGTGCTGTCCGGTATCCGTCCTGGGCGAAAATGCGGCAAAACGCTGTCGCGATCACGCTTTTCCCGGCGTCGGAGCTGGTTCCCTGGATCATCAGCGGCAGGGCTTGGGATTTTTTCTCCTTTGCCGGAGCCGGAGCGTTCCCCGGGAGGCTGGCAGGCGCTGTTTGAACGGTTTCGCGAGCTGCGCTGTTTGCAACTCCGGCTCCATTCGCGCCAGGCATGCCGCTGCCTGCAGACTTAGTTCCGCTGCGGTCAAAAGCTCCATGATCAGCCACGCCTCTTCACCTCCAGGCACCGCTCCACCCAACGCTTCGCCAATGCCGGATTGGAGGCAAAGTGCAGGTGGGTGTAGCCCGCGACGAGATTGTCTTGTGCGTACCCTTCCGGCTTGGTGCCGCGCAGCCCTTTTGTTTCGTAGGCATGCGGCAGTTCCTCGTCGGCTGCGAAAGTCGAGTAGTGGAATTCATGCCCTTTCGCCTGCTCGTCCGGTCCGATCAGGAAGTTGCCCGCTTTTCCGGTGACTTCGCGGTAGCCGAGAGCAGCCAGGCGCTTTTGCATCGATACCTTTCCCGGGATCAAACCGGCCATCGGGTAGACGCTGCCGTCGGTCGTCACGATCGCCTCAGTCAAATACATGAACCCGCCGCATTCAGCGAGCGTAGGCAAGCCGGAGCGGATGGCATTCCGAAACGATTCCAGTACGGCTGTGTTTTCCGACAGCTCCGCGGCAAACTCCTCCGGAAAGCCTCCGCCGATGTAAAGTCCGTCGGCATCAGGCGGCACAGTCTCTCCGGCAAGCGGAGAAAAGTAGTGGAGCCGGGCTCCGTACGCTTCCAACAATTCAAAATTCTCCGGATAGTAGAAATGAAACGCCGGGTCTTTGGCGACGGCGATCTTCACCCGCGGGGATTGGCTGGAAACGGAACCAAACATCCGTGGCTCCACCACAAGCTCCTCAGCCTCGGCCAGCTCCCAAATGCGGGCCACGTCGACTGTCTCCGCGATCAGGTCGGCAAGCCTCTCAAACAGCGGGGCCAGCTCGCCGCGCTCGACGGAAGGCACCAGGCCGAGGTGACGCTCCGGAATCTCCAGATCGCTCTCCCGCTTCAAATAGCCCACGACGGGGACGCCGCACTCCTGCTCGATCGCTGTTTTGACGATCTTGAAATGCCCTTCGCTGCCGA
>k87-350932_pt1 | contig 10428 bp, 12 predicted proteins | sample MGYA00084031_6733416 | MGnify analysis MGYA00084031
CCGGCCTGCAACTACATCCTGAATGGCATCGCCCGCCAGCGGGTGATCCGGGACGCCCGCGCCCTCGGCTACACCGTGCTGGAGCAGGGGATCCCGCTCGCCGCCCTGGGGCGCTGCCAGGAGCTGTTCCTCACCTCCACCACGTCCGAGGTGATGCCGGTCGTCGCCGTGGACGGAAAGCCCATCGGCGACGGCAAGGTCGGACCGGTCGTCCGGGCCCTGCAGCACGCCTACCGGACCGCGACGCGGGCATAAGACCTCAAGAAAGCGGGGGCGGCCTCCGGGCCGCCCCCGACGCGTTTTCCGCCATCCGGCCCGGCCTAGTGCCGCCCGGCCTCGGCGAGGAACCGGGCGCAGGGCGCGATCACCTGCTCCAGGGCCGCCACCGAGGCCTTCCAGTCCCCGGTCACGGTGAACCCGTGGTCCAGCCCCGGGATGACCGCCCACTCGGCGTCGGCCCGGGCGCGCGCGGCCGCGCACTCCGTGGTGTGGTAGACCGGGTCGTTGGTGCCGATGACCACCAGCGTGCGCAGGCCGTCCAGAGGCTCGGTGAGAAACTGGGGGATCGGCGTGAGGATCAGCAGGGACACCGGGTACTGCGCCAGGCTGCGCGCCAGGGGCAGGGCGATGGCCGAGCCCAGCGACTTGGCGGCGATGCAGATCCGGCGGTAGCGCCCCGGCAGCACCCGGTCCAGGGCCGCCCGCACGTCGGCCAGCATCGCCTCGCGGTCGATCTCGCCGCCCACCACCTGGAAGGCGTAGGCGGTAGAGAGCACGTCCCAGCCGGCCTGGACCGCGACCTGCTTCAGGTAGAAGAAGGCCGGCGCGTCGCAGCTGTAGTTGTTGCCGGGCAAGAGCACGAGGAGCCGGTCGCTTCCCCCCTCGGGTCCCATCAGGCGGTTCTGGATCGTCACGCCGGCGCTCGTCGGTGTCGGCACGGTTTCCGTCCGCATGATCTGGGGTCCCCTCCTCTCTCAGATCCGCCTTGGCGCCTGCCGCCCCGGCCGCCGCTTCCCGCTCGATCGCCCGCTTCTCCGCGCGGTCCAGAGCGTGCCGCGCCTGTTTGAACCTATTGAGCCGGTGAAACCCTTCATGCCTGCGACTAGTCCTTGTACGGATCGAACTCGTCCGGCGCCGCCATCACCACGCAGACCGGCGCCAGCACGTGGAGGATCTTCAGCGTCGGCGCGTGCCAGTGCAGCACCTGCCGGAGCGGCCGGTAGACCTCCGGCGCCTCGTCGGCGTCGCCGCCGCTGAGGGCCACCCCCGCCCGGGCGAGGCGCCGGCGCACCGCGTCCATGTCCACCGCGCCGCCCGCCCGCACCCGCCGACCCCGCTGCCGCTTCCACTTGCCCGCGGCCTGCGTGCGGGACATCACCCGCCCGGCGCCGTGGACCGTGCTGTAGAGCGCCGCCCGGGACTCCGGGTGGTCGACGCCCTCCACCACCACCGCGACGTCGCCCATCGAGCCGCCGATGAACCCCAACTGGCCGGGGAAGAGCGGCGTGGCGCCCTTGCGGATCACCCAGCCCTTCACCCCCCCGTGCTCCTCGTACCAGGCGAAGTTGTGGTGGTTGTGCACGGTGAACGTCGCCTCGGCGCCGAGGATCCGGAGCACCTGGTCGACCACGTAGTCCCGCCCGGCGTAGGCGTAGCGGCCCGCGAGCTGCATCGCGGCGATGTAGGCCTGGCCCAGCTCCGAATCCGCCGGGATGAGCGTCGGCGGCTGGTCCATCGATTCGCCGGGGGTCCCCGCATCCCAGGGGCGGCCGGCGGCCAGGTTCAGGAAGCCGCTGGCGGTCCGGAAGCCAAAGCCCCGGGAGCCGAAGTGCACCGCCACCCAGACCGGCGCATCATCGTCGATGGGGTCACCCAGGTGCCAGTCCTCCGGCACCTCGGCCATGATGTCGACGTAGTGGTTGCCGGCGCCCACCGTGCCCAGCTGGTCACGGGCCATGGACTTCAGCCCCATGAGGTAGGGCACGTCCCGCCACGTGGGGTCGTCGAACAGCTCGTGATCCACCGGCTCGGCGTTCTTCCGGCCCAGGCCGAAGGCGACCCGGCGGTGGATCTCCGCCGCAATGCGGTCCTTGTCCCGCTTGATGTCCCCGTACACGAGATCCGTCCGCACGGCCTTATTGCCGCACGCGATGTCGTAGCCCACGCCGGAGGGAGAGACGAACTTCTCGTAGAAGAGCACGCCGCCGATGGGCTGGCTGTAGCCCTTGTGGCCGTCGGCCATGAGGGCCGCCCCCAGCGCCCGGCCCGCCTCGGCGCACCGCTTGAGCTGGTTCAGGGTGTCCCGGTCGTGCTCGCCGAAGACCGGATACCGCTCCCACAGCGTATACGGCATCGCATCACCCTCCTGGTTCCCTGGTTCGCTACCCCCCGACAGACTTCCTCTCCCGGCCCGCCCGTGCCCGCGCGCCAACCGCCCTGCGCCGGGCAGGGCGGCTCTCGTCCGAACTGCCTATCCGAAGTACGCCAGGAACGGGCGGGGCGGGCGCATCGCCATCAGCCGGGCGATGCGCAGCCGGGTGGGCGGATGGCTGCTCAGCAGGGCCGCCCAGCCCGTGGGCTCGGCCGGCTCCGGGTAACCCAGGAGCCGCTGCCACCAGGTGGGCCGGTTGAGCTGCTCGAGGCGGCGCAGGGCCCGGGCCATCAGCTCCGGCGAGCCCAGCAGTTCGGCCGCCCCGGCGTCCGCCAGGTACTCCCGCTCCCGGGAGACGGCCATGCGCAGGGCCAGGGCCACCGCCGGGACGCCGGCGGCGACCAGCAGCGCGGCGGCCAGCTCCCCCGGCCCCACCGGGACCCCCAGGAGCCAGGCGAGGATCACGCCGAAGCGGCCCAGCTCGGCCAGCGCGGTCGCCGCGCCGGCCAGGCCGGCCGCCACCATGTGGAGCGGCAGGTCGCCGTGCCGGATGTGCGAGAGCTCATGCGCGATGACGGCCGCCAGCTCGTCCGGGGGCATGTACTGCAGGAGCGGCCACGTCACCCCGATGGCGCTGCTGCTGCGGGTGGCCACGGCGACGGCGTTGACCATCCCGCCGGGCAGGAGGTAGAGGCGCGGCGTCGGCAGCCCGGCCCGCCGGGCGAGCGCCCCCACCAGTTCGTACAGGTCGGGGGCTTCGAACCACTGGATCGGGCGGGCGCCCATCTGCCGCAGCGAGGCCCAGTTCCGGCCCCGGTAGGCGGCGGTGCTGGTCAGGAGCGAAACGGCGATCAGGGCCGCGGCACCGAGAGGGCCCACCGTGGCCCAGCCCACCAGGGCGGCGAGCCCCAGCAGTGCGGCCAGGGAGAGGGTCGTGCGCAGGGTGAGCATCGCGCCACCACCTTTCCCTTTTATTGTGCGGTAAAGGTCAGGGAAAGTCAAGACGCGGGCCTGCCGCCCGGGGAGCCGGTCCCGGCGCCCTGCCGGGGCCACACACCGCCGCCCTGCAGGATCGCGTGCCGCCGCCCTGCGGGGCCGCCTGCCGCCGCGGAGCCGGCTCACGGACGGACCGACTGCGGGGCGGTCGAGGCCAGCCGGCCGCGCGGGTTCGGCGTGGGGGAGCCATGGTTCGATTCCACCATGAAGGACTATGCGCCAACCTGTTGAAGCATGTAGAATATTTGGTCCAGTCGGATCGAGTGGATGGCGCCCGGTGGGTCCGCCCGGCCGGCGACCTACTCGGGGTTCCGCCCGGACGTCTCGACGGATGGACCAAGGCACCGGAAGGGAGGGTGTGCGTTGACGCGGAGCGCGTCGTTGGAACCGGAACCGATCGCACGCGTCCGGGCCGCGCTGCAGGCCGCCGGGGTCGAGGGCGAGATCCGCACGTTCGCGGAGCTGCTGACCACCGCCCAGGCCGCGGCCGATGCGCTGGGGGTGGAGCTGGGCCGCATCGCCAAGTCCATCCTGCTCTTCGCCGGCGGCGAGCCCGTGCTGGTGGTGGCGGCGGGCGACCGACGGGTGGACCGCCAGAAGGTGAAGGCCCTGCTGAACCGGGGCAAGGTGACCCTCGCCGGCCCCGACGAGGTGCTGGCGGTGACGGGCTTTGTGGCCGGCGGCGTCGCCCCGGTGGGGCTGCTGCGGCCCGTGACCGTGCTCCTGGACGAGAGCCTGCGCCGCTTCCCGGACATCTGGGCGGGCGGCGGCGTGCCCGAGGCCCTGCTGCGCATCCGGGTGGACGACCTGCCCCGCGCCACGGGCGGGGTATTTGCGGATGTGGCAGCGGAGCAGGATTCGGCGTAGCCGGCGGGGCGACCTTGCGGATGGAACTCGACCGTATGGGGATCGAACTATTCAAAATATCCACTCAAAACCATATTGACCCATATGGACGTCCTACGTATAATGACTGACAAGAGCGAATTGTAATCCGTAGGGAAAGAAATGGCTCGCCGGGTTTTTTCCGCTGCGTCCGCGCTGCTGGGACTGTTCCTTCTGATATTCGCAATTTCATATGCATTAACGGTCAGCAAGGCCTACCTCGGCGTGACCGTGCTGGCGGAGGGCGACCCCGAATTCAGGCAGACCACGGATGTATCGTGCGGCCCGGCGGCGCTGCGCTACATCCTGGCGCACGAGTTCGGGGTCTCGGTTTCCGAGGAGGAAATCGCCCGGCTGGCGGGAACGGGCGAAACCGGAACGACGCTGGCAGGACTGCGGCAGGCTGCCGAAGCGCTCGGCTTTGCGGCGACATCCTGGCGGTGGCCGAAGCAGAACCTGGGCGAACTGCCCCTACCGGCCGTGGCGTACATGCACCGCACCCAGCACTACGTCGTCCTGACGGAGGTCCGGCCCGACTTTGTCGAAGTGTTCGACCCGGCGCAAGGCGCTTACGTTCAGTTCACCTGGCATTCCTTCGCCTACTTCTGGAGCGGCGTGGTCATGGTCCTCGACCGCCCGCAGGGTTCCTGAGCCCCACCAGGTTGTGAGCGCGCCACAACCTGTTGGGAAATAGAGGGCATTGGCCCAAAGGTCTGCGAAGGAGGGGTTGACTGTGTCGCTGAGTGTCTTGCACGAGCAGAGGGTGCCCCTGAGCTGGGCCGTGCTGGTGGCCTTGGTTGCGCTGCTGGTCGCCACCACCTTCCTGCCGGCCGCGTCCACCCCGACCACCAGCTATCAGCTGTCCTACGCTGAGGAGCAAGTCATCACGGGTGCCGGATCTGGATGGGGTTACTTCTGGATCGCGGTCGGCGTGGCTGCCGTGGCCGTCGGCGTGGCGATGGCTGCCGGGCCTGCCGCCGCCATCATCGCCGGAACGGCCAAGGCCGGTGCCGGGCTGAAGGTGCTGGAAGGCGCCGCGCTCATCGCCACTGGCCTGGGCAGCATCGCACAAGGGGCATCCCAGCTGGCCAAGAAGTGAAGCCCCTCGGGGAAGGAGGTGAGTCTGTATGGCGCTCTTGGTTGCGCACCGCCAGCCCATCGCATGGCCCGTGCTGATCGGGCTTCTGTTGATGCTGCTGGTGGCCGTGAGCGGCCAGGTGGCCGGCAAGGGGGTCGCGGTGCTCACCAGTGGGACCGCCGTCTCCACGGCCGTCGAGATCGATGCGGCTGAGGCCCTCCTGGTTGAGGGCAAGGGCTGGAAGACTGTCGCCACCGTCGCCGCGATCGGCGCCGTCGTGCTCGGCGGCATCGCCTTCTCCGTCGGCATGGGCGTGGCCGTGGCGGCCGCCGCGGGATCGCTCTCGGCCAAAGCAGGTTTGACAGGTGCCGCCGCCATGGTCGGTGGTGTGACGGGCATAGGACAGGGGCTGCAGGCCCTGGAAGAGTTGTATAAGAAGAAGTAGGTCGAACCGTACGGCTGGCATGGGCGGGCCAGGTGCATGCCACGCACTTGGCCCCCCTCTGGTCCCCCAGACTGTGGGAGCTCGGTGGTGATGGAATGCGCGCCGCAACAACACCTCCTTCCCCGTGGCTGCTCACGCTCCGGTACTGGTGGGAGCCCGGGGAGGTGTTCCGCGGATTGCGGACGAAACCCGCCTGGTTTCCGGCCTACCTGTTGACCGCCTCCCTGATGGCAGCCGGCACCCTGATCGCCTACAGTCATGTCACCGCGAGCACCCGCGAGGCCCTGTCGCAGGCCGGCGTGGCTGAAGGTTTCCTGCGCGTCATCATGACCTCGACTTCCATCGGTCTGGCGCTGACGCCGCTTGTCTCACCGCTGATCGCCGCGGTGCTCGTCTCCTATCTGCTGCTTCTCGTAGGCATCTTTATGGGTGCACCGGTGCGGTTCGGACAGCTCTTCAGCCTCGCCATGTGGAGCTTTGTGCCCTTCCAGGGGCTGCGCTTCCTCGTCCAGGGGATCGTCGCTCCCCTGGCCGGGGTGCCGGCCATCGACGCGGTGGATCTGAGTCTGGCCGTGCTGTTGCCCGCCACACTCCCGGCGGTGGCGCTGGCCGTCGCGAGCCAGATCGACCCCTTCTACCTCTGGTCGCTGGGGCTGCTCACCCTGGGCTACGCGACCATGTTCCGCCGCAGCAGGAAGGAAGCGCTGGCGGTGAGCTTCCTCCTGATGGGCGTGCGCACTGTTCTCACGGTCCTCATCCTCCGGGCTGACATCTGACGACAAAGGGGTGGTAAGACCCGTGGTCCGGCTGCTCTGGCTGGCATCGGCGCTGCTGACGATCGCCTCGGGAGTCATCTGGGTTGTGCACTTCCAGGAGATCATGCAGCACGGCAGCATCATCAAGCGAGCGGTGCTGCCGGTGCTGGTGGTGGCCTTCGCGGTGGTGCTGTTCTTCTGCAGGGGGCAGTTTTTCACCGGCAAGCACGAACCGATGGAACCGACCCCCATTCTGCTCCTGGGAATCAGCCTGGCGCTGGTGTCCGCAATGACGTTTGGGCTGAAGGGGCTGGGACAGTGACGACGTTGTCGCTCCGGCGCGTATCCAAGTCCTTCGGCCGAACCCGGGTGCTCCACGACCTGTCCCTGGACGTCGCCCCCGGCGAGGTGGTCGCGCTGCTGGGGCCCAACGGAGCCGGCAAGACGACCACCCTCCGCCTGATCGCCGGGCTCATCCGCCCCGATGAGGGCGAGATCCTCATCGGCGGAAAGTCGCTCCTCCGCAACCGGCAGCTGTGCCAGCGCTCGGTGGGGTACCTGCCGGATACCCCCTTCGTCTACCCGAACCTCACCGGCCGGGAGATGCTCCTGCTCGTGAGCGACCTGCGCCGGCTGCCCCGCTCCGAGAGCCTCCCCCGGATCGAGCAGCTGCTCGCCCAGTTTGACCTGACCGAGGACGCCGACCGGCTGACCGGCGAGTACTCGCTGGGCATGAAGCGGAAGCTGGGGCTCTGCATGGCGCTCCTGCACCGGCCCTCGCTGCTGCTGTTGGATGAACCGCTGAACGGCCTGGATCCGGGCCAGGCCCGGCTGTTCAAGGACGTGATCTTCCGCCTCCGCTCGCAGAACTGCGCGGTGCTCATGTCCACGCACCTGCTCCCCACGGCCCAGGAGATGTCCGACGCCGTCTGCATCCTCGACAAGGGCCGGCTCGTCGGCGGCAAGTGGTCGCCGGCGAAGCAGCCCGGCTCGCTGGAAGAGCAGTATTTCCGCGTGCTGCAGGGCACGCAGGCGGGCTGAGCCTGAGAAAGGAGGAGACGGGCTGCCTACCGTGGTGCCGGTCTTGAGGACAGTTCTCCGCATGGGGTTCAGGGAATCGTGGTACCGGCCGGGCCAGCCGCTGCTCACGCTCGCCCGGCTTGTGGCGTATGCGCTCGTGGGCGGGTACCTGCTGTTCGTCTCGGCGCTGCTTCCGCCGGCCGGGGCATGGCTCCCCCTCTACCGCGCGGCCGGCTGGATCCTGACCTTCACGGCGCTGGGCGTTTACGTGCGCAGGGTTCCCACCCGCGAAGAGCTGGATTTCCTCGCGCTTCTGCCGGTAAGCCGCCTCACGCAGCTTGCCATGTGGCTCGCGGAGGGCCTGGTGCGGCACCTCGGGTTCGCGCTCGCGGTCCTCTGCCTGTTCGCAGGCCCGGCAATGGCCTTCCCCGCGTCGCTGGGCGCGCTGGCCGTCACCTATCCGCTGCTCTGGCTCCACACGCACCTGGCGGCGGTTGCGCTGAAGCTGATGCTGGACCACCTCGAGCGGGTCCGCTGGCTCTACCTGCTGGCTCTGCTCCCGCTGGCGGGTCTGGCGGTCGGGCTCGGCCGGGCGCTGGGGACGGGGACCGGCCTCCCGGACGCCCTTACGCGGCTCGCGCCCCTGGACCGCTGGGTCGGCATCTACTGGTACGCGGCCGCCGTCACGGCCGGCTCCTGGACGGAGGCGGTGCTCTCGCTCCTGGTCGGGCTGGCCGGGCTGGCGGGCCTCGCCGCCGTCGCCGTCGCCCTCCTGGCGACCCTGCCGGAGGCACCGGCCCCGGCCGGCGGTGCCCGGTGGCCTGCGATCCGCGGGCATGCGGACCCGGTCCGGGCCGCGGGCTCTCCCGCGGCTCGCACCGCCCCGCCGCCCCATCCGCTGGTCACCCTGCTGCGCCACGACCTGCGCCGGCTGCTGCGGCGGCCCCGGCACGCGGCCGTGACGTGGGTGGCGCCCCTCGGCGTGGTGGCCCTCGTCGCCCTGGCCGGCGGCGGCCTGCTGGAACTGGCGCGGGAGGGCGATGCGGTGGTCCGGGGGATTCTGACCGTGCTTCTCCCCACGCTGCTGGGGCTGACGGCCGGCCCCTCCGTGGCCTGGCTCTTCCTGCAGGAGGACCACGGCATCCTGGGGCTGCTCCGCTCCACCGCCGGGTCGCTCACCTACCTGCTCAGCAAGTGGCTCTACCTGTCTGCCCTCTCCGCCGGACCGGTGCTCGCCGGTTCCGGCCTGGTCGCCTGCCTGATCCGCGCCGACTGGCGGCTGACGGTGGCCATTGCCGCCGCATCGGTGGTTGTCGCCCCCGCGCTGACCCTGCTGCTGCACGTCCTGCGCACGGCGATGGGCGCCAATCCCCGGGAGCCGTCCACCTCGTCGTTCATTTGGTTTGGCCTCGGGGCCTACGTGTACGCCATCACCCTGCTGGCCTTCGTGCTCACCGGGCTGGAGGCGCTCATCCTCCCGGTGGCGATCCCCGCGTGGCTCCTGCTGGTCGGCCTCGGCATCGTGCTCGCGAGCCGCCTCCTGGAGCGGATGGACCTGGCGGAGTAGCGAGACCATATCTTGACTCTGGCCGAGTACTGCGGCACCATCTATGAAGGAGCATCCGCCCGCGTGATCAGGCTCTGCCCACAGGGGGGCCTGACACGGTCCGGGCGAACTTGCTTCGGAAGGCGCCAGGTCTCATCGCGCAGTGCAGAACAGGAGGGCGTACATGTACGAGTTTCAAGGCCGCGACTGGACCGAGCTGGCCAGAGCGTGGGGCATCTCGCTGGAACACGAGGATGATGAGCTCGCCGCCCGGGTCCGGCATTACATGCGCACGCATGTTTCGCCGACGGATGCCACCCCCGATCCCGCCATGGTCGCCGACCTCCGGCGCTTCGTGGCCGGGTTCTGCGAAAACACCAAGGACCGCCCCGACGCGCCGCTGTGGCAGGGCCTGCGGGACATCAAGCACGACCTGACCTTCGTGCAGTTCTGTGACGTGCTCCTGCGCCACATGTGGTGCTGAGGCCAAGGTGAAGGTCGCTGATCCGCCGGTGACGCGGTGACCGGCGCATCAGTGGCCTTCATCGCGCCCGGCCCCCGTGCGCGCAGTTCACCCCGGCTCCCTGCAGCGCCGGGCTCCAGCCCGCCCGCGCTCTGCTACAATGGGAGCCGGGGTGACCCGTCTATGGACACGCCTTTCCTCGTGCTCAACCTCGACGACACCCTGACCTGGCAGCCTGGGCTGCTGGCCGCCCCGCACCAGTGGATCGACCTCCGCCACGTGCCCGGGAAGAAGGCTTGTGCCACGGAGGAAGCCCTCTCGGCCATCGCGGCCGCCCTTCAGCCGCACCAGCACGTCCCGCTCTGCTATTGGGGCGCCGGCGAGTACCACTACGTGACGCTGCTCCGGCTCCGGGCCCTGCGCCGGCCGGTGACGCTCTTCCTGTTCGACCACCACCACGACGCGGCACCCCAGCCGTCCGACATGGTCACCTGCGGCAACTGGGTGCGCCATGCGCTGGCCCTGCCCTGGGTCCGGCGCGCGGTCTGGGTGGGCGGACGGTACCCGGAGCTGCAGCTCTACCTCCCCAACCCCCGCATCCTGCGGGTCACCGAGCCCGGGCCGCCGGAGCCCTTCGCCGCATGGGCGCAGCAGGCCGTTCCCACCAGGGAGATTTACATCTCCATCGACAAGGATGTCCTGGCGCCCGAGGACGGCGCCACCACCTGGGGCGCCGGCGACCTGACGCTCGCGGAACTGCTGGACTGGCTGAAGGCGCTCGCCGCCCACCGGCGCATCGCCGGCGCCGACGTCTGCGGCGAATGGGCCCTCTCCCCCGCCCAGGTGTTCCCCGGGCCCCAGGACCGGCG
>k87-107961_pt1 | contig 10426 bp, 7 predicted proteins | sample MGYA00084031_6733416 | MGnify analysis MGYA00084031
AGGTCGCCGCACGCGGGGAACAGCATCATCCCGCCGAGCGCCAGCAGCGCCAGCGGAAACACCTCGGTGGTGACCGCGCCGGCGCGGGTCGCCTCGAACTCGGCGTCGGTGTTGGGGACCGCCGCGCCCGACGGCGTGAACATGTCGGCGTCGACGCCGCCGTTTCCACCGCCACCGCCGCTGACCCCGGTTCTGCCGGAACGGTCGTCGCCGACCGACGCGCCCGCCAACCGGCGCATGTCCACCGGCGCCACCACGCGTTCGAGCCGGCGCTCGGCCATGAAGCCGACGGCTATGATCCCGACCACCAGCAGCAGTCCCTGCAGGTAGAGGGTCGGGCGATCCATCACCACCGCCCCGGACATCGTGATCTGTCCGTTGGCGCCGTTCGAGGTCTCGGCGGCGGCGACCGCGATCAGGGCGCCCAGCGCGACGGGGAGGCCGCCGAGCGAGAGGACGAGCTGGACCGGATAGCGCAACCGTCTCGGGGCGAAGGCCTCCACCAGGACGCCGATCACCGCGGCTCCGAAGACGACGAGCATCGGCGACAGCGCGCCGTAGGCGATGCTCGGCGCCTCGATCGCGGCCAGGGTGGTCGGAGTCGAGGAGACGGGGGTGAGGCCGGTGGAACTCATCGGTGTCCCTCCGCTTCGGTTGTGGTGCCGTGTGTTCGGCCGTCTCCGGGCTCTGCGACCGCGGGCTCGGGAGCGGTGACCCCGACTGTGGTGAGCGTGTTCTGCACGGCCGGTTCGATGAGGTCGATCAGCGGTTTCGGATACACGCCGAGGACGAGCAACAGGGCCATCAGCGGGGCCACGACGACCAGTTCGCGCCCGGCGAGGTCACGGATGCCGGGCGCCGCCGAGTCCCCGCTCTTCGGCGGGCCGCCCATCATCCGCTGGTAGGTCCACAGGATGTAGATCGCGGACAGGACCAGCGCCGAGGTCGCGACGACGGCCGCGACCGGGTACCGCGTGAACGTTCCGACGAGGACCAGGAATTCACTGATGAACGGCGCCAGTCCGGGCAGGGAGAGGGTGGCGAGACCGGCGACGAGGAAGGTTCCGGCGAGGACCGGGGCCACCTTCTGGACCCCGCCGTAGTCGGCGATGAGCCGGCTGCCGCGCCGCGACACCAGGAACCCGGCGATGAGGAACAGTGCGGCGGTGGAGATCCCGTGATTGACCATGTAGAGCGTCGAGCCGGTCTGGCCCTGCGCGGTCAGCGCGAAGATGCCCAGGATGATGAATCCGAAATGGGAGATCGACGTGTAGGCGATGAGCCGCATCACATCGGTCTGGCCGATCGCGAGGATCGCGCCGTAGACGATGCCGACGACGGCGAGCGCACAGATCAACGGGGCGAACCACCGGGATGCGTCGGGGAACAGTTGCAGGCAGAACCGCAGCATCGCGAAGGTGCCCACCTTGTCGATCACCGCCATCATCAGCACCGCGGAGGTCGGGGTGGCGGCCACCGCGGCGTCGGGAAGCCACGAATGCAACGGCCACAGCGGGGCTTTCACCGCGAAGGCGAACATGAACCCGAGGAACAGGAGTTTCGCGAGGCCGGTCGAGTCGTCGATCTGGCCGCTCGACACCGCCGCCACGACGTCGGTCAGCGCGAACGTGCCCCCGTCGACCCCGTTCCGCGCGGTGACCACGTACAGCCCGACGACCGCGGCGAGCAGGATCAGGCCGCCGAACAGGTTGTACAGCAAGAACTTCACCGCCGCACCGGATCGGTTGGGGCCGTTGCCGAAGCCGCCGATGAGGAAGTACATCGGGATGAGCATGGCCTCGAAGAAGATGTAGAACAGCAGGATGTCGAGGGCGACGAAGCTCATCAGCACCATCGCCTCGGTCGCGAGGAACAGGGCGAGGTAGATGTGCGGGTTCTTGCGTGCGAGGCCGCCCGCGTGATCGAGCGAACCCGCCGTGTCGGCGTCGTTCCACCCGGCCAGCAGGAGCAGCGGGAGAAGCGCTGCGGTCAGCAGGATCAGCGCGAGCCCGATCCCGTCGAGTCCGAGCGAATAGCGGGTTCCGAGTGCGGGAATCCAGCTGACGTCCTCCACGAACTGGTAACGGTCGCCGGCCGGGTCGAAGCCGATGGCGAGTCCCACGCCGACGGCCAGCACGAGGACGCTCACCGTCAGCGCGAACCACTTCGCGATCACCGGTCGGTTCGCCGGAACGGCGAGCACCAGGCCCGCGGCGATCGCGGGGACGAGCCACAGAACGGTCAGCCAGGGGATGCTCACAGCACGTTCACCGCCATCACGAGAGCGAGGACCACCGCGGTGCCCGCGAACATGGACAGGGCGTAGGAACGCACGTAGCCGTTCTGCCACCCCCGTATTCGACGCGACATCCGGGCGATCGCGGTGCCCACACCGCCGGTGAGCCCGTCGACGCCGTCGGACTCCACCGCGACGAGGCCGGCGGTCACGCGTCGGCCGGGCCGCATCAGCAGCTCCTCGTTGACGGTGTCCCCGTACAGGTCACGCCGCGCGGCGACGGTCAACAGGGAGACGTCCTCGGGGGCGGTGACGGGCACCGGGCGGGTCGCGTACTGCCGGTAGGCGACCCCGACGCCGACGGCGACGACGGCGAGGATGATGAGCGTCATCGCCCACACCGGCAGCACGTGATGCGGCGTGTGTTCGCCGACGACGGGGGCCAGCCAGTGCTCCAGTGTCCCGCCGATCGCGAGGAGCGCGCCGGAGGCCACCGATCCGATCGCGATGAGGATCATCGGGACGGTCATCACCCGCGGCGACTCGTGCGGGTGCGGAGCGGGGGCGTCGGTGCCGTCATGCCAGCGCTTCTCGCCGAAGAAGGTCAACAGCATCACGCGGGTCATGTAGAACGCGGTGATGCCGGCGCCGAGCAGCGCGGCGCCGCCGAGGATCAGCCCCTTCGCTCCGCCCTCGCCGAACGCCGCCTCGATGATGTGGTCCTTGGAGTAGAACCCGGCGAACGGCGGCACGCCGATGATCGCGAGGTAGCCGACCCCGAAGGTGGCGAACGTGATCGGCATGACGGTCCGCAGCCCGCCGAACCGGCGCATGTCGGTCTCGTCGTCCATGCCGTGCATCACCGAGCCGGCGCCGAGGAACAGCCCGGCCTTGAAGAAGCCGTGGGTGAGCAGGTGCAGGATCGCGAACGCGTACCCGGCGGGTCCGAGCCCGGCCGCGAGCACCATGTACCCGATCTGGCTCATCGTCGACGCCGCCAGTGCCTTCTTGATGTCGTCCTTCGCGCACCCGATGACGGCGCCGAACAGCAATGTCACCGCGCCGACGACCACGACGCCCACCCGGGCCCCGGGCGCCAGGTCGAAGACCGGCCCCGACCGCACGATCAGGTAGACGCCCGCGGTCACCATGGTCGCGGCGTGGATGAGCGCCGAGACCGGGGTTGGGCCCTCCATGGCATCGCCGAGCCAGGACTGCAGCGGCACCTGGGCGGACTTGCCGCACGCGGCGAGCAGGAGCATGAAGCCCAGTGCGGTGAGCGTGGATTCGCCGACCTGCGGCGCGCCGTCGAAGACCGCGGCGAACGACACCGACCCGAAGGTCGCGAACATGATCATCAGCGCCACGGCCAGGCCGATGTCGCCGACGCGGTTGACCACGAACGCCTTCTTCGCGGCGGTCGCCGCCGACGGCTTGTGCTGCCAGAAGCCGATCAGCAGGTAGGACGCGAGGCCGACTCCCTCCCAGCCCAGGTAGAGGCCGAGGTAGTTGTCGGCGAGCACGAGGACCAGCATCGCCGCGAGGAAGAGGTTGAGGTAGGCGAAGAACCGTCGCCGAGCCGGGTCGTGCGCCATGTACCCGATGGAGTAGACGTGGATCAACGCGCCCACGCCCGTGATCAGCAGGACGAAGCACATCGACAACTGATCGAGGCGGAAACCGAAGTCCACCTGAAGTTCTCCGACGGGGACCCAGCTGAACAGGATGTCGGAGACGCCGCGGTCGTCGGCGGACCGGGACGCCATCCCGACGAACATCGCCGCCCCGACCAGGAACGACGCGACGGCGGTCGTCGTGGCGAGCAGATGACCCCACCGGTCGGTGGCGTGGCCGCCGAGCAGGAGGATCGCCGCCCCGGCGAGGGGGAGCGCGGGAACGAGCCAGAGCAGCGACGCGGTCAGTTCGGCGTTCACCCAGTCCTCCTCTACCGCTTGAGCAGATCCGCGTCGTCGACCGACGCCGAACGGCGTGACCGGAAGATCGTCATGATGATGGCCAGTCCGACGACCACCTCTGCGGCGGCGACGACCATCGTGAAGAAGGCGATCACCTGGCCGTCGAACGACTGCGTCATCCGCGCGAAGGTCACGAACGCCAGGTTGGCCGCGTTGAGCATGAGCTCGATGCACATGAAGACGACGATCGCGTTGCGGCGCAACAGGACACCGGAGGCGCCGATCGTGAACAGCAGGGCCGAGAGGTAGAGGTAGTTCTCCGGGTTCATCGCCTCACCGCCGATCCGAGCCGGGTCGGTCCTCGCCCGCAGGCCGGCGATCGCCGGGACGACGCAGCGTTCGGGCGGCCAGTATCGCGTTCACCGACAGGTCCGAGGGGCTCCCGTCGGGCAGCCGCGCCGGGACGTCGACCGCGTTGTGTCGCGCGTAGACACCGGGACTCGGCAGCGGGGTGAGGTTCACGCCGCTGCGGAACCGGGCCTTCGACAGCTCCTTCTGGGTGAGCCGCGGGCCGAAGCGCTCCCGGTGGGCCAGCACCATCGCGCCGAGGGTCGCGGCGATCAACAGGGCCCCGGTCAGCTCGAACGCCCACAGGTAGCGCACGAAGATCAGTTCGGCGATCGACTCGATGGCCGAGTTGCTGTCACTGGCCAGGGCATCCGGTTCGGTGGCGCCGGCGGTGACCGCGACGGTCGCGCTGCCGATCCCGGCGATCAGCAGGACGCCGAAGCCGATCCCGATCAGTCCCGCGGCGAACCGTTGTCCGCGCAGCGTCTCCTTCAGCGAATCCGACGAGTCGACGCCGATGAGCATCAGCACGAACAGGAACAGCATCATCACCGCGCCGGTGTAGACCACGACCTGCACGACGCCGAGGAACAGCGCGCCCTGCGCCACGTAGAACACCGCGAGAACGATCATGGTGGTCGCGAGGAAGATCGCCGAGTACACGGCCTTGGTGGCGAAGACGACCCCGAGTGCGCCGGCGACGGCCACGGCGCCGAGGACCCAGAACTGGATGGCCTCGCCGGTCGAGGTGCGCACCGATTCCGCGGCCAGCAGGCCCAGCGTGCCGGCCGTGTCCCAACCGGTCATGCCCGTGACCCCCGGGCATCGTCGGGTCGGACGTCGTCGCCGGTCGTCGCACTCGGCGGCGCACCGGGAGATCCGGTGCGCGGCACCAGCCTTCCTTCCGCGGTGATCTCTCCGCGGTAGTAGTTCTCCTCCGTCGAACCCGGCGCCATGTCGTGCGGGGGCGCCTCGGCGCCCGGCGGGAGCGGTGCGAGCAGACGGTCCTTCTCGTAGATGAGGTCGGCGCGGTTGTCGTCGGCCAGCTCGTAGTCGTTGGTCATGGTGAGTGCGCGGGTGGGGCAGGCCTCGATGCACAGGCCGCAGCCGATGCATCGCAGGTAATTGATCTGGTAGACGCGCCCGTACCTCTCACCGGGCGAATACCGTTCCTCCGGAGTGTTGTCGGCGCCCTCGACGTAGATGGCGTCGGCGGGACAGGCCCAGGCGCACAGCTCGCAGCCGATGCACTTCTCCAGCCCGTCGGGGTGGCGGTTGAGCTGGTGCCGTCCGTGATACCGGGGAGCGGTGGGCCGCTTCTCCTCCGGGTACTGTTCGGTGATCGTCGGTGAGAACATGCCGCCGAAGGTGACGCGGAAGCCGTCGATCGGCTTGAGGAAATCAGGCATCGGTGGTCTCCCTGCTCGGCGCCGGCTCGACACCGGCCGGTGGGGGTGTGGCGGCGGACCCGGTCGCCTTCGGGTCGACGACCTGCCCCGGCATGGGCGGGACGGGGAAGCCGCCGGCCATCGGGTCGAACGGCTCGGACCGGCCGGGGCCCGCCCGGTCGGACCCGGGGTCGGGTGCGTCGGGGTCGGTCGGGACCCGCATCAGCCGCCCGATCGCGTAACCGATCAGCGCGGTCACCACCAGTCCCGCGGCCGCGGAGACGAGGGCGCGCACCAGCGTGTGGTCGCCGGCCGAGACCCGGATGATCGCGACGACCATCACCCAGGCCAGCGAGATGGGGATGAGGACCTTCCAGCCCAGGTTCATGAACTGGTCGTAGCGCAGTCGCGGCAGGCTGGTGCGCAGCCAGATGAACACGAACATGAACGCCCAGACCTTCAGGGTGAACCAGAGGATCGGCCACCACCCGGAGTTGGCCCAGTCGAAGGCGCTCAACGGCCACGGCGCCTGCCAGCCGCCCAGGAACATCGTCGTGGCCAGCGCGGAGACGGTGACCATGTTGATGTACTCGGCGAGCATGAACATCGCGAACTTCAGCGACGAGTACTCGGTGTGGAACCCGCCGACGAGTTCGCCCTCGGCCTCGGGCAGATCGAAAGGCGCACGGTTGGTCTCGCCGACCATCGAGATCGCGTAGATCACGAACGAGGGCAGCAGGAGCATGAAGTACCAGTGGTGCTCCTGCGCGGCGACGATCCCCGAGGTGGACATGGTCCCGGCGTCGAGGAACACCGCGGCGAACGTCAGTCCCATCGCGATCTCGTACGAGATGACCTGTGCGGTCGAGCGCAGGCCGCCGAGGAGCGGATAGGTCGAGCCCGACGACCACCCGGCCAGCACGATGCCGTAGACGCCGACCGACGTCACGGCGAGCACGTAGAGGATGCCGACCGGCAGGTCGGTGAGCTGCAACGGGGTCTGGTGGCCGAACACCGACACCATCGGCCCGAAGGGGATCACCGCGAACGCCATGACGGCCGGCACGACCGCGATGATCGGTGCGAGGAGATAGATCACCTTGTCGACTCCCGCCGGGATGATTCCTTCCTTCAGTGCGAGTTTCACGCCGTCGGCGACGCTCTGGAGGATCCCGCGGGGTCCCACGCGGTTGGGGCCGATGCGGCCCTGCATCCGCGCCATGATCTTGCGCTCGAGGAGGATCGCCGCGAGCGGGTTGAGGACGAGGAACGCGAAGACGCCGAGGGCCTTGAGGATCACGAGCCAGATCGGGTCGTGCCCGAAGTCGGCGAGGTCGGGGTAGTCGATGGCCAGGGTGGCGGCGTCGGCGGCGAGGATCATCGGTCGCCTCCGGGGACGTCGGCCGCCGAGGCGGGCGACAGCGCCACCAGGTCGCCCGCCTGCGCACGCAGGTCGGGGTGGACCCGGGAGCCGGGGGAGTTCAGCGGGACCCACACGACCCGGTCCGGCATGTCGGTGAGCTCGACCGGCAGCGTGATGGCGCCGTCGGCGGTGCTGATCCGCACCCGGCCGTCGACCGCGACGCCCGCCTCGGCCGCGGTGGCCGGCGACATCCGGGCGACGGGGGTGCGCGCCGTGCCGGCGAGGTACGGCTCGTCGTCCTGCAGGCGTCCGAGGTCGAGGAGCATGCGCCAGGTCGCCAGGCGCCGATGCGACGAAGGTCCATGTGGATGGTCTGCGGGCCGTCGCACCGGAGATCGACGCCCATGCGACGCGCCAGCGCGTGGAGGATCCGGTGATCGGGCAGGTGCCCGGTCTCGGTGAGCGCGGTCGTGAAGCTGCGCGGGCGGCCCTCCCAGTCGACGAAGGTGCCCTCCTTCTCGGCGACCGCCGCGACGGGGAACACCACGTCCGCGTGGGCGGTGACGGTGGAGTGCCGCTGCTCCAGGCTGACGACAAATGGTGCGGCGGCGAGTGATTCGGCCGCCGCGGCAGGGTCGGGCAGGTCGTCGAGGTCCACGCCGGCGATCAGCAGCGACAGCCCGTGACACCGGGCCGCGTCGAGGATGCCGGTGGTGTCGCGGCCGGCCCGTGTGGGGAGGTCGGCGCCCCACACCGAGGCCACCGCCGCCCGGGCCTCCGGATCGGCGAGGGGGCGTCCGCCCGGCAGCAGCCCGGAGAGCGCCCCGGTCTCGAGCGCACCGCGTTCACCCGCGCGCCGCGGTATCCACGCGAGATGCGCGCCCGTCCGGTCGGCGAGGTCTGCGGCCGCGGCCAGCGCTCCCGGGCTCGCTGCGAGACGCTCGCCGACGATGAGCACCGAACCCGGTTCGCGGAGATGGTGGGTCGCCTCGGCGGAACTCAGGACGGACCGCTCGGCGCCGGGCACGGCGGTGAACAGCTGCGCATCGAGCTTGCGCACCCCGCGACTGGCGAACGGCGCCACCGCCGCGACGCGCAACCCGCCGGCGCGGACGGCGCGCCGCAATCGCAGGAAGACGATCGGCGATTCCTCCTCCGGCTCGAAGCCGGCGAGGAGAACCGCGGGAGCGGCCGACAGGTCGTCGTAGGTGGTCTCGAGTCCGCGCCCGGCGACGCGGGCGGCGAGGAAGTCGGCCTCTTCGCTGCTGTGGACGCGGGCCCGGAAGTCGATGTCGTCGGTGCGCAGCACCGTGCGGGCGAACCGCGAGTACGCGTACGCGTCCTCGACGGTCAGCCGACCGCCGGTCAGGACGCCGGTGTTCCCGATCGCCGTCGAGAGGCCTTCTGCGGCAACGCGGATCGCATCGGCCCAGCTGGACTCGCGCAGCTCCCCGTGACGATCGCGCACGAGCGGGGCGGTGATCCGGTCGGCGGCGGTGGCGTAGGCGAAGGCCCAGCGGCCCTTGTCGCAGTTCCACTCGGAGTTGACCTCGGGATCGTCGCCGGCGAGGCGGCGCAGCACCTTTCCCCGACGATGGTCGGTGCGTTGCGCGCACCCGCTGGCGCAGTGCTCGCACACGCTCGGCGTGGACACGAGGTCGAAGGGCCGTGCGCGGAAACGGTATTGCGCGCCGGTCAGGGCGCCCACCGGGCAGATCTGCACGGTGTTGCCGGAGAAGTACGAGTCGAAGGGCTCGTCCTGGTAGATGCTGACCTGTTGCAGCGCACCGCGATCGGCCAACTCGATGAGCGGGTCGCCGGCGACCTGGGTGGAGAAGCGCGTGCACCGCGCGCAGAGCACGCACCGCTCGCGGTCGAGGAGCACCTCCGACGACAGCGGCACCGGTTTCACGAACGTCCGCTTGACCCCGTCGAACCGGGACTCGCTGCGCCCGGTGGCCATCGCCTGGTTCTGCAACGGGCATTCGCCGCCCTTGTCGCAGACCGGGCAGTCGAGCGGATGGTTGATGAGCAGCAACTCCATCACCCCGCGTTGGGCGTCGGCGGCGACCTTCGAGCTCATCTGCGTGTGCACCACCATGCCCTCGGCGGCGACCGTCGTGCACGAGGCGAGGGGCTTGCGCTGCCCCTCCACCTCGACGAGGCACTGTCGGCAGGCGCCGACCGGATCGAGGAGCGGGTGATCGCAGAAGCGGGGGATGGTGATCCCGATCTGCTCGGCGGCGCGGATCAACAAGGTGCCCTTCGGAACCCGGACCGGCCGGCCGTCGATGACGATCCCCACGAGGTTGTCTGCCTCGGTGGACGGGTCGCTGCCGTGGGTGAGGGTCATCGGGCACCTCCGACGGCCCCGGCCGACGGCGCCCAGGCCGTCGACAGCGAATGGTCGAACGGGCATCCGTGGTCGAGGTGGGCGAGGTACTCGTCGCGGAAGTACTGCAGCGAGGAGACGATCGGGCTCCCCGCGCCGTCGCCGAGGGCGCAGAACGACTTTCCGACGATCGAGTTGGTGACGTCGGCGAGGGTGTCGAGGTCCGCGGCGGTGCCGCCCTCGTGCTCGAGGCGGTCGAGCAACTGCACCAGCCAGTACGTGCCCTCCCGGCAGGGGGTGCACTTGCCGCAGGACTCGTGTGCGTAGAACTGCGTCCAGCGCAGCACCGCGCCGACGACGCAGGTGGTCTCGTCGAAGATCTGCAATGCCTTGGTGCCCAGCATCGAACCGGCCGCGCCGACCCCCTCGTAGTCGAGTGGGACGTCGAGGTGCTCGGGTGTCAGCAGCGGCGTCGACGACCCGCCCGGCGTCCAGAACTTCAGCCGGTGGCCCGCGCGCACCCCGCCGGCGCGCTCGAGGAGTTGTCGCAGCGTGATGCCCAGCGGCGCCTCGTACTGGCCGGGGTGGGTGACGTGCCCCGACAGCGAGTACATGGTGAAACCGGGCGACTTCTCGGTGCCGAACGAGCGGAACCATTCGACGCCGTTGCGGACGATCGGCGGGACGCTCGCGATGGACTCGACGTTGTTGACGACGGTGGGGCTCGCGTAGAGACCCGCGACCGCCGGGAACGGGGGACGCAGCCGGGGCTGTCCGCGCCTGCCCTCGAGGGAATCGAGGAGTGCGGTCTCCTCGCCGCAGATGTACGCGCCGGCGCCGGCG
>k87-310435_pt1 | contig 10426 bp, 9 predicted proteins | sample MGYA00084031_6733416 | MGnify analysis MGYA00084031
CCCTCCCCGATCGCGCCAGGGCATGGGCCAGCGCCTCGGCGAAGATCGCACCGGCCTCGGGCTCCCCGGAGCGGTTCTCGAAGACGGGGACGTAGGCCGCCTCGATGCCTTCGGGCAGGACGGCCTCCCCCACCGAGAACCGATAGCCGCAGGCGGAAAGCAACAGCGCCAGCGCGAGCGCCCGGCGTTCCATCCTCAGCTCACCACGAAGTTCATCAACCGGTTGGGGACGAAGACCACCTTGCGGATGGTCTTGCCCTCGAGGTGGGGCCGGATCTTGTCGTCACGCTCGGCGACCTCTCGGACCTCCGCCTCGCCCGCATCCGCCGGCACCTCCACCTCGCCGCGCAGCTTTCCGTTGACCTGGATCACGTACCGGCGACGCTCCTCGACGAGGAGCGCGGGGTCCGGAGTCGGCCAGCCCTGATCGAGAAGCGACCTTTCGGCGCCATAGGCCTCGGAGATCTCCTCGGCGATGTGCGGGGCCACCGGCGCGATCATCGCCGCCAGAAGCCGCACCGCCTCCGCCAGGGCCGCCCGCTCCGCGTCGTTTTCCGCCTCGATGGGGAGCAGGAAATTCACCAGCTCCATCATCCGCGCGACGGCGGTATTCATCGAGAGGCGGTCGTAGTCGTCACCGACGCGCTTGAGCGTGCGGTGCGCGGCGCGCCGGATCTCCAGCGCCCGGCCCTCGAAGGGCCCCTCGTACTTCAAAGCCGCGCTCGCGTGGTTCTGGTGGGCGAGCTTCCAGATCCGCTGCAAGAAGCGGACGCAGCCCTCCACCTTCTCGTTGGACCAGTCGATGTCCTTTTCCGGCGGGCCGGCGAACATCACGAAGGTGCGGGCCGCGTCGGCGCCGTACTTCTCGCAGATCTCGCGGGCACCCGCCACGTTGCCCCAACGCTTGGACATCTTCCGCCCGTCGGGACCGTTGACGATGCCCTGGTTGATGAGCCGCCGCACCGGCTCGGGCTCGGCGCAGAGCCCCATCTCCTGCATCACCATGGTCCAGAAGCGGAAGTAGAGCAGGTGCATGGTCGAGTGCTCGGGCCCGCCGATGTAGATGTCGACGGGGAGCCACTGGTCGGCCAGCTCCCGCCGGAAGGGCAGCTCCTCGTTGTGCGGGTCGAGATAGCGGGCGAAGTACCAGCTGGAGTCGACGAAGGTATCCATCGTCTCCACCTCCCGCCGCGCCGGTCCCCCGCAGCGCGGACAGGTGGTGTTGACGAACTCCGGCACCTTCGCCAGCGGCGGCTCGCCCGTTCCGGTCAGCACCTTGGCCACGTCGATGGGCGGTAGCTCCACCGGCAGATCCTCGTAGGGCACCGAGATCCCCTCGCCCTCCGGATCGCAGCGTTCGCAATAGACGATGGGGATGGGCGTGCCCCAGTAGCGCTGCCGGGAGATGCCCCAGTCGCGCTGGCGGTAGCTCACCGAGGGGCCGCCGAAACCGCCCTCCTTCGCCGCCCCGGCGATCGCCTCGCGCGCCTCGGCCGAGCGCATCCCCGTGTACGGGCCGCTGGCCGTCAGCACGCCGTCCTCGGTGAACGCAGCGGAAAGCGGCTCCGCGAGCGGCTCGCCCTCCGCCGGCTGGATCACCACGCGGATGGGCAGGCCGTAGACCTGCGCGAACTCGAAATCCCGCTCGTCGTGCGCGGGTACGCACATCACCGCGCCCGTGCCGTAGTCGGAGACGACGAAGTTGGCGGCCCAGACCGGGAGGATCTCGCCGGTGAAGGGGTGAATCACCTTCGCGCCCGTATCGATTCCCTCCTTGGGCAGCTCCTCGTCGTGGCGCTTGCGCGCCGCCTTGCGCGCCTGGTCGAGGGCGAAGGCTTCCACCGCATCGCGCCGCTCGGGCGGGACGATGGACTCGAGGATCGGGTGATCCGGCGCCACCACCACGTAGGTGCAGCCGAAGACGGTATCTGCCCGCGTGGTGAAGACCTCGATGCGCTCGGGCCGGTCCTTCACCTGGAAGAAGAGCGTGGCCCCCTCGCTCTTGCCGATCCAGTTTCGCTGCTTCTTGCGGACCTCCTCCGGCCACTCGGTGAGCTGATCGAGGCCCTGCAGCAGGCGTTCGGAGTACTTCGTGATCCGGATCGCCCACTCCGGCATCAGTCGGCGCTCGACCACGTCCCCCGAGCGCTCACAGAGGCCGTCCTTGACCTGCTCGTTGGCGATGGCGGTCTTGCAGCCGGGGCACCAGTTGACGTGCGCCTTGCGGCGGTAGACCAGGCCCCGTTCGCGGAACTTGAGGAAGAACCACTGGCTCCACTTGTAGGTCTGGGGATCGGAGGTGTCGATCTCCCGCGTCCAGTCGTAGGAGAGACCGAGCCTCTTCATCTCCTCCTTGAACCGGCGGATGTTCTCCGCGGTCCGCTCCGCCGGGTGGCGCTTGTCCTTGATCGCCGCGTTCTCCGCCGGAAGGCCCAGGGCGTCCCAGCCCATGGGGTGGAGCACGTCGTACCCCCGCGCGATCTGCAGCCGGGTGAGCACGTCGCCGATGAGGTAGTTGCGGACGTGCCCCATGTGCATGTCGCCCGAGGGGTACGGGAACATCTCGAGGATGTACTTGCGCGGACTTCCCTCGCGACGGCCCGCGCGGAAGATCCCCTCGCGCTCCCAACGCTCCTGCCACTTGGCCTCGATCGCTGCCGGATCGTACCGCTCGTTCATGACGCTCCTCGGAATGGGGCACAGTACCAGAACGCCCGGAGGCGGGGTGGATTTCCTACGCGCCGGAGGTCGTCCGGGCAACCGCATGCCGCTTGCCAGCCGCCCATTCGCGCTTAGAGCCGCGGATCTGCTATGAGGGGGCGCCGCACCCCGGAATGGAGAAGGGTTCCATGAGTTATCCGAGAGCCTGGATCGAGGAGATCGCCCGCTACGAGGGGCAGGACGTGGAGCTGCGCGGCTGGCTGGAGGCGAGGCGCTCCTCCGGCAAGCTGCACTTTCTGCAGGTTCGCGACGGCACGGGCACGATCCAGTGCGTGATGTTCAAGGGGGACGTGCCCGAAGAGATCTTCGAGGAAGCCGACCATCTTCCCCTGGAGTCGTCGATCAAGATTCGCGGCACGGTCCGCGCCGACGCCCGCGCCCCCATCGGCTACGAGCTGGCCGTCAAGGAGATGGAGGTCGTCTCCCGCGCGCTGCCCGACTACCCCATCGGCCGCAAGGAGCACGGCGTGGCCTTCCTCATGGACCACCGCCACCTCTGGCTCCGCTCCAACCGGCAGCGGGTGATCATGGCGGTCCGCCATACCATCGTGAAGGCGATCCGCGACTTCTTCGACGAGCGCGGCTTCCGCCTCGTCGACGCCCCGATCTTCACGCCCGCCGCCTGCGAGGGAACGACCACGCTCTTCGAGGTCCCCTACTTCGACCTGGGCCACGCCTATCTCACCCAGAGCGGCCAGCTCTACGGCGAGGCCGCGGCCATGGCCTACGGCAAGATCTACACCTTCGGCCCCACCTTCCGCGCCGAGAAGTCCAAGACGCGGCGCCACCTCACCGAGTTCTGGATGGTCGAGCCCGAGGTGGCCTTCATGGAGCTCGACGAGGACATGGATCTGGCGGAGGACTTCCTGGTCCACATCGTCGAGCGCGTCCTCGACAAGCACCGGCGCGACCTCGAACGAATTCTCGAGCGGGACGTCTCGAAGCTCGAGGCGGTGAAGAAGCCCTTCCCCCGCATCACCTACGACGACGCGATCCGCATCCTGCACGAGATGGGCAACGAGACGCCCTGGGGCGAGGACTTCGGCGGCGACGAGGAGACGCTCCTCGCCTCGCGATTCGACCGCCCGGTGATCGTCCACCGCTTCCCCGCGCAGACCAAGGCCTTTTACTTCAAGCGCGATCCGAACGACGAACGCCTCGCCCTCGGGATGGACGTGCTCGCGCCGGAAGGCTACGGCGAGATCATCGGCGGTGGCCAGCGCGAAGACGACCTGGACACGCTGATCCGGCGGCTCGAGGAGCACGACCTCCCTCGGGAGCCCTTCGAGTGGTACCTCGACCTGCGGCGCTGGGGCTCGGTTCCCCACGCCGGATTCGGCCTCGGCCTCGAGCGGACCGTCGCCTGGATCTGCGGTCTGCACCACGTGCGGGAGACCATCCCCTTCCCGCGGATGATGGAGCGGATCACGCCCTGAGGCGCGCGGCGTAAGGTCCGAATTTCCGAGGAATTTTTGAGGCCGTGCTCCGTTGTGCCCAGCGTGGCACGGCCTCGGCTCGACCCCCACGACGCGCTTTTTCCACGAACCCTCCGCCTCCCTCCTCGGCAGCTCCGGCAGGTGGCCGGCCTCTCGGTGCCCATCGCCGCGTCCATGCTCTCCTTCGCGGCGATGACCCTGGTCGACACCCTCCTCGTCGGGCACATCGGAGCGGCCGACCTCGCCGCGGTCGGCCTCGGCGGAACCGCCGCCCTCGCCCTGCTGGGCTTCTCCACCGGCATCCTCCGCCTCCTCAAGCTCCACGTCGCCCGCGAAATGGCCGCGGGTCGCGCGCGCGAGGCAGGAGACGTCATCGGCGCCGGACTCGTCCTGGCGCCTCTGCTCGGCCTCCTGACCTTCGCCGTGGGCCACCTCCTCTCCCCCCTCCTCGGCCTGCTCGCCACCGAGGGTGCCCAAGGCAAGACGACCGCCTATTTCCTCGTGCGGCTCGCCACCGCTCCCCTCGTTCTGACCAACGTCGTCCTGCGCGAGGCTCGCCACGGCGTGCGCGACTCGAATGCCGCCCTGCGCGCCGCCCTCGTCGCCAACGGCGTCAACCTGGTCGTGGACCTGGTCTTCCTCTACGGCCTGCGCCTCGGGGTCCTGGGCGCCGGCGCGGCGACCTGGGTGGCGGCGCTCACCGAGGTCGTCTGCCTGGCCCGTGCCCAGCGCTCGGTCCACTTCGACTGGAGCGGCGCATTTCGCCGGGCATGGAGGATCCTCGGCGAGGGCCTTCCCTCGGGCGCGCAGAATTTCCTCGAGCTGGGCGCCGCCGCACTCCTCGGCATTCTGATCGCGCGCACGGGCCCCCTCGAGGTGGCCTCCCACCAGGTCGCCGCCCAGCTCGCGCAGCTCTCCCTGATCCCCTCGCAGGCCATCGCCGAGGCCGGAGCCGTCCTCGCCGCCCGCGCGCTCGGCGCCGGTCAACGCGGACGCGTTCGGCTGGTGGGCCGCAGCGCCCTCGTCCTCGCCGCGTCCTGGGCGGCCTTCTGCCTCCTGCTCTTCGTGTTGCTGGGGCCAGCGCTGGCGCGCCAGATGAGTTCGGACGGCTGGGTGCAGTCCATCGCCGGCAAGCTCGTGGTCCTCGCCGCGGCTGTGCATCTCTTCAATGCACCCAACCAGGTGGCGCGCGGGATGCTGCGGGGCGTGGGCGACCTCCGCGCGCCCGCGCTGATGAGCGTGGGCCTGGCGTGGAGCGTCACCCTCCCGGTGGCGTGGCTCTTGGCCGTGGAGCGATGGATGGGGGCGATGGGCGGGTGGATCGGCCTGGGCCTGGAGGTCCTCCTCGGCGCCACCCTCTTCTGGATGCGCTTCGAGGCCGACTGCGCCGACGGTCGCCTACGCAACGCCCTGGCGCAACTCCTCCCCTCCCGGCGTCGCCGCCACCGCCAGCTGGTGCGGGCATGAGTCAGAGGGGGGCTTCGAGAACCGCCCAGGGGTGGTGCGCCTCCACGACCACCAGCGCCTTGGTCACCGCGCCCACCTTCTCCCCGAGGCAAACGAGAGCTTCCAGCCCGGCCGCGTGCGCGGCCCGGGCCACCTGGTCGGCGACTTCCACGTAGCTCGCCTCGTCCTCGGAGAAGGGCGCCACCGCCACCTCCCGTCCCCCTGCCCGCGCGACCATCTCCAGCGCCGGCGCGAGAAGCGAGCGCAGATCGCGTCCTCCCGTTCCGTACAGGAAGATCCGCTCCGCCGGAACCCGCCCGGACGCGACGGTGAGGAGTTGCTCCCGATCCCGGCCCTCGAAGATGCCGCGCTCCAGGATGCGAGTGAGCGCCCCGCAGAGGCGCCAGTCCAGCAGCCCGCCAAGCCCCTGCAGCGGCCGCTCGTCGGGGTCGACGAAGACGAGGAGGTCCCGCGCCGGGAGGGTATCCAATCCATGCAGGTCGAGCGCGTGCGCCCGCAGGACGAGCCGCTCGCGTCGGGGCGCCGTCCCGCGCATCGGCTCGCCGGCTGCCTCAGAGTCGCCCGGCCGTCCGGGCGACACGGTCGAGGATGCCGTTGACGAAGGCGGCCGAGCCTTCGGCTCCGAAGGTCCTGGCGACTTCGATCGCTTCATTGATGATCACCTTCGCCGGCGTATCGGTGTACAGCAGCTCGTAGGCGCCCAGCCGCAGGACGTTCCGATCCACCCGCGCCATCCTCTCGATCCGCCAGCTCTCGCTCTCCCTCTGGATCGCCTCGTCGAGCCTCGAAAGGTGAGCGACCACACCGCGCACCAGTTCCTCGGCGAATCGGACGGCCGCGCGCGGGGTCGGCTCGTCCAGGCTCTGCCAGAAGTCGGCGAGAACGGCCTCGAGATGGCCCGGATCGTGACTTTCCAGGACGAAGAGCGCCTGGACCGCGCGCTGTCGTCCCAGATGACGGGGCGAGACCGTCATGCGCCCTCCCCGATGGCCCGGAAGAGCGTCGCCTGCTCCAGCGCCGCCAGGGCCGCCTCCTCCCCCTTGTTCCCTGCCTTGCCACCGGCGCGATCGACGGCCTGCTCGAGGTCGTCGCAGGTCAGCACGCCGAAGCTCACCGCACAGGGCGCGGACATGGCCACCTCGCGCAGGCTGGACGTGCACGCCTGGGCCACGTAATCGAAATGCGGCGTGCCGCCGCGCAGCACGGCGCCCAGGGCAACGACCGCGTCGTGGCGACCGCTCTGCGCCACCCGCCGCACCAGCGGCCCGAGTTCGAAGGCCCCCGCGCAGCGGTAGATGGCGATGTCGCTTTCCGCCACGCCGTGGCGCAAGAGCGCCTCGACGGCGCCGCGCTCCAGCCTCTCGGTGACGAGGGAGTTGAACCGCGCCACGCAGAGCGCCACGCGCAGCCCCGTGCCCACCAGCGTCCCTTGAACGATCCGCATCAGCCCTCGTCCTTTCCGCCGACGACCAGCCGCGGCCGAAGCGTCGCCACCGATGCCCCGTCTGCCTCGTCGCTGGCAACCGGGATGGGCACCTGCTCCACCACCTCCAGGCCATAGCCCTCGAGACCGATCATCTTCTTCGGGCTATTCGTCAAGACCCGCAGGCGCCGGATGCCCAGGTCCCTCAGGATCTGGGCCCCCAGCCCGTAGTCGCGGAACGGGCCCGTGCTGCGCCGCCCGTCGTCCGGCTCGCGCATTCGGGCGCAGCGCAGGGGCGAGGCGCCACCCTCCGGTTCCTTTTGCAGATAGACGACCGCGCCGCGGCCCTCCGCCGCGATCCGCTCCAGCGAGTGGCGGAGGTTGTGCCCGCAAGGGCAAGCGGTGGAGCCGAAGACGTCGCCGATGGTGCACATCGCCTGCACGCGGACCAGGACCGGCTCGTCGCCCGCCACCTCGCCCATGACCAGCGCCAGGTGCGTTCGCGGATCCCCCACCAGGCGATAGACGATGCCGCGGAACGTCCCGCTCTCCAGCCGGACCTCCTCCTCCTCGATCCGCTGGACCAGCTTCTCCTTCTCCAGACGGTAGCGGATCAGGTCGGCGATCGAGACGATCACCAGGCCGTGCTTCTCGGCGAAGCGCTCGAGATCGGGCATGCGGGCCATGGTGCCGTCGTCGTTCATGATCTCGCAGATCACGCCGGCGGGCTCGAGTCCCGCCAGCCGGGCGAGATCCACCGAGCCCTCGGTCTGGCCGCTACGGACGAGGACTCCGCCCTTGCGCGCCCGCAGGGGAAAGACGTGGCCCGGCCGAACCAGGTCCTCCGGGCGCGCGTCCTTGCGCACCGCCGTCCGGATGGTGTGCGCGCGGTCGTGCGCGGAGATCCCCGTGGTCACGCCGTGCGCGGCCTCGATGCTCACCGTGAAGGCCGTCTCGAAGGGCGATTGGTTGTCCGCCACCATCATCGGCAGGTTCAGCTGGCGGATCTTCTCCTCTTCCAGCGCGAGGCAGATGAGCCCGCGAGCCTCCCGGGCCATGAAGGCGATCGCCTCGGGCGTGACCAGCTCGGCGGCCATGCAGAGGTCGCCCTCGTTCTCCCGATCCTCGTCGTCCACGAGGATCACCATCCGGCCCGCGCGGATCTCCGCGATGGCCCGCTCGACCTTCTCGAAGGCGTTCATCGTCCTTGCTCCCTGGCGTGGGGCCGCAGAAGCCGCTCCACGTACTTGCCGATCACGTCCCCTTCCAGGTTCACCGCAGCTCCTTGCGCCTTTTCTCCCAGCGTGGTGGACGCGAGCGTCTCGGGGATGAGCATCACCGAGAACCGGCCCTCCTGCAGGCGGTTCACCGTCAAGGAAACGCCGTCCACGGCCACGGAGCCCTTCTCCACCAGCCAGCGCTCGAGGAAAGGGGGAACGCGAAACCAGACCTCCACGAAATCGCCCCTTTGAACGCGCGACTCGATCGTCCCGACCGCGTCCACGTGGCCGAGGACCAGGTGGCCGCCAAGGCGATCCCCCAGCGCCAGGGCGCGCTCCAGATTCACCCGGCTTCCCACCCCGAGGCCGCCCATCGTGGTCCGAGCCAAGGTCTCGGGGGAGATCTCCACCGCGAAGCCCTCCGCCCCGGTCTCCACGACCGTGAGGCAGCAGCCATCCACCGCCACCGACTCGCCATGCGAGAGCGAGCGCGGGTCGATGCGCGAGGGCTGGATCCGCGCCCAGAGCCCCTCGCGCTTCCGCTCGAGGGCCTCGATTCGGCCCACGTCCTCGACGAGCCCCGTGAACATGGCTGCCCCCTTCTTAGCCGCTTTGGCGCCCGCGCGCATCCAGCTCGATGCAGACGTCCGGGCCCACCCTGCGCACCGAACGGACGGAAAAGCCGAGCGCCTCCTCCACCGTCGCCGCGGCGGGCGCGCAGGCCCAGGCGGGCCCATCCCCGAAGACCTTCGGCGCCAGGTAGAGGAGCAGCCGGTCCAGAAGCCCGGCGGCCAGGAACGCCGAGAAGACCTGCGCCCCGCCCTCGACCAGGAGACTGACGATCCCCATCTCCCCGAGGCGGACGAGCAGGTCCTCGAGATCCACGCGTCCGTCCCGGCCGGGCCGGCAGACCACGATCTCCGCACCGGAACGGCGCAGCTCGTCCGCCCGCGCGGAGTCGAAACCCTGCGCGCAGGCCACCAGCGTGCGGCCCCCCTCGCCGAAAACGCGTGCACTCGGGGGGATCTCCAGCCGGCTGGCGAGGACCACCCGCACCGGATCCCGACCTCCCGGGATGCGGGCGGTCAGCCGCGGGTCGTCGGCGCGGACCGTTCCCGAGCCCACCAACACGGCGTCGTAAACCGAGCGGAGTTCGTGGACTTCCGCGCGCGCCTCCTCGCTCGTGATCCACCGCGACGCGCCGGTGCGGGTGGCGATGCGTCCGTCGAGCGTCGCCGCCACCTTGGCGAGGACGAAGGGGACCTTCGTGCGGATGTATTTGGCCCAGGGCTCGATGAGCGCGCGGCATTCCGCGCCGGCCACGCCCACCTCCACCGGGATCCCTGCCGCACGCAGCCGGGCGATCCCGCGACCCGAGACCTTGGGATTGGGGTCGATGGTGCCGACGAAGACGCGGGCGATGCCGGCGGCGATCACCGCGGGCGCACAGGGAGGGGTCTTGCCCTGGTGGTCGCAGGGCTCCAGGGTGACGTAGAGGTCGGCGCCTCGGGCCAGCTCCCCCGCCGCCCGGAGGGCGAGGATCTCTGCGTGGGGTCCTCCGGCACGCTGGTGGTGCCCCTCGCCGACCACCCGACCGTCGCGAACCACCACCGCGCCCACCGGCGGGTTGGGGCTGGTCCGTCCCAGCCCCTTGCGCGCGCTGGCCAGGGCCAGGCGCATGAAGCGCTCGTGCTCGTTCACTTCTTCTTCGCCTGGAGGCGGGAGAGTTCCTCGAGGAACTGGTCGATGCTTCCGAAATGGCGATAGACCGAGGCGAAGCGCACGTAGGCCACGTCGTCGAGGGAGCGGAGCTTCTCCAGGACGATCTCGCCGATCAGCGTGGAGGGGACCTCGGTCTCTCCCCTCTCCTGCAGCACGCGCTCCACCTCGTCCGCGATCCCCTCGATCCGCTTGGCGTCGATGGGGCGCTTCACGCAGGCCCGCCGCAGCCCGGCCACCACCTTCTGACGGTCGTAGGGCTCGCGGGTGCCGTCCTTCTTGATCACCAGCGGCAGGCTCTCGCCGATGCGCTCGTAGGTGGTGAATCGGCGGCTACAGCGCAGACACTCCCGGCGTCGCCGAATCGCTTCGCCGTCCTGCGAAAGCCGGCTGTCGACCACCCGATCCTCGAGCTCACCGCAATAGGGACACTTCACGGC
>k87-1009832_pt1 | contig 10425 bp, 7 predicted proteins | sample MGYA00084031_6733416 | MGnify analysis MGYA00084031
ACGTTGACCGCCGACGGATCCACGCCCAGCGCTTCGCTGATGCAGCGGATCATGCGCGGAATGAACGGTGCGAGGCGCGGCGCCTCGGCGATGACGGTGGCATCCACGTTGCCGACACGCCAGCCGGCGGCACCCACGAGCTCGCGCACGTGACGCAGCAGCTTGACGCTGGCGACGTCCTTGTAGGCCGGATCGCTGTCCGGAAAATGACGGCCGATGTCGCCGAGACCCGCCGCGCCCAGCAAAGCGTCCGCGATGGCGTGCAGCAGCACGTCGGCGTCGGAGTGGCCCAGCAAGCCGCGCTCGTAAGGGATTTCCACGCCGCCGATGACCAGCCGCCGCCCCGCCGCCAGGCGATGCACGTCGTAGCCGTAGCCTACTCGCACCGTCGCTTCCCTCCGCTCGGCCGGCTCTTTTCCGGCGGCTTCGGCAAGCGCCCGGCCGTGGATCCGGGCCCGCAAGAGCGCCTCGGCCACCAGCAAATCCTCGGGCGTAGTAATCTTTATGTTGCTGTACTCGCCCTCGACGACCGCCACCGGCTGTCCCAGGCGCTCCACCAGCGCGGCGTCGTCCGTGGCCTCGACGCCGTCCGCAGCCGCCCGGTCGTGGGCCGCAAGCAGCAGCTCGCGCCGGAACGCCTGCGGCGTCTGCACCGCGCGCAAGCGAGCCCTGGGAGGCGTCGACTGGACCCACCCGGACTCCACCAGTTTGACCGTATCCTTGAGCGGCACGGCCGCCGTGGCCGCGCCGTGTTCGCACGCCGCCGCCAGCGTGCGTTCCAGCAGCGCCGGGCTCATCAGCGGCCGCACGCCGTCGTGGACGGCCACCAAGTCCACCGGCTGCGCCAGGGCCCGCAATCCCGCGTACACCGACTGCTGCCGGGACGCACCGCCCGCCGTTACCGTCACCGGCTTAGGCAGCTGCCACTCGCCGCCCAAGCGGGCGCGCACGTACGCTACATCCCCCTCGGCCACCACCAGCACCAGCTCCGACACCGACGGCGCGGCGGCGCAAGCGCGCAGCGTCCACAAAATGACGGGGTCGCCGAGCAGTGGCATGAACTGTTTCGGCTGCCCCAGCCGACCCATGCGATGACCCGCACCCGCGGCCGGGATGACGACCGCGGCGGTATAGTGGCGTATCGCCTCGGAAATCACCCTAACAACATTCGATCTCCGGCGCACAAAACCTGCCGCGGCCGGCGGTTTCCGGGGTCCGCCCCGGCGGCCGGAAAAAAGCCGAGCGGGCGCTACATCGCCCGCTCGGCGGCCTGCTTGGGTTTCGCGAAGATCATGCGGCCGGCGGCCGTCTGCAGCACACTGGTTACCAGGACGCCCACCGACTCGCCGATGTACGGCCGGCCGCCGTCCACGACGATCATGGTGCCGTCGTCCAAGTAGCCGACGCCCTGACCTTGCTCTTTGCCGTCTTTGATGACGTGGACCGTCATCTCCTCGCCGGGTAGCACGATGGGCTTGACGGCGTTGGCCAGCTCGTTGATGTTCAGCACTTCCACCCCTTGCAGCTCCGCAACCTTGTTGAGGTTGAAGTCGTTGGTCAGCACCTTGGCCCCCTTCAGCTGGGCCAGCCGCACCAGCTTGGCGTCGACGTCGGCGATGTCGTCGAAGTCGTCGTCGATGATCCGCACGGCCACCTTGGACTCCTTTTGCATCCGGTTGAGGATGTCCAGGCCGCGGCGGCCGCGGTTACGCTTGAGCATGTCGGAGGAGTCGGCGATGTGCTGCAGTTCTTGCAGGACGAAGCTGGGAATCAGCAAGGTGCCTTCAAGAAAGCCGGTACGAGCCACGTCGGCGATGCGGCCGTCGATGATGACGCTTGTGTCCAGAATCTTAAGGCCCGAGTCGGGCGAGCGCCCGGATGCGCCACGCTGGGCCGGCAGTTTCGCTAGTTGAAATAGTTCGTCTTTCTTGCGCACGAATACGACGGCGCCCGCGTAGCCGGCCGCCGCGGTCACCAAAGCAGGCAAGTACTCGCCTACGACGGGAATGTGCCTCGGCAGCGGCAGCGTCAGCAGCACCGCGAGGAGAAGTCCTACCAGCGCCCCGGCCGCGCCCGCGAGGATATCCTGCAGCGAGGTCTTCTGAATGCCCGCCGCCAACCGGTCGAACCAGCCCCTCACCGCCCGGACGGCCCAAGGAGCCAGCGCCAGCGCGAGCACGCCACCCGCCGCGGCCCCGATCCAGGACTCGCCGACCACGGCCGGCGCCAAGTCGTCAAACAACTGGTTCCACGCGCTGGAGGAGGCGATCCGATACCCCGTGGCCATGCCTAGTAGCAACAATAAAAGCGAGACTGTCCAACCCAGCAACGCGCAAGCCCCCTTTCGGTTCTAGCCGCTCACGTCCCGTCAGCCCCTGCCTTTTCCGTGTTATTGTTGTCTCGGACCATGCGAAGTTATCCAGCAGACGGAGCAAGTGGAAGTATACGAACGAAATAAAGAAATCAGACAAGAAAAAGCCCGCCGCTTCGTTCGCCTTCGCGATTCGCGCGGGCCGCTCAGTGTAAACCCAGGGCTTCGTCCAGCTGCCGCTCGACCTCCTCCTCTGTCGTGTTCTGCGCCAAAACCAGCTCGCTCACCAGAATTTGCCGGGCGTTCTCCAGCATCTTGCGCTCCACCGTCGACAGCCCTTTCGCCCGCTGCCGGGCCGACAAGTTGCGAACCACTTCCGCTACCTCGTAGATGTCTCCCGTCTTAATCTTCTTGAGATTAGCTCGATAGCGACGGTTCCAGTTCGCCGACATGCTGGTCGTCTCCGCCCGGAGCACCGCCAACACTTTTTCCACTTCGCCGGGGTCGATGACTTCTCGCAAACCCAGCTCGTCGCCGGCGCTCAACGGAATCATAACCCGCAGCTCGCCGACGGGCAGGCGCATGACGTAGTACTGCTCGGTGCGGTCCAGCACTTCTTTCGTCTCGATGGCCTCGATGATGCCTGCGCCGTGCATGGGATAGACGACCTTGTCTCCCACGGCGAACCGCTTTCCCGGACTCAACGGCTATCATCCTTGAGGTCGAATTAGGGCTATTCGTGCAAATAATACCACCAACACACACAAATGTCAATGTATTGACCTTGACGCCCCCGGCCGCTCCTTGACAGTATGCAGCGCCGTCCTTATAATATGGGTAATTCTGAGCCTTCCGGTAGTGAGCGTCGGCTCACCCGCGCCGCCAGGTCCGGCGCGGCCGGCGCCCGCACCGCAGTCCGTGTCGAGGAGCGTGTCGCGAATGAGCGCAGAGAGCCGTCCGACCCACGAACCGGAGTCTCCCCGGCCTGAGGCGGCGCCGGCTCGAGAGCAAGACGCCGCCGACCTCGCGGACGCGTTTCAGCAGACCGTCGCCCAGTACCTGATTCGCCACCGCAGCATCGTCGACATCGTCTCCAAGCTGCAGGAGTCGACAGCCCGAGTCCAGCGGGCAGTGGCCAAGGCAGTCACGGTATGCGGCTGCCTGGAAATTCACGCCGGTAAGCAGACGGTCCCCGATCCGGACGGCATGTCCTACGCGGAGCTGAAGCGGTACGTGCAAACTCACGTAGACGGGCGCCTGTGCGACCACTGCCGCGACGTGATCGAGACCGAGCTGGGTCAGGCGTTTTTTTATGCGGCCGCTCTCTGCGAAGTGCTCAACCTGAAGGCTTCCGACATCCTGGCGCAAGAAAAGCAGCGCCTCGACACGCTGGGCGTCTACAGCCTCATGTAACGCCGTCACAGCAAGAAAGGCCGGTTCCGGCCGCGCGCTCTTCGTCGGCGCGCAGCCTGAGCCGGCCTCATCGCTTCCGCGCCGCCCAAGGCTTCTCGCTGCGGCCGCAGAAACTTTCCGCAAGCGTCGCCGCCTCAGAAATTGCGGGCCAGCAAAGCCTGCTCCTTGAGCCGCCGCAAGCCTTCCTGAATGGCACGCGCCCGCACTTCGCCGATGCCTTCCACGTCGTCCAGCTCTTCAATGGACGCCTTGAGCACGTTGGGCAGCTGCTTGAACTGCTGCACCAGGTTTTCAATGACCGGCATCGGCAGCCGAGGCACCTTCGTCAGCACCCGGTAGGCACGAGGCGTCACGTTGTAGTCCAGGTTGTTCATGTGCGCCGCGTAGCCGAGCCGCCGCGCGATCCACTGCAGCTCCAGCAAATCCTCGGAGCTGGACGACAGCAGCGACGCCCACACGTCGGCCGCCGTCTCATCGCCTTGGGGCTGGTAGTAGTCGCGAACGATGAGGTAGCCCTCGTCCTGCAGGTTGGCCATGAGCTCCTCCAGCTGCATGCGCACCAGGCGCCCTTCGGTGCCCAACTCCACGATGTAGCGCTCGATTTCCTTGCGGATGCGGTGCACCGTGTGGGCCCGCTGCAGGCACGAGACCACGTCGTACAGCGTCACGGCGTCCTGGAACTCCAGCGCCGTCAAATTCATCAGCGACTGCTGGTACACCGCGCAGTACTTCTCCAGCGTCCACAGCGCCTGGTTGGCTTTGGCCAAGACGACGCTGACGTCCCGCAAGACGTACTTGAAGTTGCCCTTGTACAGACTGATCTGGTCGCGCCGCTGGGAGATGGCCAACACCAGCTGCCCCGTCTGTTTGGCCACCCGCTCGGCGGTGCGGTGGCGCGTGCCCGTTTCTTGTGTGGGGATCATCGGGTCGGGCGTCAGGTGCGTGTTGGCGTACAAGATCCGCTTGGCGTCCGAATTCAGGATGATCGCGCCGTCCATTTTGGCCAGCTCGTACAAGGCGGCCGGATTCATTTCCGCGTCGATCTTGAATCCGCCGTTGACCAGATTCAGCACTTCCTGCGTATCTCCCACGACGATGAGAGCGCCAGTCCGGGCCCGCAAGATCATCTCGAGCCCCTCATAGAGCATCGTGCCCGGTGCGACCATGCGCAGCGTCTTGAGAAAGTCTTCTTCCATCGACTCGTCGTGCATGATGGCTACCGCCCCTTTATGTCCCCCGGACCTCCCAGGACCCGCAGCGCCTCGGAGACCGTGGCAACACCGTAATATTCCAGTTCCGTCGTCCCGCCTTGCGGCATGTTGGCCCGCGGCAAAATGCAGCGCCGGAAACCGAGTTTCGACGCTTCGCGCGCTCTTCGCTCCGCCTGGCGCACCCCCCGCACTTCGCCGGTCAGGCCCACCTCGCCGAAGACGACCGTGCCCGGGTCTAGCGGCACATCGAAAAATGCCGAGGCGACGGCCAGTCCCACCGCCAGATCCGCCGCCGGCTCCTCCAGGCGCACGCCGCCCACGACGTTGATGTAGACGTCCTGCGAGTGCAGGGGCACACCGCAGCGCCGCTCCAGCACCGCCAGCACGATGGCCGCCCGCTGGTAGTCGACGCCGGATACTTGCCGCCGCGGCGTTCCTCCGAACGGCGCGGGCGCCACCAGCGCCTGCACTTCCACAAGCAGCGAGCGGCTTCCTTCCACGCTGGCCGCCACCACGGTGCCCGGCTGCCCGGCGGCGCGCTCCTGCAGGAACAGCGCCGACGGGTTGGCCACTTCCTGCAGTCCCGCGTCGCCCATGGCGAAGATGCCGATTTCGGCCGTGGACCCGAACCGGTTTTTCGCGGCCCGCAAGACGCGAAACTGCGTATCCCGCTCGCCTTCCAGGTACAGCACCGTGTCGACCGCGTGCTCCAGCACCTTGGGCCCCGCGACGGTTCCCTGCTTGGTCACGTGGCCCACCAGCAGCACGGTCACGTTCTCGGTCTTGGCCAGCCGGATGAGCCGCGCCGCGGCTTCCCGCACCTGCACCAGGCTGCCGGCTACGGAATCGTAGTCGGCCGTCGCCACCGCTTGGATGGAGTCGACTACCAGCAGGCGCGGCTTGCGGGCTTGCGCCAGAGCCACGATGGCGTCAACGTCGGTCTCCGCGGCCAGCGCCAAGCGTTCCGCGCCTGCCCCGAGCCGCCGAGCCCGCAGCGCGACCTGGTGCAGCGACTCCTCGGCCGACACGTAGAGGACGTCGCCGTGAGCGCGGGCAAACAGGTCCGCCGCCTGGAGGAGCAGTGTGGACTTGCCGACGCCCGGATCGCCGCCCAGCAAAACCACCGCGCCGGGCAACAGGCCCCCGCCCAGTACGCGATCGAACTCGGCCATCCCGGTGCTGCAGCGGGTCTCCGACGCCGGATCGATTTCATTTAATTTGTACGCCGCCGCCGAGGGCGTCAACTCGTCGCGAATCGTTCGGGAGGAAGACGGTGCCTCCGGCACCTCGTGTAAGCTGTTCCACGTCTGACACGACGGGCAGCGTCCCAGCCATCGCGGCGATTCGTAGCCGCACTCTTCGCACACGTACTTGACCCGGGGCGCTTTGGTCGCCATCGTGCCCTCCTGCCGGACGAAGAACGAAAGGCCTGTATTTCGTCACATTATAGCACTTTTTCTCGAGCGCCCACAAGCGGGCCGAGGCTCGCAGCCGCCGAGGCAAACGGCGCCCGCCCGGGGAAACCGTCCGGGCGGGCGCCGTCGCCGGCCATTCCCACGCGCCGCCGCCGGCGGCGCGCCTTTCCTTACGGAACCTGGGCCAATTCCTTCTTCTCGAAGACGATCTTGCCTTCTGCGGCGTCCACCAGGATGGTGTCGCCGGCCTCGAAGCGGCCGCGGAGAATCTCCTCCGACAGCGGGTTTTCCACCAGCCGCTGAATTGCCCGCCGCAGCGGCCGCGCGCCGAATTGCGGATCGTAGCCTTCGTTGGCCAGCAGCTCCTTGGCCGCATCGGTGAACTCCACCGACACGCCCCGCTCCGCGAGCTCCTTCTTCAGGTTGTTCAGCATGATGTCGACGATCTTGCGGATGTGCTCCTTGTTCAGGGCGTGGAACACGATGATTTCGTCGATGCGGTTGAGGAACTCGGGCCGGAACGTGCGCCGCAGCTCCTCCATCACTTTCTTCTTCATGTCCTCGTGGGTCGACTTCTCGTCTTCCACCGTGCGGAAGCCGATGGTGCTGTGGCGCTGGATTTCATGCGCCCCCACGTTGGACGTCATGATGATGACCGTGTTGCGGAAGTCCACGGTGCGCCCTTTGCCGTCGGTGAGCCGGCCGTTCTCGAGCACTTGCAACAGCGTGTTGAACACTTCCGGATGCGCCTTTTCGATCTCATCGAACAGGACGACCGTGTACGGGCGCCGCCGCACGCGCTCGGTCAGCTGGCCGCCCTCCTCGTAGCCGACGTAGCCGGGCGGCGAGCCGATGAGCCGCGACACGGTGTGCCGCTCCATGTACTCGGACATGTCCAGCACCACCATGGCGTCCTCGTCGCCGAACAGCGCCTCCGCCAGCGCCCGGGCCAGCTCCGACTTGCCGACGCCCGTGGGACCCAGGAAGATGAAGGAGCCGATGGGCCGCTTCGGGTCCTTGAGACCGGCGAATGCCCGCCGGATCGCGCGCGCTACGGCCGCGATGGCCTCGTCTTGGCCGATGACGCGCTTATGCAGCTCTTCCTCCAGGTGCAACAGCCGCTCGGTCTCCTCCTGGGCCAGCTTCGTCACGGGAATGCCGGTCCAGCTGGCCACCACTTCCGCGACGTCTTCGGCGGTCACCGTGCCTTCCGTGCGGCTGCGGCTGTTCTTCCACTCCTGCCGGCGGCGCTCCAGCTCCTCGCGCATGCGCTGCTCCAAGTCGCGCTGCCGGGCCGCCTTCTCGAACTCTTCGTTCTTGATGGCCTGCTCCTTCTCGATGCGCGCCTCTTCGATCTTCTGCTCCAGCTCTTTCAGCTCCGGCGGGGCCACCAGCGCCTGCAGCCGCACCTTGGAAGCCGCCTCGTCGATCAGGTCGATGGCCTTGTCAGGCAGGAACCGATCCGTGACGTACCGGTCCGACAGGCGCGCCGCCGCCACCAGCGCTTCGTCCGTAATCTTGACCCGGTGGTGCGCCTCGTACCGATCACGGAGACCCTCCAGAATCTTGATGGTCTCCTCCACCGACGGCTCCTCGACCATCACCGGCTGGAAGCGCCGCTCCAGCGCCGGGTCGCGCTCCACGTGCTTGCGGTACTCGTCCAGCGTCGTGGCGCCGATGCACTGCAGCTCGCCGCGCGCCAGCGCCGGCTTGAGGATGTTCGACGCGTCGATGGCGCCTTCCGCCGCGCCCGCGCCAATGATGGTGTGCATCTCGTCGATGAACAGGATGACGTCGCCGGCCGCCCGGATCTCGTCCATCACCTTCTTGAGGCGCTCCTCAAACTCGCCGCGGAACTTGGAGCCCGCCACGAGCGCGCCCAAGTCCAGCGCCACGACCCGCTTGTTCATCAGCGGCTCCGGCACGTCGTTGTTGACAATCTTTTGCGCCAGGCCCTCCACGACGGCCGTCTTGCCCACGCCAGGCTCGCCGATGAGCACCGGGTTGTTCTTCGTCCGGCGCGACAGCACCTGAATGACACGCTGGATCTCCTTTTCACGCCCGATGACCGGATCCAGCTTGCCTTCGCGCGCCAGATCCGTCAGGTCGCGGCCGAACTGATCCAGCGTCGGCGTCTTGCGGGTCCGGCTCGTCTTGGCGGGCTGCGTGCTGGTGCCGCCCAGCAGCTCCACCACCTGGCGCCGAACCTTGTCCAAGTCGGCGCCCAGGTTCTTGAGCACTTGCGCCGCCACGCCTTCCCCTTCGCGAATCAGGCCGAGCAAGATGTGCTCGGTGCCGATGTATGTATGGCCTAGCTGGCGCGCTTCGTCAAACGCCAGCTCCAGCACGCGCTTCGCGCGCGGCGTAAAGCCGATGGGCCCTTGCGGCGGGTGATCGCCGCGGCCGATGACCCGCTCGACTTCGGCCCGAACCGCTTCCAAGCTGATGTTCATGCTCTGCAGAGCGCGAGCGGCGACGCCCTCGCCCTCTGCCGCCAGGCCGAGGAGGATGTGCTCGGTGCCGACCACGTTGTGGCCCAGCCGCCGGGCCTCCTCCTGGGCCAACACCACGACTTTCTGGGCCCGTTCGGTAAACCGGCCGAACATGCTCCTCACCGCCTTCTTCCTAGTGTTCGCGTCAACTGCGAACGGCGATGCGTTCCCGAATCAAGGCCGCCCGCAGCACGTCCCGCTCCGCCGGGCTCAGCTCCCGCCCGGTGCGCATCTGCAGGTGAGCGGGACGGATCGCGACGAGCAGCTCTTGCAAGATTTCCGGCTTCAGTCCATCAAGAATTCCCAAATCGATGCCGAGCCGTACGTCCGACAGCAGCTGCAACGCCTCCTGGCTCGACACGACCCGGGCGTGGGCCAGCGTCCCGTAGGCCCGCGCCACCCGGTCCTCGAGCGCCATCTTGTCGCGACGCAGCAGCATTTGCCGCGCTTCCCGCTCCTGGTCGATGACTTGCCGCGTCACATTGATCAGGTGTTGGATGATATCCGACTCCGTATGGCCGAGGGTGACTTGGTTCGAGAACTGAAAGATGTTCCCGAGCGCCTGCGTCCCCTCGCCGTACAGGCCGCGCACCACCAGGCCGAAACGGCCGACGGCCTGAATGATGCGGTTGATCTGGCCGGTGGAGACCAGCGCGGGCAGGTGCAGCATCAGGCTGGCCCGCAGGCCCGTGCCGACGTTGGTCGGGCACGCGGTCAAGTAGCCCCGCTGCTCCGAAAACGCGTACGGCAAGTACTGCTCCAGCGCGTCGTCCACCTTGTCGGCCAGCTCCCACGCCGCGGCCAGCTGCAGGCCCGGCATCAGCGCCTGGATGCGCAGGTGGTCTTCCTCGTTGACCATGACGCTGACCGCTTCGTCTTCCCGCAGCACGACGGCTTTGCGGCCGCCTTCGCGCGCGTGGTCCGGGCTAATGAGATGGCGCTCCAACAGCAGCTGCCGTTCCAGCGGGCTGAGGGACTCCATCGGAACGAACAGCATGCCGCGCAGCTCCGGCGACTGGGAGACCGCTTCCCGGACCTGCCGGACGACCTCGGCCGCCTGGTGTTCGTCGGCGACGGCCGGGAACGGCAGGCCCCGCAAGTTGCGCGCCAGGCGGATGCGGCTGCCCAGCGCGACGTCCCGATCAGGGCCTTGCCCTTTCATCCACTGACTGACCGGTCGGCTTAAGATGTCTCGCAGCGACATGGCTTATCCCCCGGAGCGAGCCGACTGCTGCTGCTTCTCCAGCATGCGGATGCGGTCCCTCAGCACCGCCGCCCGCTCGTACTCTTCTTTACCGATGGCTTCCTGCAACTCCTGCCGCAGCCGCTCCAGCTCCCGCTCGATGCGCAGCCGCCCGGCCTGCCGCAGCGGCACTTTGCCGGTGTGCACCGTGTTGCCGTGCAGCCGGCGCAGCACAGGCTCCAGCTGCCGATCGAACGTCTCGTAGCATTGGCTGCAGCCGAGGAGGCCCATCCGGCGATAGTCCGCGAACGACAAGCCGCAATTGGGGCAGCGGCCGCCGGTGGCAGGCGCGCCGGCCAAGCCGGTCACGCTGTCAGGCGCCAACAAGCCGCCCAGCAGC
>k87-596305_pt1 | contig 10424 bp, 6 predicted proteins | sample MGYA00084031_6733416 | MGnify analysis MGYA00084031
GGCCGTCCGTTCGCTGATCGACAGCGTCCTGGCGATCGAACGATTGTCGTAGCCGAGGCCGAGCAGTTCGAAGGCCGCCGCCTCCCGGGCCGTCAGCGACGGGGCCAGGGACAGCGCCGCGGCGATCCGCCGGGGAAGGGCGGCGCGTCCCAAGACGGCGTCCGTCAAGCCGCTCGGCGCCCCGCACGCCGGGCAGCCGCCGGTGAGTGGACCGGTCGTCCGCTCCCGCGGGGTGCGCCGGGACGCCCGGTCGTGGAGCAGAGAAGCCGTGGTTAAACGATCGGACATATCGTCATGCTGCGCTGGGACGGTATCGGGACGGTTTGCCCCGGGTGTAGCCGCGGTAGATCCGAAACCGCGTCCGAACAGGCGCGGAACACACCGCGCTGATCTCCTGTCACGGGCCGGAGGGAGGGCACGGGAGAGCCCAGCGCAGGGGGTTACCCGCCCGGTGGCGAGGCGGCGCTCAGCCGCGTCCGAGCCCGCCCGGCTCGGACGCCGAGGCGCCGGTCGCCTCCTCCGCGCCGGACGACGCCGGTGCGGCCTGCTCGTCCGTCGCCGCCGAGGGCAGGACGATCCGGGCGTAGATCCCGGCGATCACGATGAGCGTCCCGGCCGCCGTGAGGATCGTGTCGATCGGGCCGAACCGCAGACCGCCCAGTGAGCCCGTCAGGTCCCGCAGTACCGAGCTGGCCAGCCAGCCGGACGTCGACGCCGCCACCATCGAGGCGAGCTGCGTGCAGGGATAGAACACGGCCATCACCCGGCCGAGGTACTCCTTCGGCGCCGCCGCGAGCAGCAGCGGCGTCAGCGCCGTGTTGAGCATGGTGATCGGCACCATGAACAGGAAGAGCACGACGAGGCCGGCGAGGAAGACGCTCTGGCGGGAGTAGCCGATCAGCAGGACGCCGCCCAGGACCAGTCCGATCCAGGCGGTCGTCCGGGCGCCGATCCATTGCACGATCCGGCCGGCGCACAGCGCTCCGATTATCCCGCCGACGCCCATGGCCGTGCCCAGGTAGCCGTACAGGTCGGCGGGCGCGTTCAGGTTGCCGGTCAGGAAGAACACGTTCAGCGTGTTCAGCGCGCCCATGCCGCACTGGCCGATCACCGCGACGGACACCAGGGCGACCAGGAACCTGCTGCCGCCGAAGAAACGCAGGCCGGCGACGAACTCGGCGAGCAGGCCGGGCCGCGGGCCGGCCGCTTCCCGCTGCCCGTCCTGCGGCACCGGCCGTATCGTGCGGATGGCGAGGTAGGAGACGGCGTACGAGATCACGTTGACGAGCAGCGCCCACTGCAGGCCGGCGTTGAACAGCAGGGGCGCGGCGAGCGGCGGGCCGATGATCGCGGCCGTTCCGGCCGTGGCCTGAGCGATGCCCGCCGCACGGGCCCGGTCGGCCTCGCCCGTCACGATCTCCCTGATGATCGTCAGACGTGCCGGTCCGAAGAACTGGCCGGTGGCGTGCAGCAGGAACACGACCGCATAGATCAACGCCAGCCACACCCCGATCGGCAGCGCGTCGACCGGCAGCAGCGAGACCAGCACCAGCACCGCCACCAGCAGACCGCGGATCACCTCGGTGCCGAGCATGGTGCGCAGCGCGTCCCACCGGTCGACGAACACGCCGGCGAGCGGGCCGACGAACAGCACCGCGGCGCCCACCGCCAGCAGGACGCCGCTCACCGCCGCGGGGCCCCACGGTTTCCCGCGGGTCAGCACGTCCGCCACCCACAGCACGAGGGTGGTGCTGAATACGTAATCCCCCACCGAGGAGATGGCCTGCCCGTACCACAGGCGGGCGTAGTCGCGGTTGATGAGGAACCTGTGCGGCGACCGGGGTGACACCGGGAGTCCAGGCATCAGCCGTCGTGCGGCGCGGACAGGATGACCATGGAGGCGAGGGCGGTCACGAGCGTCGTGTGATACGCCCGGCGGAAGAACACGTCCGCCGGTGCGGACTCATCGAGCCGCTGCTCGATGAAACGTCCGGGAATCGCGCCGCCGGGGGTCTGCACCTCCATGAGGCGGCGTATTCCGGCCGCTCCGGAACGCGTGCGGGTCGGGTCCACGCCGAGGCAGAACTGCGAGAGGACGAACTCCGCGGTGAGATCCCAGTGGTTCACCTCCACGAAGTGGTCCGTCAGCTGGTCGACGATGTGGTACGCCCGCTTCCGGTCGTCCTCCGGAATTCCCGGTCTTTGGCAGCCGAAGTCGGTCACATGGAATACGGTGTGCGTGATCCGGTACCCCTCTTCGATGTCTATCGGCAGCGCCGCGGACCGATTGGCGAGAATGCTCGCCGCGTACAGTTCCCCGTACGATTCGAATCCGTGGTCGAGACCGGCGAGGTCCGCATAATAACGGGTCTCCAGCCGCAGGTGCGGCGATTTTCCGTACGGCTTGAGATAACCGCCCGGGGCCAGTTTCTCGAGCGTGGCCCGGTGGTATCCACCGGTGACGCCGTCGGGCGCCAACGCGCCGTAGATCAGCCCGTACTGCCGGAAGTAGTCGGGCGCCGCGGCGACACGCTGGGGGAATTCCTGGTCCTCCCAGATCTTGTAGACGGTCTCGGCGACCCTTTTCAGCTCCTCGTCCTCCGGCCGGGTCTTCGGAGAACTCGCCGCAGGCCGCGCGGTCGACGAACACGACCCGTGGCGTCTCGGCGCGCGGGTCGCCGGTCACCGGTGGCGACCATGACACCCCGCCCTCCGACGAGCGCAGGTCCACGGTGACACGGGCCCCCTCCCGCCAACCGGCGGGACCCGCCGAAAAACAACCGAAAGAGCCCGACAAAATCTCACCGTAACCATTCGACTACTCGTGATTATCGAACGCCGCATTTCTTTCGGCGCGCGACAATGGAGCTCACGCTCCTCCAGCTAACGATGGCCGCCCCCTCCTGTCAACCAAACCTTGCCGTCGGAATATGGGCGGGTTTTGGTGCACACGATCCCGCTGAATATGGACGATAAATACTGCGCCAGGTCCGCGACGGAAAGAAAGCTTCATGCGAATTCCGCGCGGCGGCCCCCTCTTCCTCCGTGGGCGCGTGCGGTCCCCGGCCGAAGACCGTGCCGACGGTCACCGGCCTGCGCCCGCCACGCAGCCGTGCCCCCGGCGAGCCTTCGGTCCGGAAGCCGTGGCTGGGCACGGATGCGGGTCGGCGGCGTGACCACCGGCGGGTTCCTCTTCCCGAGCCGGCGGTCATCGTGGCGGTATCGCCGGGGCGTGATGGCCGTGGCGACCGCGGCGACGCCCACGATGAGCGCGGCGGCCGTGAACGTCCGCGGGTCACGGTGTTGACGAAGGTGTCGTTCGCCACGCGTGCCGCTGATCCACCTGGCCGCGTCGCTGCGGACGTCCACTTCCTCCGGGCTCATGCCCTCCGGGGAGCCCGGCTCGTGCGCGGGCGGGTGCGATCGGCCGGGAAGACGCGCCCTCCCCGGCCCATAATGAGGGCGATGCCCGTCGATCCCCTGACTCGCGCGACCGCCTCCCTGCACGGCCTGGCCCTCGGCGACGCGCTCGGCTCCCAGTTCTTCGTCCCCGCCAACCGTCCCCTCCTCGACTCCCGCACCCCGCCTCCGGGACCGTGGCGGTGGACCGACGACACCGAGATGGCCTGCTCGGTGCATAAGGTCCTCACCGACCACGGCCGCATCGACCAGGACGCGCTCGCCGCCTCCTTCGCCGCCCACCACGACTTCGACCGCGGGTACGGCCCGGCCACCGGCCGGTTGCTCCGCCTCGTCCGCGAGGGCGGCGACTGGCGCACCCTCGCCGCGGAGCTGTTCGACGGCAACGGCTCCTGGGGGAACGGGGCCGCCATGCGCGTCGCCCCGCTCGGCGCCTGGTTCGCCGACGACCCGGCGCGGGCCGTACGGCAGGCGGAACTGTCGGCCCGCGTCACCCACACCCATCCGGAAGCCGTCGCCGGTGCGATCGCGGTGGCCGTGGCCGCCGCGATCGCCACGGCGCACTCCGGCCTGTCGCCGGGCCGTTTCCTCGACCTGGTCGCCGAGCACGTCCCGCCGGGCATGGTCCGCGACGGGATCGGCGAGGCGCGGCTGCTGCTGACCGTCGACGACCCGCTGCTCGCCGCCCGCGTCCTGGGCAACGGCCGCAACGTCACCGCCCACGACACCGTCCCGTTCACCCTGTGGGCCGCAGCCCGCCACCTCGACGACTTCGAGCAGGCCTTCTGGACCACCGCCGCGGCGGGCGGTGACATCGACACCACCTGCGCGATCGTCGGCGGCGTCCTCGCGTCCCGGACCGGGGTCCCCGTCCGCTGGATGCGGATGGTCGAGGCGCTGCCCGACTGGGCCGAGGTGCCGGAACCTCCTCCGGAGGTTCCCACGGCGGGGCGGACGGCGCCGTCCGGTAGAACCGTCGCTTCCTCCGCTCCCCGGACGGACCCCGGCGAGCACGCGGCCGAGCACCGGCACCGCGGGTAGCGACGGCGCCGGCTCTCTCGACGGGATCCGGCCGGCCGGAGCACCACCGGGCAGCCGTCTCCGGGCCGCCCGCCCCGCTCCGGGCCTACCCGACCGACGAGCCGAACGCGTGGCGGAGCGTGTAATCGGCCGTGGCGTATTCGCCTCCCTGAAGCCGATCACCGGCGAAATAACCGGCCGCTCCGGGGATCCGGTGCGCGTACGCCTCGGCGTCGTCGCGGGGGCGGTAGCCGAGCCGGTCGTCCAGCTCCCAGAACCGGCGGGTGTTGGCCGAGACCGCGTACGCGGCCGTGAAGGTGATGCCCGGCTGCGTCAGCGCGGCCCAGACGAACCCGACGCAGTCGTCCGGGCTCAGCCATGTGGCCAGATGGCGCGGCTCGCTCGGCTCCGGTTCGAGACTGCCGATGCGCAGGCACACCACCTGAAGGCCGAACTTGTCGGCGTACAGGCGGCCCAACGCCTCCACGGCGACCTTGCTGACGCCGTACAGCCCGTCGGGGCGAGGCGGTGCTTCGGCCGAGACCGTCCGCGCGGCCGGATAGCAGCCGGTCAGCCGGTTGCTGCTCGCCAGCACCACGCGCGGGGTCCCGGTGCGCCGCGCCGCCTCCAGGACGTGATGAGCGCCCAGCACATTGGCCTCCAGAAGGTCGGCGAGCGGCGCCTCGTCCGGCACGCCGGCCAGGTGCACGACCGCATCGGCGCCGTCGAGGAGCGGCACCACATCCTCCACACCGGTCAGCTCGGCCCGGTGAACCTCTTCATCCGGCCCCAAGGCGGTCAACGGCACGCGATCAACCGAGACGAGTCTCCTCAGCCGCTGCCGCAAGGGCTCGCGGAGCACGGACCCGACCCGCCCGGCGGCGCCGGTGAGAACAACCCTTTCCACTGTCATGGCCGTAGGGTTCCATGCCTCGCCGACGATTCCGGGCGGTCGGCGTCCGCGCAGGGGTGCATCGGCGATCCCTGCGGTTCACACCGGTACCGGCCCTGCCGGGCGTGAACCGGGAAACGCCAGGTCAGCCGGGGACCTGCGCCGATCGGAGAACCGGGCGTCTCAGCGAACGGGCAGGCCGGTGACGGCGCGGCCGATGATCAGATGCTGGATCTCGGACGCGCCCTCGAAGACGGTGAAGATCTCGGCGTCGCGGTGGAAGCGTTCCACCGGGTGGTCACGGGTGTATCCGGCGCCGCCGGCGAGATCGCCCGCACATCGTCGAGGAGGCCTTCGACAGCCTGCGCGCGCCCGTGCTGCGGATCACCGGCGACGACGTGCACGTGCCGTTCAGCCCGGCGCTGGCGGAAACAGATCCACCCGTCCGGGGAGAAGGTCGTCGCGGCCGTGCGCCGCGTACTCGGAGCGGAGAAGTGAGCATGGAGAGCGAGGCGCGCCTCCGGTGGCCGAGACGACGGTGACGGGCCCCGGGCCGAGGTGGGCCTGGTGGCCGTGCTGACGATGTCGTTCGGCCACCGGGTCTTCGACGGCGCGTACACCGCCACCTTCCTCGGCCGGGTGCGGGAGCCCGTGGAGGATATCGGCGCGCCCGCCGCGCCCTGACGACGCACGAGGCCACGGCCGCTCCCCCAAGGCGCACCCCTCGCCCGCTCGGCCGCACCGCACGACCGGGCCGGGCGCGCGCCCCCTTTTCCCGCGGATATCGCGCTCCGCTCACCGCCGCCATAGGCGGATTTTCGGACCCATCGCTGAAACCTGCCGGAAACCGGCTCTTGACCTTCAAACTGTGAGCGCTCACAATCGGTCACCACAGATCAGGTTCCGTCAACTCCACCGAAACAAATCACCGGCTATCGGCCGGCGGGTCGTCGAACCGGTTCGACACGTCGGCCGGAATCGACGGCAAGGAGGTCACCCGCCCCCTGCGGAGCAGGTCCGGACGCACCTGTTCCGCGTGACCACGCACGCGACGATTCAGGAGTGACGAAACGGTGCTGACAAAAGCGCAATGGTGGGCGCGCGTCGCCGCGGTGACGGCCGCGCTCGTCACATTCACCGCGGCCGGCCCGGCGATGCCGGCGGCCGCGGCGGACCTTCCCGCCCCCCTGGTCCACTACGAGTTCGACGCCGACGACCTGACCACCGGGACGATCACCGACAGCTCGGGCAACGGGCTGCACGGCACCCTGGTCAACGGCTCCACCGCGAAACTGGTCGAGGGCGCGGACGGCGGCTCGGCCATCGACCTTCCCGGCGGCGCGCCGAACTCCGACGGCGCCCACATCCGGCTCCCCCGGGAGATCCTCGACGGCGCCACCGACCTCACGGTCTCCGTCCGGATCCGCTGGGACGGCACCACCCAGCCGTGGCAGTGGATCTACGCGCTGGGCACGAACACCACCAGGTACCTGTTCAGCACGCCCTACAACGGCGACGGCCGGCTGCGCACGGCGATCACCACGGGCGGCGCCGGCGGCGAGGCGCAGGTCACGGGCTCGGCCGCGCTGCCCGCGCGGGAATGGAAGACGGTCACCGTTACGCTGGACACGGAGGCCGGCCGCGTCACCACCTACCTCGACGGCGCGGCCGTCGGCTCGGCGCGCACCGCCGTCAGCGCCGGCCAACTGCTCGACGCCGCCGCCACCTCGGCGGGCTTCATCGGCCGGTCGTTCTACCAGGACCCGCTGTTCGACGGCGCCGTCGACGACTTCCGCGTCTACCGGGCCGCGCTCACGGCCGAGCAGGTGGCCGAGGACTTCGGAGATCAGGTGCCCACCCCGACGCGGCTGAAGCAGGACACCTTCGACATCCGCACCTCCGTGGGCGTCGCGCCGGAGCTGCCGACCGGCGTGCCGGCCACGTTCTCCGACGGCTACGACCGCGAGCTGCCGATCGAGTGGGAGCAGGTGGACCCCGACGCCTACGCCGAACCCGGCAGCTTCACGGTCAACGGCAAGGCGGACACGTGGACCGTCACCGCGACGGTCCACGTGGTCCGCAATGAGATAGTGATCGACCTGGCGGAGGACACCGGCCCCTTCCACGGCGGCGCATCCGGCAGCCTCTACGGCCTCTACGGTCCCGGCGTCCCGACGAACAACATCATCGAGGGCATGAACCTCCGCACCGTCGCCACCAAGGGGCAGGACGGAGCGCAACACCCCGGATCCGACGCCCTGGAGATCCTCAAGCCGCTCGTAGACAGCACCGACGGCGACGTCTACGTCCGGACGACGGACTTCTACCGCGGCTTCCCCTACCAGTGGCCGGGCGACACCCCCGAGGAGAAGCTGTCGGGCTACATGCAGGTCTTGGAGCGGCAGCTCGACCAGATCGCGCAGATCGATCCGAAGTACCGGGACAACATCGTCATCGAGCCGTTCAACGAGCCCGAAGGGAACATGTTCGGGACCGGCCAGTGGAGCTACAACGGCGTGAGCTGGCTCAACGACCCGACGCACTACTTCCGCGCCTGGGACCAGGCCTACGAGATGATCAAGAGGAAGCTCCCCGGCGTCAGGATCTCCGGCCCGAACACGAGCACCCTCTACAACCAGGTCAAGGGGTTCCTGGAGCACGCCGTGGAGGCGGGGACCGTCCCGGACATCATCACCTGGCACGAGCTGAGCCACCCCGAACAGGTCCGCACCAACGTGGCGAGGTACCGCGCCTGGGAGGAGGAGGTCTTCGCCGGCACGCGCTATGAGGGCACCCGGCTGCCGATCAACGTCAACGAATACGCCTTCAACTACCACACCTCGGTGCCCGGGCAGATGATCCAGTGGATCTCCGCCATCGAGGAGTCGAAGATCGACGCGATGATGGCCTTCTGGAACATCAACGGCAACATCTCCGACTCCGCCGTCCAGGCCAACCGGGCCAACGGCCAGTGGTGGCTGTTCAACGCCTACGCCGCCATGAGCGGCCGCACGGTCAAGGTCACCCCGCCGTTCCCCGGCGAGAACTACACGCTTCAGGGCGTCGCCACGCTGGATGAGGACAAGGCCCAGGCCAGGGCGTTGTTCGGCGGCGACGACGGCACCGCGTCGATCAAGTTCACCAACGTGCCGGAGAACCTGTTCGGCAACAGCGTGCACGCGTGGGTCCGGGAGATCCCGTGGACCGGCCAGATCGGCGACTCGGCGCAGCCGAAGATCATCACCGAGCGGGTCGTCAAGGTGACCGGCGGCACGGTGACGTTCGAGTTCGGCGGCGAGCTGCCGCCGCTGAAGGAGTCGTCGGCGTACGAGATCGTGCTGACGCCCGCCGGTGACGGCAAGCCGACCGCCGTCGCGCCCTACCTGTGGGAGCGCAGCTACGAGGCCGAGGACGCCGCGCACAGCGGGAGCGGCTACAGCCGCAACGGCCCGGAGGGGTCGCCCTCCGACGTGTCGAAGTTCTACACCTCGGGCGGCTACGACGTGGGCGGCCTGCGGACCGGCTCCGACGTGGTGCTGGACTTCGCCGTCGAGGTGCCCCAGGACGGGACCTACAACCTGAGCGTCTTCGCCAACTCGCTCAACACCTTCGAGGCGGTCCGGGAGCAGGGCCCGACGAACGTGTTCCTGCGCGTCGACGGCGGCGCCGAACAGGAGCTGTTCCTGCCGCTGGGATACAAGTGGGTGGTCTGGGACCACACCGACACCACGGTGAAGCTGACGGCCGGCAAGCACACCATCACCCTGGCCGCCCGCAGCCTGGACGGCACCCGCGCCACCAAGGGCGACGCGATCGTCGACCGCATCCACCTGTCCCTGCCCAACCCGAAGGCGGCCGCCGCGAGCTACGAGGCGGAGCTGGCCGAGCTGGACGGCGCGCGCCCGGTCTACACCGACGCGCGGCTGAAGCGGGAGGGCGCGTCCGGATCCGGCGCCGTCAGGCTCGGCAAGGGCGAGACCGTGACGTTCTGGGTGTACTCCGCGGCGGACGCCGAGTCGACGCTGCGGCTGCACACGCTGGGCGGCGGTCAGGCCACGATGGCGGTCAACGGCCGGGAGGTGCAGCGGGTGGTGCCGAACGCGCCGGCGGTGGCGGTGTCGCTGTCCGGCGGCGTCAACAAGGTCACCGTCACCGGGGCGGCCGGCGGGCTGCTGATCGACCGGCTGGAGGTGAAGCCGGAGTCCGGCACCCTCGCCGCCGAGGTCTACGAGGCCGAGGACGCCACGACCGCCGGCAGCGCGGAGGCCGCGGCGTTCTCGCTGGCGAGCAACGGCACGGCGGTCACCGGCATCGGCGGCGATCCGGACAACGGCAACACGCTGACGTTCGAGGTGACGGTGCCCAAGGCCGGGACGTACGCGATGCGGGTGCGCTACGCCAACCCCGAGCAGTCCCAGGCCTCGCACTACAACCCCAACCCGATGGCCCGCCGCGCCGACCTGACGGTGAACGGCGCTGAGATCGACAGCGTGCTCTTCCCCGGCAGCTTCCACCGCAACAACTTCTGGGAGCTGACCGTCCCCGTGGAGCTGCGCAAGGGCCGCAACACCATCACGTTCTCCTCGGAGGAGGCGCCGAACTTCGATGGAAAGACCTACAGCGAGTCGCTGTGGCCGGGCATCCTGCTGCGCTCGAAGTACGCGCCGGTGATCGACAAGATCACGATCGCGGAGTTCAGCAAGCAGCGGCCGCGGTGACCGTGACGGCGGACTGAACGCCCTCGGCGGCGGTCGGCCCGGAGCCCACCGACCCGGGCCGACCGCCCTTCCCGTCATGCCCGCGACGAGGCGTGCTCACCGCCTGTTCCCGGCGTGTCAGGATTCCATATCGCCGGTAACCCGATCTTGACGCGGCCCGCCGACGGGAGCGACAGTCGAGCGAAATCGTGGAATCGGTTCGCCGGGTTCTGAAGACCTCAGGCAGCCCCGGGGCGGGACGAAACCGGGCCCCGGGCGGCGTGCCCCTGCGAATCAGCAACCCATACGCCCCCACGGCGAACCCGTCGGCGATGCAAGGGAGTCATACGACACGATGTTGAATCGGTTCGACCGCGGGGTGAGGATGGCGACGA
>k87-442932_pt1 | contig 10423 bp, 7 predicted proteins | sample MGYA00084031_6733416 | MGnify analysis MGYA00084031
ATATTTGTTCATATATTTTTTGTCTTACTAATGATTAAAGTGTATTTACTGGTTTTTAACGGCACCAACTTCTTTTTCTTTAGTAGAAGTAGGAGATATGGTTGTTTACCTCAGTTAAACGGATTATATGATATGGTCTTGTTACTCCAATTTTATAAATTTGGAGATATTAAAGTTTTCATAATAAAAAGGTGATTCCATGGCAAATGAACAAGTTTTATCTTCTGAGCAAGTAATTGAAAAGGCACAGCGATATCTTTCAGAGGAAGATACCGCTTTTATTCAACGTGCATATGAATTTGCTGAAGAAGCTCATCGGGAACAATTTCGAAAATCTGGTGAACCGTATATTATCCATCCGATTCAAGTAGCTGGCATATTGGTCGACTTAGAAATGGATCCTGCAACAATAGCAGGAGGTTTCTTACATGATGTTGTAGAGGATACGGACGTTACATTAGATGATTTACGAAGAGAATTTAGCGATGAAGTGGCTATGCTCGTTGATGGTGTAACAAAATTAGGGAAAATAAAGTATAAATCACAGGAAGAACAACAAGCGGAAAATCATCGGAAAATGTTTGTTGCGATGGCACAGGATATCCGTGTTATTTTAATAAAGCTCGCAGATCGTCTGCACAATATGAGAACTTTAAAACATTTGCCACAAGAAAAGCAAAGAAGAATATCTAATGAAACATTAGAAATTTTTGCTCCGTTGGCACATCGATTAGGGATTTCAAAAATTAAATGGGAGCTTGAGGATACTTCGCTTCGCTATTTAAATCCCCAACAATATTATCGTATTGTAAACTTAATGAAGAAAAAGCGCCAGGAGCGGTTAGAATATTTAGAACAGGTCATTAGCGAGGTTCGTGAACGTGTTGATGAAGTAAATATCGAAGCTGAGTTCTCTGGTAGACCAAAACATATCTATAGTATTTATCGAAAAATGGTATTACAAAACAAACAATTCAATGAAATATATGATTTATTGGCAGTTCGAATTGTTGTAAAAAGTATAAAGGATTGTTACGCTGTTTTAGGTATTATCCATACTTGCTGGAAACCGATGCCAGGCCGTTTTAAAGACTATATTGCGATGCCGAAACCGAATATGTATCAATCACTTCATACGACGGTGATTGGTCCAAAGGGTGAGCCATTAGAGGTACAAATTCGTACATTTGAAATGCATCAAATTGCTGAGTACGGGATTGCGGCACATTGGGCTTATAAAGAAGGCAAAGAGGTCGATGAAAAAACAACGCTTGATAAGAAGCTTTCCTGGTTTAGAGAAATTTTAGAATTCCAAAATGATGTAACAAATGCTGAGGAATTTATGGAGTCACTAAAAATTGATCTCTTCTCTGATATGGTGTTTATCTTTACGCCAAAAGGGGATGTTATTGAATTACCTTCAGGATCTGTTCCAATTGATTTTGCATACAGAATCCATTCAGAGATAGGCAATAAAACTATCGGTGCAAAAATTAATGGGAAAATGGTGACGCTTGACTATAAGCTGAAAACAGGTGACATCATTGAAATACTTACATCGAAACATTCCTATGGTCCAAGTCAGGATTGGTTAAAGCTAGCTCAAACTTCCCAGGCTAAAAATAAAATTAGACAATTCTTTAAAAAGCAACGTCGTGAAGAGAATGTTGAAAAAGGCCGAGAAATGGTAGAGCGAGAAATAAAAAATCTTGATTTTGATATTAAAGAAGTGATGACAGCGGATAACTTGCAGCGTGTAGCAGAAAAGTTTAATTTCTCTAATGAGGAAGATATGTTTGCTGCTGTCGGTTACAATGGTATTACAGCATTACAGGTTGCAAATCGTTTAACTGAAAAGTGGCGTAAACAACGTGATAAAGAAGAGCAGGAAAAAAATATTCAAGAAGTAGTAAAAGAAGCGAGACAAGTCACATCACCTACATCAAGAAAACGCGATGCAGGTGTACAAGTAAAAGGAATTGATAATCTTCTTATTCGCTTGTCAAAATGCTGTAACCCTGTACCTGGTGATGAAATTGTTGGATTTATTACAAAAGGTCGAGGTGTTTCGGTCCACCGTGCAGATTGTACGAATGTCCATACTGAGGATGCGAAAGAGCGTTTAATTGATGTTGAATGGGAAAATCAAGCATCAACAAGCCGTAAAGAGTATAACGTTGAAATAGAAATACTAGGATATGATAGAAGGGGCTTATTAAATGAAGTCCTTCAGGCTGTAAATGAAACGAAAACGAATATATCGTCTGTTTCAGGCAAATCTGATCGAAATAAAGTAGCAACAATTAATATGGCAATCTCGATCTCAAATATTAACCATTTGCATAAAGTAGTAGAAAGAATTAAGCAAATTTCTGATATATATTCTGTCCGTCGAGTAATGAATTAATTTTTGTTAATATTGTTTTATAAGCAGGATGAACAACTTGTTTTTGTGGTAAAAATAGTTATTTTATGTTGTAAGGGATGAGTTTTATTTGAAAATTGTGATTCAACGAGCGAAACATGCAAAGGTTATTGTAGAGGGTAAAATAGTTGGCGAAATTGAAAATGGTGTTATGATTTTGGTAGGTATCACACATGATGATACTGCTGCAGATGCAGAATATTTAGCAGAGAAGGTTGCCAATTTAAGAATATTTGAAGATGAGACAGGAAAAATGAATCATTCATTACTTGATGTTAATGGACAGGTATTATCTGTTTCTCAATTTACCTTATATGGTGATTGCCGTAAAGGAAGACGACCAAATTATATGGATGCCGCAAAACCGGATGTCGCAAACGTTATTTATGAATTATTTAATACGAAATTAAGAGAAAAAGGGATACTAGTAGAAACCGGAATATTCGGAGCTATGATGGATGTCCAGTTTACGAATGTAGGTCCAGTTACTTTAATAGTTGAAAGCAATGGAAAAGGGTAGGCTAACAGATTATAGCCTACCCTTTTTTATACAAAATATGGATTTTAGATTCCCTTTAGAAGGGAATACGATAACTTAAATGAAGAAGAAAACTAGTTGGTTTTAAAGTATTGAGCTAAACCATTATAGATTCCTTGTGATGTACGCTCTTGGAAGCTAGATGATTTGATTGTTAGTTCCTCTGTTTGATTGCTCAAATATCCTAATTCAATTAATATTGCTGGTGCTTTATTCTCCCTAAGAACATGAAAATTACCAAATTTAGTCCCTCTATTTCTGAGCTGAGTCTTTTTAGCAAGTTCGTTATTCACCTTTGAGGCAAGAGGTCCATCCTTTAAGGAATGATAATAGTATGTCGTAGTTCCAGTTACACTGCTGTTATTTATGCTATCGTAATGAAGACTAATAAATGCTTCAGCTTTTCGATAATGTGACGTACTAACTCTAGAATTTAAACTAACATATGTATCATTTGATCGGGTCATAAAAACATTAGCACCAGCTGATTTTAACTTGTCATAGACAAGCTTTGCTGTAGTTAATGTCATCTTTTTCTCTAACGTTCCTCTTATTCCAATAGCACCGCTATCTCTTCCTCCATGTCCAGGGTCAATAACAATTGTTTGATTTTTTAAATATTGTTCTGAACCAGGCTTTGATACTGGATTACTAACTCCAGTAGCTTCGACAACCCATCCAGCAACATACCCTGTTTTATTGTTACCTAGATTGAGTTTATACCAATCACCTGCTGTTTCAATTATCTCGTAAGTCTCACCTAAATTAGCTCTTCTGACAATGGAATGACTAGTTGATGATCCTGAACGGATATTTGTTCCATCATATATGATTTGGACCTGCTTCTTTTTTTGATTAGTTGAAGATTGATTTCCTTGATTGGCACTTGTTTGTGAGATGTACCAGCCTGCTACCCAACCTGTTTTGTTTGAGCCATAGCTTATTTTATACCAATCATTTTTTTCCTCAATAATTGTCACGCTCGTTCCTTTTTTAATCGAGTCTATTACTTTTCCAGTGAGATTTCCGCTATTTCGAACATTTATACTTGATGCTGTAACAGTTCCACTTTGATTAGCTGGACCGGTGTTTGAGACCGAATCGCTTGAATGATTATAGCTTAAATAATCACTATGGACCCAGCCTTTAACAGTTGATGTACGTATTTGCACCCAAGAATTCTCTTCTTTCAAAACTGTCACCTTGGCGTTTCTTTGAAGACTACCAATTCGAGTAGAGCTTGTTGAAGGTGACTTTCGGATATTTAGAGAAGCCGCCTTAACGGTTGCAACCTTTCCCTTCGTACTTTCTGTTGAATTTGATGCTGTGGTTGATTGATATGATACATATTTTGAAGCTACCCAACCTTGACTACCTTTATAGGAGATTTTTATCCAATCACCGCTTTTATCAAGGTATGTAGCTGCTTTTCCCCTTTCAAATACACCGATTACTCGAAACGTAGTTCCAGGCCCAGAACGAAACCTTAATCCGGTAGTATTTGAAACAACTGTTGAGCCATTTACATGCTCATTCTCAGTTTTACTATCACTATTTTTTTTGACAAGCCAATTTGCCACCCAGCCAGTGTTTGTCCCAGATAACCTTATCTTATACCAATCATCCTTACTTTCAATTAAATCGTATGTCTGTCCTTTTTTAACAGTAGCGATGACAGGATATGTTAGACCTGCTCCACTCCGAACATTGATGCTGTTTGTTTGAATCGTAACCTTTTCTGAAGCAGCTGATACTTGGAAAGTACCGTTTAAGGTTGAAATAAGTAAGAAATAGCAAATGAGAACAGATATCGTTTTTTTAATCACTAAGTTGGCTCCTTTCCGGTACATCATTAAAGAAAACGAACATCTCACATTTAAAAATTATTCCAGTCAAACAATGATTCATTTGAACTTTAACTGTAAATATTCATTTCTTTTTTTATATCGACATTCCTTTAAAAAAATTAAATAAAATCTTCCAATATAGGAAATGATATTTATAGCATTGTTAAAAAGGAAGGGGACAGGTCATGAGAAACAGCGGAAAAGCAGAGTTCTCTCATTCACAGCGCGATATATTTGGTGTCGATTTTCATGATTTTATAACGAAAGAACAAAATGATTCATCTTTAGAACTAGCATCTGAATTTGGAATTTCCTTAAGAGAAGTAAAGAATTTAAAAAAACATTTAAATCGTTCTTGACATTGTATGTGAAAGATTCGTATGATAAGATAAAATTCGATAAGAAATGAATAGTAGAACCAATGAGGAAGAAAAGTAAATAAGAATACAGATGGATAGAGAGGAAATGTCTAAGGCTGAAAGCATTTCTCCATTATGACTTTTTGAAAAACACTTCTTAGGTTTCTCGCTGAAAAACGATATGTTTAGTAGGTGTTGAACGTTACAGGCGTTATCTGTTTGAGTGGAGATTGTTTTTTTATCTCAACTAGGGTGGAACCACGGGTATAACTCTCGTCCCTACATTTTGTAGAGACGGGAGTTTTTTAATTTTCAGAAATAATGAAGTTTATTTTCTATTTTCTAATTTGTAAACATTTGTGGGTTAATGCCAGCAGATTCCTGCTTCAAGAAGAGTTTTATTATAGGGAGCTTTCTTAGAAGTAATGCGACGAGGAGACTTCGTAACTGCCTGAAGAAGTGAACGTATCAGCTAACAATAAAAAAAGCTTCTTAAAAGCTTAATATAGCTAATGCTTTTACATAATTGCGTATTAGATTCATCTGTATAAAGTAATCTTCTAAATTTGTTTCGTTTAGTCATTTTAAAGCGTGAGAATACAAATGTCGGTTTTTTCACGAACAATTAATAGGTATTGAACGAATCTTAAAAGTGTGAAAGTAAGATGTTTTGCTTTTTAGAATTGGAGGAGAAAGTTATGTCATTCCAGATTCCTAGAGGAACACAGGATATTTTACCTGGAGAGGTTGAAAAGTGGCAGTTTATTGAAAAAACTGCAAGAGATTTATGTGAAAGATATCAGTATAAGGAAATTCGAACACCGATATTTGAGCATACAGAATTATTTGCAAGAGGTGTTGGTGAAAGTACAGATATTGTTCAAAAGGAAATGTATACTTTTCTTGATCGAAAAGGCAGAAGTATTACATTGAGACCAGAAGGGACAGCGTCAACTGTACGTGCTTTTGTAGAGAAAAAGCTTTATGCTAACCCATCACAACCAACAAAACTATATTATATTGGTCCAATGTTTCGATATGAGCGCCCACAAACAGGAAGATTCCGCCAATTTGTTCAGTTTGGAATCGAAGCACTTGGAAGTAATGACCCTGCTATTGATGCGGAGGTCATCTCACTTGCGATGTCGCTTTATCAAACTCTAGGCTTAAAAAGTCTTAAACTCGTAATAAATAGTTTAGGGGATGCAGAAAGTCGTATAGCACATCGTGAAGCGTTAATCGCGCACTTTGAACCGAGAATAGGAGAGTTTTGTTCTGACTGTCAAAAGCGATTACAGCAAAATCCTCTACGTATATTAGATTGTAAAAAAGATCATGACCATGAATTAATGGCATCGGCCCCATCGATTCTTGAATATTTAAATGATGAATCAAAAGCTTATTTTAATAAGGTTCAACAATATTTAACATCAAATGGAATCGATTTTGAAGTCGATCCAGGGCTTGTGAGAGGATTAGATTATTACAATCATACCGCCTTTGAAATTATGAGTAATGCTGAAGGATTTGGAGCGATTACAACTTTATGTGGTGGCGGACGGTATAACGGCCTTGCTAAGGAAATCGGCGGTCCAGAGACTCCTGGTATCGGTTTTGCATTAAGTATTGAAAGGCTTTTAGCTGCGCTTGATGCTGAAGGAGTTAGCCTCCCTATTTCCTCATCAATTGACTGTTATTTAGTTGCGATGGGAGAGGCTGCAAAGGATAGAACAGTTTCATTGCTTTTTGAAATGAGAAAAGCCGGTTTAAAAGCTGAAAAAGATTATGAGGACAAAAAGGTAAAAGCTCAATTTAAAGCAGCTGATCGTCATCAAGCTAAATATGTTGCTGTTTTAGGTGAAGATGAGCTTGTGAAAAATGTTATCTCTGTGAAAAATATGGAAACAGGAACACAGGAAGAGGTTCCAATTGATGGTGTAATTGAATATTTGAAGCAACAACGTAATTAAAGGAAAAATCAATTATTTTATATATACAAAAGGAGAGGGTTATATGTTCGGTCGTACATATTACTGTGGTGAAGTACCAGAGTCTGCTATTGGTGAGAAGGTTGTATTAAAAGGATGGGTTGCGAAGCGTCGTGATTTAGGTGGGGTTATTTTTATTGATCTTCGTGATCGTTCGGGTGTTGTTCAAGTTGTTTTTAATCCAGAAATTTCTGAGGAAGCTTTAGCAATTGCAGAAAGAGTTCGTAGTGAATACGTTCTTGATATTACTGGTAAAGTTGTTGAACGTGATGAAGAAACTATTAATCCGAATATACCTACTGGTAAAATTGAGGTTCTTGTTGAAAGTGTAACAATCATTAACGCAGCGAAAAACCCACCATTTCTAATTGAAGATAAATCAGATGAAGTTTCAGAGGATGTTCGCTTAAAATATCGCTATTTAGATTTAAGAAGACCTGCATTGTTTAATACGATTAAAATGCGTCATGAAGTTACAAGATCTATGCGCAATTTTTTAGATGAGAATGGTTTTCTTGATATTGAAACACCAATCTTAACTAAAAGTACTCCAGAAGGTGCTCGTGATTATTTAGTTCCAAGCCGTGTACATGAAGGTGAATTTTACGCATTGCCACAATCACCACAAATCTTTAAGCAACTCTTAATGGTTTCTGGATTTGATAAGTATTATCAAGTAGCGCGCTGCTTCCGTGATGAGGATTTACGTGCGGATAGACAACCTGAATTTACTCAAATTGATATTGAGGCTTCATTTATGAGTCAAGATGATATTATGACAATGACTGAACAAATGATGGCAAGAATCATGAGGGAAACAAAGGGCATTGAGGTTGAACTTCCATTCCAAAGAATGTCATATGAAGAAGCAATGGGACGATTCGGTTCAGATAAACCAGATACCCGCTTTGGATTAGAATTAGTTGATGTTGGTGAAATTGTAAAAGATAGTGGTCTAAAAGTATTTAGTACGGTTGTAGCAAATGGTGGTCAAGTGAAATCGATTAATGTTAAAGGTGCTGCTGATAGATATTCTCGAAAAGATATGGATGCATTAGCAGAATTTGTAGCTCCATATGGTGCTAAAGGGTTAGCTTGGTTAAAGGTTGAAGAGGATGGCTTAAAAGGACCAATTATTAAATTCTTTACAGAAGAAGAGCAAAACCAATTAGTAAAAACGATGGAAGCATCAGTCGGTGACTTACTTGTTTTTGTTGCTGATAAGAAAAAGGTTGTAGCCGATGCACTAGGAGCATTACGCTTAAAGCTTGGAAAAGAGCTTGAGTTGATTGATGAAACAAAATATAATTTCCTCTGGGTTGTAGACTGGCCATTATTAGAATATGATGAAGCGACAAAACGTTATTATGCTGCACATCATCCTTTCACAATGCCTGCTCGTGAGGATTTAGATTTATTCGAGACAGATCCAGCTAGCATGAAAGCACAGGCTTATGACATTGTTCTAAATGGATATGAATTAGGTGGCGGTTCAATCCGTATTTTCGAAAAAGATATCCAAGAAAAAATGTTTAAGCTATTAGGCTTTACACAGGAAGAAGCGTATGAACAATTTGGATTCTTACTTGATGCGTTTGAATACGGTACACCTCCACATGGTGGAATCGCGTTAGGCTTAGACAGACTTGTTATGTTATTAGCTGGTCGTTCAAATCTAAGAGATACAATTGCTTTCCCGAAAACAGCAAGTGCAAGTGATTTATTAACGAATGCACCAAGTGCTGTAAGTGAAGCACAGCTTGAAGAATTAAATTTAGAGCTTCGCGACCTTTAATGACAGAAAGACCTATTTCACATGATGGAATAGGTCTTTTTCAAGGTAAAAATAGTTTGAGTATTTACTATTGAATTCAAACAATATATATCCTGAGCTATAATAATAAAGAAGTCCCGAACGTGCCGTCGCCGTTTCCCTCGTTTTGAGCCCGCCCTTAGCAGGTGGATGCTTTATTCCGCGGTTTGTAAGTCCTCGTAATCCGAAATTAGAGGCGTTTACTTTCCGAGGAAACGCAAGCTCCCATAAAAAAAATGTTAGGTCAAAACTAGGTGTACAACGAACACATCAGGACTATGATTGCGCTTTCATATTTTATTTATGAACAAATAATATCATATTAAAAATGTGTTATCAAGTAGTAACAGGTATGTATGATGAGGTGATCATACTATATGTTTAATCATAATTGAAGTGTGAGTAGACAAACGTCAAATTAAACGGAAAGGACTTGCTTTTTCAACAATGTATGTTATATTCTTCTTCAGGTAAAAATACTGTCATTACTCGTATGGCGCAGAAATGAATGATAAATGGAGTGAGTTAGTTTGCTACATCAATTTTCTCGAAATGAATTAGCAATTGGTAAAGAAGGATTAGAAATTCTTAAAAATAGTACGGTAGCTGTATTAGGTGTCGGCGGTGTTGGCTCTTTCTCTGCAGAGGCACTTGCGAGATCTGGAGTTGGAAGAATCGTTTTAGTTGATAAGGATGATGTTGATATTACGAATGTTAATCGACAAATTCATGCCTTGCTTTCAACTATTGGTAAACCAAAAGTTGATTTAATGGAAGCGCGTATAAAAGATATTAACCCTGAATGTGAAGTTATTTCATTAAAGATGTTTTATACTGAAGAAACTTATGAACAGTTCTTTGATTATAAATTGGATTATGTTATCGATGCCTCAGACACGATCGCATATAAAATTCATCTTATGAAAGAGTGTCTAAAGCGGAATATCCCGATTATTTCAAGTATGGGTGCCGCAAATAAAATGGATCCGACGCGATTTCAAGTAGCAGATATTTCGAAAACACATACTGATCCTATTGCAAAGGTTATTCGAACAAGATTACGAAAAGAAGGTATTAGAAAGGGTATTAAGGTTGTCTTTTCAGATGAAAGTCCGATCGTCATTCGTGAAGATATTCGAAAAGAGGTTGGAAATGATGCTGCATCAATAAGAAAAGCAAAAATGCCTCCATCCTCAAACGCTTTTGTTCCTTCCGTAGCTGGTTTAATTATGGGTGGGTACGTTATTTCTGATTTATTAAAGGATATTAAAATTGTTCGTGTAAAGGATGAATAGGAGAAATGGGGAGTAGCTGCAATTATTTTTAGATAGAAAGGTTCACCCGAATTTATTAATTTAATTGTAAAAAGAAGAGGCATGAGAATGCCTCTTCTTTAATGAAGTAATTTTTTATTTTCTAAAGAGTCATCATTAAGTTTGCTTGCCTGCTGAAC
>k87-378249_pt1 | contig 10413 bp, 7 predicted proteins | sample MGYA00084031_6733416 | MGnify analysis MGYA00084031
ATAAAAAAGTGGGTGTTCATGTTGGATAAGGGAGAAGTAAGATTTACTTCACCCCAACATTTGACGTTGAACCTTTTTTAATTGTTTGAAGCGAAAGTGAGAGACTCATGCTTAAAATACGTTTGTAGGTAGACTCGAGGAGAAGACTTCTAGACCACCCACGTAAGTACTCCTGTAGCAGAATAAACACCCAAGCTTAACAGTACCTTTAGTGGAAACAAACTTCACTTTTCAAATCAAAGTACTCCAATTAGTGTTATAATCACAAAATAGCTTCAATAGTAATGATGAGACAATGAAATTTTACTTATTCAGAACGATATCCTTGAACTAATGACGCTAATGTTATATATTGGGCTTCGTCATCTTATATAACTTATGACAATTAAATAATAGAACGAACAATAGAAAGGTGTATGTATAATGCAAGAGAATCCAACATTAAAACAACGGCTGGGATTAGCGTTATTGCTAAGCATGCTTGGCGCTTTAGGCCCGCTAAACATTGATATGTACTTACCATCCTTCCCTGATATTGCAAATGACTTGGAGGCTCATGCTTCGCTCGTTCAAATGAGTCTAACAGCATGCTTAATTGGACTTGCGACAGGACAACTCGTAGTAGGACCAGTCAGTGATGCTTATGGTCGTAGAAGACCATTGTTAATTTCGATTACATTATTTGTACTTGCTACATTACTATGTGCCTTTGCACCTTCAATTGAAATTTTGATTGCTGGTCGCTTTTTACAAGGACTGACTGCGTCTGCTGGTGTTGTCATTTCCCGTGCAGTCGTTCGGGATAGTTTTAGTGGTAAAGAATTAACGAAGTTTTTCTCACTCTTAATGGTTATTAATGCTGTTGCACCATTGGCCGCACCAATCGCTGGGGGCGGGATTTTATGGTTCCCAAATGCAACATGGAATACAATTTTCTTTGTACTATCAATCATCGGATTAATTATCGTAATCACTATTTATTTCAAATTGAAAGAAACACTCCCCGTCGAAAAACGCATGCCAAGCTCTTTCGGACATACAATTCGTACGATGGGATCCTTAATGAAGGATCGCTCGTTTATCGGCTATGCCCTTACACTAGGATTTGTACATGGTGGTAGCTTTGCTTATGTATCAGGTACACCATTTGTGTATCAAGGTATATACGGTGTTTCACCACAAATGTTTAGTATCCTATTTGGTATTAACGGAATTGCGATTATAACAGGTAGCTTTCTTGTTGGTCGCTTAGCAGGAATTATCGAGGAAAAGCGATTACTAAAAATTGGTGTAGTTACGGCAACGTGTGCAGCTGCATTTTTATTTGCCATGACAATCATTAAAGGACCACTTGCACTTATTGTTATTCCAATTTTTATTTATATGACTTGTATGGGAATCGTACTGACAAGCTCCTTTACCGTAGCCATAGCCAAACAGGGGCATCGCGCAGGTAGTGCGAGTGCATTACTCGGAATGCTCCCTTTATTAATTGGCTCGATCGTTTCACCGCTTGCTGGAATAAATGAAGCGTCCGCTGTGCCGATGGGAACAATTATCTTTACTACAACACTTCTCGGCTCGGCCGCTTTATTTCTATTAGGGGAAAAGTCTCCTTCTCTAAGTAAATAGTAAAAGCGTACATACTATTTTTATAGAGAAGCATTTGCGAAGAATGCTAGAAAAAGGATTATTGAAACCGTACCAATCCAAGTTGGAGAGTATTGAACTTTTATATTTTGTTTGATAATCTTAGGAGATTTTCAAATAAAACGAGGGTGACTCAAAAGCAAAGCTTCGCCCCCCCAAACACAATATACAACCTAATGATGAGGTTAGTTTACTATATATCAGTGTTTGTTGGAGGGGGCAGCTCCTTTTGAGTTACCCTCTACTAGTTTTTAGCCGTGTAAATCAACTCTAGGTTTTATGACCTTAAAGCTGTTCTCCGTTTCTTCTACTTCATAAATCTTAGCTCGAGACTCTGGTGTACTAAATGGTTGATGAAGAATAAGCATCCATTCATCTTCAAATGTTTTGAAAAGCATTCCATGTCCACTATCACCTTCGACTAATGGTTCAAGCTGTTCCCAAGGTCCTATTAGCTTCCCTGACTTTGAGCTAGCGATTGTTTGGACATAGCTATCATTTTTATAGCTAGACCATAGCATCACTAGATGTCCGCCTTTTGTACGATACAATTGACAGCCATCAGAAACATAAACAGTAGGCTTTACATCTGGCTTTCGTTCAGCATTTATCCACGGTGCATCTGAAGCTTTAAATAGATGAAGAGGTTCACCATCTGTGCAAGACAAATCAGCCATAAGCGGAACCGCCTCAAATGTCCCATCTATTACTTGAATCCATTCATGACAATATACCATCCATGGCTTTCCACCCTCATCTACATACAAAGTGCCATCTAATGTCATGAAAGTGCTAGGAGGAACAGGTCCATCCGTTTTTAGTAATTCAAACGGACCGTCCGGTGAATTAGATACGGCAATGCTAGTGCCTCGAAGATGATTGGTTTTCCAAACCTCTGGTGGCTCTGCAAGGATCTTATCTCTATTATGAAGTGTGACGAATAAATAATATTTATTATCGTAGTGATGAACCTCAGGTGCCCATGTCCCATGCTGTGGATGTGCCCACGTTCCATCTGGGACTTCAAAAACGACATAAGGGCCCTCCCAGTTTAGTAGGTCTTTGCTTTTATAAACAAGTACACTACTTCTCTCTAAATCCGTTAATTCTGGAATTCCTGTCGTATAAAGATAATAAGTATTTGTTTCTTTATGTGACAAGACAAACGGGTCATGAGCAGGAATATTTTTCAGCCTATGTCCCTTTATAGGATTTGTTGTATCTGACGCTTTGTTATACGGCATTTTCAGCATCTCCAAACGATTATTTTTATTCTTTTAGCTTCTCGCCTAAGTCGAAGATTCCGTTTCCGAATACTCTTGCTTAAATGAGAGTTCTTTCAACTCCTCTGTCCTTTCGCGTGATCACTTTTCTTAAGATTTAAAGAAAGTAACACTATTAATCAACATTAATTTCAACAGATGAGCTTTCCAAGCCAACAGATGATGTTTTTAAAGTAATGGTTCCTGATTTGTTAGTAGACTTCACATATATTAATAGTTTTCCATTGTAGGCTTTTCTGTTTGTTTCTTTATAATTCTGATGACTTATAGGGTTGCTGCACTCAATTCCGATAATTTCACCAGGTCCCTCAATCTCACAATCAATTAAATTATCTGCATCATAGACAAGGGTATTATTCTTATCTAGGATTTGAACTTCTACATGTGCTACATCCTGTTTGTTCGCTTTTAATGTATTCGTATCAGAAAGTAACTCTAACTTAAAAGGGTCATCAGCTGTCTTTAATTCAAATGAACAGCAAATGCTACCGTTCCTTTTACCAATTGCCTTAATTGTCCCCTTAGCATATGGAACGTCCCAATAGATCGTTCCATATGGAAAGTCTTTACGCTTTTTTACACCTAATGATTCACCATTTAAAAGTAACTCTACTTCAGGACAATTTGTACAACAAGCAACCCTGACAATCTCTCCTTCATTCCCCTTCCAAGCGCAGATAACTTCATGGTCCCAATAAATTTGCCCTGGATTCTCTTCCTTGATAGGTGTTAAGCCGATATAGACCATGTCGTGATCAGACCATTCACTTTGTTTAAAATAGTATAAAGGCTTTTTGAAGCCAGCAAGATCGAGCATTCCAGGAGTTGCATGACGTACTGGCCATCCACGTGCTTCTCCCAAATAATCAATCCCTGTCCAGATAAACTGACCTGATATAAAATCATTTTGTTTGACAGCCATCCATACATCGTGACTTCTTCCATTTTCACTTCCGTAAATTACTCTATTAGGGTATTTTTTATGGTCTTCAATATAACGAAATTCTTGATAATTATAACCAACTACGTCTAGAGCATCTGGAAACTCAGTTTCATTTGACATTATAACACTTGCTAAAGCTGCTGTTACAGGTCGGGTCGGATCATAGTGCTTTACAACACTCGCCAGCCTTTTGGCGATTTCCCCCATTCTCTTTGCTTCAGGTTTTTCAGCATTATAGCGCTCTTCAAGTACTGGGTGTGAATATGGATCATTCGGATAATCAATTTCATTCCCAATACTCCAAAAAATAATCGACGGATGGTTTCGGTCTCTTAACACCATGTCCTTCAAATCCGTTTCTGCCCATTCAGCAAATTCAGAAGCATAGCCATCTAAAGATGGTTCACCTCGATTCCATCCCTCTACCCACTTATTTTTAGGAAATTCCCACTCATCAAATGCTTCATCCTGAACTAAAAATCCATATGAATCACACATATCCAGTAATTCTGGTGCAGGGGGATTATGACTCATTCTAATCGCATTCACACCAGCTTCTTTTAAAAGCCGCAAACGACGATGCCAAACCTTTTCAGGAACAGCCGCTCCGAGACACCCCGCATCATGATGGATACATACACCTTTTAATTTCAAGCTTTTACCATTAAGAAAAAAGCCTGAATCCACATCGAAATGAAATGACCGAACACCAAGCGGCGTGGTCACCATATCTATCACTTCACCACTTTTTCTCATTTTCGTTTCAACACTATATAAATACGGATGATCAGGTGACCAAAGATTTGGTTGTTCAAGGAAAACAGAATGCTCAAAGTTAAGTTCGTCATTTGCTGGAATCTTCTCGATAGATGAACAGGAGATTACTTCTTTTCCATTAGCATCTTTAATATGATGTTCTATCTGAATTGTAGCTTCGTCTTGAAAATCATTTTTCACACTTGTTTGAATATGGATTTCAGCCTCTTGTGTTGATATGTTCGGTGTCGTAACAAATACTCCATATGGCTTGATATACACATTATCTGTTATATTGATAAATACATTTCGATAAATACCAGAGCCTGGATACCAACGAGAATCAGCAAAATCGGAATGATCTACTTTTATAGCAAGAACATTTTCCTTTGTTTCAAAATTCACATATGGAGTCAGGTCATAATGAAATGAGCTGTAACCATATGGTCGTTTACCAAGAAAGTGTTCATTTATCCAGACTTCACTATTTTTATAAATTCCATCAAACTGAATAAATAGCTTCTTTCCTTTAATATTTTTAGGGATAGTAAATTTCTTTCGATACCAACCGATCCCACCTGGTAAATACCCTGTTGAGCTTGCATATTCCTTCTTAAACGGACTTTCAATACTCCAATCATGTGGCAAATCTAATGTACGCCAAGCTGAATCATCAAACTGAATTTTATACGCATCAGAATTGTCACCTTTTAAGAATTTCCAATCAAAGTTAAACATTCTACTTTTTACAGATAGATTCCAGTCTTGAGTTAGTACATTTGACATAATCGCTACACCCCTTAACAAGTGATTGTAAGTGTTTTATTTAAAGCATTTTAGACTGATAGAATAAGGGCTATCAAGCAAGTATGATAGCCCTCTGTTCACTTAACTTTCATCGTTCGATTAATTGCCCTCTACAAGCTTTTTATATTCATCCATTTGCTTTTGGATTTCATTTAATACCTTCTCATACCCTGCTGCTTCTAATCTCTTACGCAAGTCTTCAACAGCTTTTTCTGGGTCTCCTGCTTTACCGAAGGCAATTGCGGGTACCATTTGAGCAGTTACTTGTGATAAAGCAGCAAGCTCTGCTTCTACAGGAGTACTATCGAAAACAAATTGTCCATATGGATATGGCTTCTTAATTTTATCGTACTCCGCGTAAATCTCAGACATTCCCTCCCACTTATCAGCACTTGGAATTTCGAACTTGTCAACACGCCCACCCCAGAAGTTAGAAGCGAAGGAATGCTTTGTTTCATCATAGCCTTCAGGACGAACACGTTTGCCGTCTTTAATTTCATATTGTACGCCTTCAATACCATAGTTAAATAGCTTGTAAATTTCCTCATCATTGCGAAGTAAGTCGTATACCATTAACGCCCGTTCTGGGTTTTTACTTTTCGCTCCAACAGCAGTAGCTCCGTGAGTAATCGACATTGAAATTAAATTGTCTCGTGTATCAGACCATGCAAACATATCGATTTCTGATCCTGGTTGTTTTATGTCCATTTGTGGACGCAAGCCTGAAAATGTTTCAGTATGATGCTGGTCAGCTCCTGTCTTACCAGCTTGGAATAATGCCCGAGTGTCTCCTTTGTAGTTTAATACATCTGCACGCCAGTAGCCTTTATCCGCCCAATCTTTCATTAGCTTTGCATAATCGACAAAAATATCTTCGAACACCGGACTCATAATTGTATATGGATCCTCATAGGATTTAGCCCAATAAATCGGGAATACTCCTGTAGCGATTGGAATTTCAATCGCATCTGAATAAGAAGTTGTATATCCCCATGCAGTTGTAACGTTTGTTCCTGGTGTATCCCATGGAATGACACCTGGTTTATTATCGATAATACCTTGGAAGTACTTACCTAATGTTTCAAAATCCTCAATAGGTTCTGTAATTCCAAATTCCTTGGCCCAATCTGTACGATAGAAAAAGCCATGGTTTACCCATTGTGTAAAGGAGTCCTCAGGGATCATCACAATTTTGTCATTATATTTTGTTTGCTCCCAATTTTCTTCAGATACTTCCTCCCAAGTTTTAGGAGCGTATGTTGGAAGTAGCTCAGTAATATCCATGAATGCACCTTTTTGTGCATTTCCCCACGCATCTAACCAGTCAGTTGCTGTGATAATTAAATCAATAGGTTCTCCCGACGCAAGAGTTAGATTATACTTTGTCATATAATCCGCCCATTCAATCCATTTTATTTCAAGATGAGCGTTTACTTTTTCTTTTAATTTAGCATTTACTTGTTCCATTACTTTTTCTAATTGACCGTTTGTCGGCTTATCTCCCAATGTCATCATCGTAATCGTAACAAATTCTGACGTATCAATTTCCCCATCTTCATTGACCTTTGTGCTTGGATTTGAGTTTTCTGAATTCGTTTGACTAGATCCATTACAGGCTACAAGGCTAAAGGTCAACAGCATTGCCATGAACAGTACTAATAGCTTTTTCATCTTTACCATATAATTGCCTCCCTTTACTTAATTGTTCTTTCTATGAAATGAGGATGTTCCCTCAGGCCATAACCAATTATCCTTTTACTGCTCCAACTGTAATCCCTTTAATAAAGAATCGTTGTACAAAAGGATAGAAGAGAATTACCGGACCAGTTGCAATCACTGCTGTTGCCATTTTCATCGTTTCCAACGGTATTTCCTGTGGTGCTACATTTGAAGCTGCAGCAGAATTCCTTATGAAGTCAGCACTTGTAATAACGTTATAGAGAAATAACTGTAACGGTCGATATTCCATGTTCGGTGATAGGAATAGCATTGAGTTGTACCATTCGTTCCAATAGCCTAACGCAATAAAGAGACCAATAGTAGCTAAGGCTGGTGTTGACATTGGAAGAATTAATCTGAGAAAAATCGTAAAATCACCGGCACCGTCCATTTTTGCAGATTCTGTAATTTCATGTGGGATTGATTTAGTAAACGCTTTCATCATAATGATTAAAAACGGACTTAATAATCCTGGAAGAAGTACTGCAAGATAATTATCTTTAAGATGTAAATATTGTGAGATTAACAGATAAAACGGCACTAATCCACCAGAAAAAAGTGTTGTGAAGTAAATATAAAATGAAATCTTATTTCGATAGTGGAAGTCCACTCGCTGTAATGCATAGCCTGTCATGGCGACAATGAACAAACCTAATGCTGTACCAACTAGCGTAATTCCAAATGTTACAGCATATGAACCTATAATAAGTCTTGGATTCCTAAAAACAATTTCGTATGCAAACGTAGTGAAATCTAGTGGCCACAAGGAAAAGCCGTTTTCCATAATCGCCTGCTCTGATGAGAAGGAAGATGAAACGATTAACACAAAGGGTAAAAGACAACATAAGGAAAAAATCCCGATAAACCCATAACCGATTATACGAACCATTATGGTCGATAAGTCTATATTCCGCCTACTCGTACTTTGCATAAACAATTCCCTCCTTTAAAACAATGAGTTTTCTGGCGAGAATTTTTTAACTAGCCAGTTTGCAGTAATGACGATAATAAATCCAAATACTGATTGATATAAACTAACTGCACTTCCAAGAGAGAAGTTGAAATTTGTCATTAATGTACGGAACACATACGTCTCAATAATATCCGTCGACTCATAAAGCATTGTATTATTTGCCCCAACTAAATTGTAGAACAAGCCGAAGTTTCCTCGTAATACTCCACCTAAAGAGAATAGAAGTAAAATGATGAAGGTTGGTTTTAGCCAAGGGATAATGATATATCGAATTCGTTGGAATGCATTTGCGCCATCAATTTCAGCTGCTTCTAAAATCGATTTGTCCAGACCCATAATAGCAGCAAAATAGACGATTGAGCCGTAGCCTGTAGATTGCCAAAGGAAGGTCACAACGATGATATAAGGCCATATTGCAGGATTAGAATATGTTTGAACTGGATCCATTCCGATTGATTTTAAAAATGAATTTAGCGTACCATAATCGTAGCTAAGAATGTTATATGCTAGTAAACCAATTAGAACTGCAGATATAAAATGCGGGAGAAACATAATCGTTTGTGATACTTTTTTGAACCATTTACTTCGAAGTTCGTTTAGCATAATTGCGACACCGATTTGTAGGAAATTACCGAGAATAATAAATGCTAGGTTATAAGCAACTGTATTAAAGGTTAGCTTCCATAAATCTCCTGTCATAATTAAAAAGCGAAAATTTTCTAAGCCAACAAAAGCGCTTTCAAATATCCCGAGTGAATAATCATAATTTACAAATGCAAGATATAATCCTGGCATTGGTAGATATGCAAATATAGCAAAGAAAATAATTGCAGGTAAACACATTAGCAGTAGGGTTCGGTTCTTCCACATTCTTTTAAATACAGATTCTTTCTTCTGTTTTTCAACAATTGTTGTCTGTGACTGCACAGTTACGGTTTTCATATAAATCCCCCCTAACAACATAATCTTAATAATGTAGCAGCAACCAACTTTACCAAATAAAGCGACAATACTATCTAGTTGATACTAATCTCTTACCATACTCAATATTTAAAAAGACTTTCTTATTTAATAGAAAGGCTTGTTACATCTATATGGAGAAGATAAATGTAATAGAAACTAGAAATGAAACGGGTTTCAAAAATGAATAATTAAAAGATGGACGACTTCTTGATTAACTCTTTCTTGGATGATTTCTAGAATGGACATGAAATGGGTTTCAAAAATTAATTGCAATGTTTCTTATTCATTATTTTTGCCTTGTAATACCAATATTGTAAGCGGTTACTACAATTCCCATTATATTCATACGGCAAATAAAAGTAAATACAATTATTTTGACAAATTTCTATAATTTTTTTAAACTCCCCTCTAGGAAGGCGCAAATATTGAAACGGGTTTCTAAGTGCGCTCATTAGCTGTTCCCTCGCTCTATAACTTATCAAAGGGAACAGCTAAACTTCTTAGTATGAATAATTGATTACTTATTTCTCATTTGTGAAATCTTTACGAGGAGTTATAAATCCTTTATCTGAATCCCCTTAAGCTTGAAAGAATACGAGTAGCATTTATCAGCAAATAATGTGAATTCTGGATGTGTTTTTTGCCCCCAGCTATCATCCCCACCGACACCCATTTGTAGATCATTTATTCGAATCACTGTCTTAGCACTTTGAGGTAATTTATATCCATGATCATGTTCTTCAAGCTCAAAAGGTGTATAAGGTAAGGCATTTATCTCAACTGTTGGGATTCCCGATATCTTTAAGCCCACCCCTTGCTGATTAGAAAGCACCGCCCATCTTACACCTGTTTTATTTCCGCATTCCTGAGGTCTTAAATATGGAACATATTGCTCTTTTACTTTACCTGTATATAATCCTATTTTAGCTCCCTTTTCTTTATCACAGTAATTTTCATAAGGTCCTTTCCCATACCACGTAATCGTATCAAGTGAACCATCTAATGTTGTCATCATTCCGACCTCAGGTATTTCGGGAAGATCCTTTCCAGGCTTTAGCTTATAGTCTACTGTTATTTCTCCATCACCCGTAATAGTGTAAATAATCTCGCACGTGGACATTGTGGTTGGCAAACTGTAAGCAGTTGTAATGATAGTCGCACTATTTTCTACATCCACTAAAAACGATGTGAGAACTTTATTCATTCCAGCTTCTCTCCATACAGAGCTACGTTCATGTAATTTATTCCCACGGTCATTGTCTGTCATCGCACGCCAAAAGTTTGGCGACAATTCATTTTCAAGCAAATGCGTCCCTTTG
>k87-1445379_pt1 | contig 10410 bp, 5 predicted proteins | sample MGYA00084031_6733416 | MGnify analysis MGYA00084031
GCAAGCAACAATGATTTGACATCAAATTTAGCTTGTGTTAGTGTAGTAAATTGCAGAAAGTTTCTAGACCCGCCATTCACCTCTTAGCATTCATAAATAGACTTCCTATGTTCCTTCAAGAATCAAGCCGAATCCGTTTACCAAGAAGATTTTTAAATCCAGCAAGTATTTGATGTTGATTAATGAGGCAAGTCGTTTAACTAATAAGTTTTTTGGTTATTATAGGGAAATAGGCTGTTAAATGGAAAAATTTTTCACGTTCATCATCATGGTCGGTTTTGATGCCACCAGCCGTGCGCGGGCTACTAGACCCTGAAGGTGTTAATGTGAAAAACAATGCAATCTGCATGTTTTTGAGGGGGGGAGTTTTTTGGCTGGTAAAATTGTTCAGTATGGCCGTCGGAAACGTCGTAGTTATGCACGGATTAATGAAGTGTTAGAGTTACCCAATCTAATTGAAATTCAGCATAAGTCATATCAGTGGTTTTTGGATGTTGGGTTGCGTGAAATGTTTAAAGACATCTCACCCATTGAGGATTATACTGGTAATTTGGTTCTTGAGTTTATTGATTACAGTCTCGGAGAACCCAAGTATGATTTGGAAGAAGCCAAAGCGCGGGAAGTCACGTATGCTGCTCCACTTCGCGTAAAAGTGCGCTTGATTAATAAAGAGACAGGCGAAGTGAAAGAGCAGGAAGTCTTTATGGGTGATTTTCCACTGATGACGGAGACGGGAACATTTATTTACAATGGTGCCGAGCGTGTGATTGTCAGTCAATTAGTTCGTTCTCCTAGTGTCTATTATAGCACGAAAGTGGATAAGAACGGTAAACCAACTTATACTGCTACCGTTATTCCGAATCGCGGTGCTTGGTTAGAATTTGAAACTGACGCCAAAGATATTTTGTATGTACGAATTGATCGTACCCGGAAAATTCCGGTGACGGTTCTGCTGCGTGCATTAGGGTTTAGCAGCGATGCTGAAATTATTGACTTATTGGGCGACGATGAGTACGTTCGCAACACCATTGATAAAGATAGCACTGGTAATACAGAGAAAGCATTGATTGAGATCTATGAGCGCTTGCGTCCAGGTGAACCACCAACACCAGAGAGTGCTCGTAGTTTATTGTATTCGCGGTTTTTTGATCCCAAACGCTATGATTTAGCGGATGTCGGAAGATACAAAATTAACAAAAAGCTGCATATCAAGAACCGTTTGCTCAATCAAAAGTTGGCGGAACCGATTGTAGATCCGGAAACGGGTGAAGTGATTGTCGAAAAAGGAGAAGTTTTGGAGAGACGGTTGCTTGAAAAAGCACTTCCTTATTTGACTGGTGAGAAGAAATTTGGTGTTCGGACGTATGAGGTGCGAGATGGAATTGCCGAACAGGACCAAATCTCGTTGCAGATGGTGAAAATCTATTCACCGGTGGACGAAGATAAAGTGATTCATGTCATTTCAAATGGCGAAATTGATCAATCGGTCAAAAATATTACACCTGCTGATATTATAGCCTCTATCAATTATTTTATTAATTTGCTACATAATGTCGGTTCAACAGATGATATTGATCATCTTGGTAATCGTCGACTTCGTTCCGTTGGTGAATTATTGCAAAATCAGTTCCGCATTGGGCTGTCACGGATGGAACGCGTTGTCCGTGAACGTATGTCCATTCAGGATGCCAATGCGATCACGCCCCAAGCATTGATCAATATTCGTCCTGTTACGGCTGCAATTAAGGAGTTCTTCGGTAGCAGTCAGTTATCGCAATTTATGGACAAGACCAATCCGCTATCCGAACTTACGCATAAAAGACGGCTATCTGCTTTAGGACCTGGCGGATTAACACGTGAACGAGCTGGCATGGAAGTACGCGATGTGCATCATTCTCATTATGGTCGAATGTGTCCGATCGAAACACCAGAGGGTCCAAACATTGGTTTGATTAACTCGTTATCCACTTATGCTCGGATCAATGAATATGGATTTATCGAAACACCTTATCGCCGTGTTGATCCCGAAACACATAAAGTGACCGATGAGATTGTCTATTTAACTGCAGACGAAGAAGATAATTATTATGTTGCACAAGCAAACGCGGAATTAAATGAAGACGGCTCTTTTGTCCACGATATGATTGATGTGCGTTATCTTGACCAGATCTTAAAAGTGCCAAAAGAACGTGTTGACTTTATGGATGTATCCCCCAAACAGGTTGTCTCGGTTGCAACGGCTTGTATTCCATTTTTGGAAAACGACGACTCCAACCGAGCCTTAATGGGTTCAAATATGCAGCGACAAGCAGTCCCCCTTCTCGTTCCCGAGGCTCCGTATGTGGGTACGGGAATGGAATATAAAGCCGCGAAAGATTCCGGTGTTATGGTACTGGCTAAGCGACCTGGAGTTGTGGAACGTGTAACGGCTGACGAAATTTGGGTTCGCCATGAAGAAGAAATTGATGGTGAAGTGGTGAAAGGCGATATTGATAAATATAAGCTCATCAAGTTTATGCGTTCCAATCAGGGTACATGCATCAATCAGCGTCCCGTTGTAAAAGAAGGAGATCGTGTCAAGAAAGATGATATATTGGCCGATGGTCCTTCCACGGATCAAGGGGAGCTTGCCTTAGGTCGGAACGTAGTGGTTGCCTTTATGACGTGGGAAGGATACAACTACGAAGACGCCATTTTGATCAGTGAAAAGCTTGTTAAAGAGGATGTCTACACATCCATCCATCTCGAAAAACATGATATTGAAGCGCGGGATACCAAATTAGGCCCAGAAGAGATTACGCGTGATATCCCCAATGTTGGGGAAGATGCACTGAAAAACTTGGATGAACGCGGAATTATTCGAGTTGGAGCAGAGATTAAAGCAGGAGACATCTTAGTTGGAAAAGTGACACCAAAGGGAGTGACTGAGCTCACAGCAGAAGAGCGCTTGCTTTATGCGATTTTTGGCGAGAAATCGCGTGAAGTTCGCGATACATCGTTGCGGGTGCCGCATGGTGAAGGTGGAATCGTCGTTGATGTAAAAGTGTTTTCGCGTGAAAACGGCGACGATTTGTCACCAGGTGTGAACCAGTTGGTGCATGTATATATCGCCCAGAAGCGGAAGATCTCAGAAGGGGATAAGATGGCAGGACGACACGGAAATAAAGGTGTTGTCGCTCGAATCCTACCTGAAGAAGATATGCCATTTCTTCCGGATGGAACTCCAGTTGAAGTAGTATTGAACCCACTTGGTGTTCCTTCGCGTATGAACATTGGACAAGTGTTGGAAGTTCATCTTGGGATGGCTGCGAAGAAACTGGGCATGTATATGGCTACGCCAGTCTTTGATGGTGCAACGGAAAATGATGTGTTTGATGCATTAGAGGAAGCTGGACTGCCGAGTGATGGTAAAATGACGCTGTATGATGGACGAACAGGTGAACCTTTTGAAAACCCCGTGACCGTTGGCGTCATGTATATGATTAAGCTGGTCCATATGGTTGACGATAAGATCCATGCGCGCTCAACCGGTCCGTATTCACTCGTTACACAACAACCATTGGGTGGTAAAGCGCAATTCGGCGGTCAACGCTTTGGTGAGATGGAAGTATGGGCGCTTGAAGCTTATGGAGCGGCTTATACCTTGCAGGAGATTTTAACGGTGAAGTCCGATGATGTTGTCGGGCGTGTGAAAACATACGAAGCAATTGTAAAAGGCGAAAATGTCCCCGAGCCGGGTGTGCCTGAATCATTTAAAGTGCTGATCAAAGAGTTACAAAGCTTAGGAATGGATGTCAAAATTCTTGCGGAGAATGAAAAGGAGATCGAAATGAGGGAACTGGATGAAGATGATGAGCCCGCAAGTGATCGCCTAGGATTTGATTTGAGCAGCGGAGATGGGAAGAAATCGAAGTCATCATCGAAATCGTCGTAGTGCGCAGTGTTTGTTCGGCACGATTGGATGAATCCTGAGGGAGGAATGCCCAATGCTCGATGTAAACAATTTTGAGTTTATGAAGATCGGTCTCGCTTCTCCTGAAAAGATCCGTTCATGGTCACGGGGTGAGGTCAAAAAACCCGAGACAATCAATTACCGAACGCTAAAACCTGAAAAAGAAGGTCTCTTCTGTGAGAAAATTTTTGGGCCGACCAAAGATTGGGAATGCCATTGTGGAAAATATAAACGTGTTCGGTATAAAGGTGTTGTCTGTGATCGTTGTGGTGTAGAGGTGACGCGGGCGAAGGTTCGCCGCGAGCGTATGGGGCATATCGAATTGGCAGCACCTGTCTCCCATATTTGGTATTTTAAAGGAATACCAAGTCGAATGGGCTTGGTGCTCGATATGTCACCACGCTCATTGGAAGAAGTGATCTATTTTGCTTCGTATGTAGTGGTTGACCCAGGTCCAACTCCCCTTGAGAAGAAACAGCTGCTTTCTGAGAAAGAGTATCGGAGTTATCGCGATAAATATGGCAATAATTTTGTCGCGATGATGGGTGCGGAAGCGATTAAACGGTTGCTCATGGATATCGACCTTGATAAACAGGTCGAGATGTTGAAGGAAGAACTTGAAACAGCTCAAGGTCAACGAAAGAATCGTGCTATCAAACGGCTTGAAGTATTGGAAGCATTCCGTAATTCAGGAAATCGGCCTGAGTGGATGATCCTTGATGTCTTACCTGTGATTCCGCCTGAACTGCGACCAATGGTTCAGCTGGATGGTGGTCGCTTTGCCACCTCCGATCTAAATGATCTCTATCGCCGGGTGATCAATCGGAACAATCGCTTAAAACGGCTACTCGATTTGGGTGCACCGGATATCATTGTGCAAAATGAAAAACGGATGCTGCAAGAAGCGGTTGATGCGCTGATTGATAATGGTCGTCGTGGTCGACCCGTAACAGGACCTGGAAACCGGCCGCTGAAATCTCTTTCCCATATGTTGAAAGGAAAGCAAGGACGTTTCCGTCAAAACCTCCTTGGGAAAAGGGTGGACTATTCAGGCCGTTCGGTCATTGTCGTAGGACCAAACTTGAAAATGTATCAATGCGGCTTGCCCAAAGAAATGGCACTGGAGCTCTTTAAACCATTTGTCATGAAAGAGCTTGTTGCGAAGGGTTTAGCGCATAATATCAAAAGCGCAAAACGAAAAGTTGAACGTGTTCATCCCGAAGTATGGGATGTATTGGAAGAAGTCATTAAGGAACATCCTGTATTGTTGAATCGTGCTCCCACCTTACATCGATTGGGCATTCAAGCATTCGAGCCGGTTCTCGTTGAGGGTCGTGCGATCCGTTTGCATCCTTTGGTCTGTACCGCGTATAACGCGGATTTTGATGGTGACCAGATGGCAGTACACGTGCCTCTCTCTGCAGAAGCACAGGCTGAAGCGCGAGTGCTGATGCTGGCGGCGCAAAATATTCTGAACCCGAAAGATGGAAAGCCGGTTGTAACACCTTCGCAAGATATGGTCCTGGGTTGTTATTATCTCACGATGGAAAAAGCAGGTGCTCGCGGAGAAGGAAATATCTATTATTCCGCTTCAGAAGCGATCAATGCCTATGATCACGGTTATATTACGTTGCATAGTCGTATTGCAGTTCCAGTCAAGAGCTTGAAGAAAACAACCTTCACCGAAAAGCAAAAAGAAGCACTGCTGGTTACAACAGTCGGCAAATTGATCTTTAATGAGATCTTCCCGGAGGATTTTCCATATATCAATGAACCGACAAAACAGAACTTTAAAGGGACACCGGATAAGTATTTCATTTATGAAAAAGGTGTCAATGTCCGTGAGTTTATTAAAAAGTTGGATGACCCAGGCGCACTAATGAAGAAACATCTGGGAGCAATTATCGCGGAATGCTTCCGTCGCTTTGGTACAACCCAGACTGCGGTCATCCTGGATAAAGTGAAAGAATTGGGATACCAATATTCGACCAAAGCTGGCATTACCATCTCCGTTTCGGATGTAAAAGTACCAGAGGAGAAGCAACAGATCTTAGCGGAAGCAGAAGAAAAGGCAAACTTAGTGATGAAGCAATATCGACGTGGATTGATCACGGAAGATGAACGGTATGAACGCATTATTTCCATCTGGAACCAAGCCAAAGATAAAATCTCCGAAGTACTTATGAAGGGCCTAGATAAAGAAAATCCGATCTTTATGATGGCCAACTCCGGTGCGCGGGGGAATGTTTCGCAGATTACGCAGTTGGCAGGGATGCGCGGTTTGATGGCCAACCCTGCAGGAAGAATTATTGAGCAGCCCATTCGAACCAATTTCCGTGAAGGGCTGACCGTGCTTGAATACTTTATTTCCACACACGGAGCACGGAAGGGTCTTGCCGATACCGCACTGCGAACAGCGGATTCGGGTTATCTCACCCGTCGTCTTGTTGATGTAGCGCAAGATGTGATTGTTCGTGAAGAAGATTGTGGAACCGATAAAGGCTTGCATGTAACCGGAATTCAAGAGGGCAATGAAATTATTGAAGATTTGTATGACCGGATTGTAGGTCGCTATTCGTTCCAGACCATTCGACATCCCGAAACGGGAGAAGTGATTGTAGCACGCAACGAAATGATTGATGAAGAAGTTGCGACCAAAATTGTGCAGGCAGGCATTGAAGAAGTTGTGATTCGCTCAGTGTTATCTTGTCGCACCAAACATGGCGTATGTAAAAAATGTTATGGCCGGAACTTGGCCTTGGGTACGCCGGTTGAAATTGGAGAAGCGGTAGGTATTATTGCAGCGCAGTCCATTGGTGAACCGGGTACACAGCTGACCATGCGTACGTTCCATACAGGTGGTGTAGCTGGAGATGATATTACACAAGGTTTACCGAGGATCCAAGAGCTCTTTGAAGCGCGCAATCCGAAAGGGCAAGCAGTCATTAGTGAGATCTCAGGAAAAGTGGTTGCCATCAATGAAGTGAAAGATCGCCGCGAAATCGAAGTAGAAGGAGAAGTTGAAACACGCGTTCATCATATTCCTTTTGGCTCGCGGATCAAAGTCAATGTTGGTGACGAAGTTGAGGCCGGACAAGAATTAACAGAAGGATCCATTGATCCAAAAGAGTTGCTACGAATTAAAGGTGTACAAGGTGTGCAACAGTATATCCTGCAAGAAGTACAAAAAGTGTATCGAATTCAGGGCGTTGAAATTAACGACAAACATATTGAAGTGATGATTCGACAAATGATGCGGAAAGTTCGTATCACGGATTCAGGCTCAACCGATCTATTACCCGGTTCAGTTGTGGATATCCATGATTATGAAGAAGCTAATCGTCAGGTGTTTGCGAAGGGTGGAGAACCAGCAGTTGCCCGCCCGGTACTGTTAGGAATCACCAAAGCCTCCCTCGAAACCGAATCGTTCTTGTCAGCTGCTTCCTTCCAAGAAACAACTCGCGTGCTGACCGATGCGGCGATAAAAGGAAAAGTTGATCGTCTGCTGGGGCTAAAAGAGAACGTGATCATCGGGAAACTTGTACCAGCTGGAACCGGGATGGCGCGTTATCGCACGCTACAAATCAAATTGAACAAAGACGCAGAAAATGGTATTACCATGGATACAAAAGAAACCGTGTTGGTTGACTGAGCGATAAATGGATCGAGATTGTGAGCAGATGAGGGAGGGGAGTGCATTCTCCTCCCTGCTCGCAAAGCCAAAGATTAAATGGTTTTTATTGACTTTCCTTTTTTCTGGTGATAATATATCCTCGTGTGCTTGTGGAGTTTTCACTTTGGAGGGCGACATTCATGTCTTATGAAAAAGTGAAGAATGCCAAAAATCTGTTGATCGGTACCAAGCAGACCAAAAAGGCCATTATGCAGGGGGATGTTGAGGAAGTCTTTATCGCCAAGGATGCAGATCAACATATCATTGATCCGATTGTGGATTTGTGCGAGGATCATGGGATCACCGTCAATTTCGTGGATTCAATGAACGAATTAGGAAAAGCTTGTGGAATTCAAGTGGGTGCTGCCGCAGCAGCTATTCAAAAGACGGATTGACAAGAAAATGGATCCGTGCTGAAGTTCTTTCTTTTTTAAGCGAAAACCATTTAAATTGGATATGATTTTACAACAAGGAGGTGGCAAAATTGCCAACCATTAACCAATTAGTGCGCAAGCGTCGGAAGAGAAAAGTCTCAAAGTCGAAATCACCAGCTCTGCAAGTTGGCTATAACTCCTTCCGGAGAGAAACCATTAAGCAAAGCTCTCCACAAAAAAAGGGAGTTTGTACCAGGGTTGGGATTATGACGCCGAAAAAACCGAACTCTGCTCTACGGAAATATGCACGTGTTCGACTGTCCAATAATATTGAGGTGACAGCGTATATTCCAGGTATTGGTCATAACTTACAGGAGCACTCCGTTGTATTAGTGCGTGGAGGTCGTGTAAAAGACTTACCTGGTGTACGTTATCATATTGTTCGCGGTGCACAGGAAGCAGCAGGGGTAGAAAATCGGAAACAAGGTCGTTCCAAATATGGTACGAAACGTCCAAAAAATAAGTAAGAAAGCATGACTCATTATGATCAAGCAGCAAAGGGGGGGAAAGCATGCCACGCAAAGGCCCAGTGCCTCGTCGAGAGGTGTTGCCCGACCCCATCTACAACAGCAAATTGGTGACACGGCTGATCAATCGCGTTATGTATGATGGGAAGAAAGGGAAGGCCCAACGGATCGTTTATGAAGCTTTCGATATTATTCGAGAGCGTACTGGAAAAGATCCGATGGAAGTGTTTGAACAAGCACTCAAAAACGTAATGCCAGTCCTGGAAGTCAAGGCCCGTCGAGTAGGAGGGGCAAACTACCAAGTTCCTGTTGAAGTCAAACCGGAACGTCGGATTAGTCTGGCATTGCGGTGGATTGTAAACCATGCTCGTTTACGTAACGAGAAAACGATGCAAGAGCGTTTGGCAGCTGAGATAATCGATGCCGCTAATAACACTGGCGCTGCTGTCAAACAGAAAGAAGATACCCATAAAATGGCTGAAGCGAACCGAGCATTTGCTCATTATCGCTGGTAAATGAAGACTGACTGGATGAAGGGAGAAAGCGACGATGGCCCGTGAGTTCTCCTTAAAAAATACACGAAATATAGGGATCATGGCTCATATTGATGCAGGAAAAACAACGACGACCGAACGAATTCTATACTATACCGGACGCATTCATAAAATTGGTGAAACGCATGAAGGGTCCGCACAGATGGACTACATGGAAGAAGAACAACAAAAAGGAATTACCATTACATCTGCAGCAACCACTGCTTTTTGGAAAGATCATCGTATTAACATTATTGACACTCCCGGTCACGTTGATTTTACTGTAGAGGTTGAGCGCTCCCTTCGTGTATTGGATGGAGCAATTGGAGTTTTTTGCGCAAAAGGTGGCGTTGAACCACAATCGGAAACGGTTTGGAGACAAGCCGACCGTTACCGTGTTCCGCGCATTGCCTATGTTAACAAAATGGATATTGTCGGTGCTGACTTTGAAGGTGCTGTCGAGCAGATGCGCGAACGTTTGAAAGCCAATGCAGTGCCCATTCAGCTACCTATTGGCGTTGAAGATACATTTGAAGGTGTCATTGATCTTATCACCCAGAAGGCCTATGTCTATACCACGGAAGATGGTGCAGAATATGAAGTTCGCGATATTCCCGCTGAATATCAGGATCAAGCTGAAGAATACCGGACTGCGTTACTAGAAGCAGTTGCAGAACTAGATGAAGATCTAATGATGAAATATCTTGAGGGTGAAGAGATCTCCGTTGAAGAAATTAAAGTCGCTTTGCGCAAAGGTGTTTGCAACGACCAGATCACACCCGTGCTCTGTGGGTCTTCATATAAGAATAAGGGTGTCCAACCTTTGCTTGATGCTGTCGTAGATTATCTACCGTCACCTTTGGATGTACCACCGGTTGAAGGAAAAACACCTGACGGTGAAGAAGCAACACGGAAAGCAGATGATAATGAGCCGTTTGCAGCATTGGTTTCCAAAATCATGACGGATCCTTATGTCGGGAGACTCACTTTTATTCGCGTCTATTCGGGAACATTGAAATCGGGTACGTATGTGCTAAACTCAGTTAAAGGTAAACGTGAGCGTATTGGCCGAATTGTACAAATGCATGCGAATCACCGTGAGGAGATTAATGAATTGCATGCAGGTGATATCGCGGCTGTTGTTGGGCTCAAGGATACGACCACTGGTGAAACGTTATGTGACGAAAATCATCCGATCATTCTCGAGTCAATGGATTTCCCAGATCCAGTGATTGAAGTTGCGATTGAACCAAAAACCAAAGCGGATCAGGATAAAATGGGAATTGCATTAGCGAAGTTAAGTGACGAGGACCCAACATTCCAGACCGCGACCGATGAGGAGACAGGTCAA
>k87-1986208_pt1 | contig 10410 bp, 8 predicted proteins | sample MGYA00084031_6733416 | MGnify analysis MGYA00084031
ACGTACAGCCGGTCGGGGATGAAGCAGAGTGGCAGTCTCCGCCGTTTGAACCCACAGAACGCGACGGACGACTGTACGGGCGGGGAACCGCCGACGACAAAGCGGGTATCGCCGCCCATCTGGCCGCGCTGCGGGCGCACGGTGACGCGCTTCCGGTGGGCGTCACGGTGTTCATCGAAGGCGAGGAGGAGTGCGGGTCACCGACGCTGGGGGCGTTCCTGGAACAGCACCGGGACCTGCTGGCCGCCGATGTGATCGTGATCGCGGACTCGGGCAACTGGGCGATCGGGCAGCCGGCGCTGACGACCTCGCTCCGTGGCCTCGCCGATTGCTACGTCGAAGTCCGCACCCTGCAGCACGCGGTCCACAGCGGCATGTTCGGAGGCGCCGTACCCGACGCCCTCACGGCTCTGTGCCGGTTGTTGGCGACCCTGCACGATGACAAAGGCGACGTGGCGATCGAGGGATTGACGACCGCCGGCCCTACCCAGGTGGAACAGTCCGAGCAGGTACTACGTCAGGAATCCAGCCTGCTGGACGGGGTGCAGTTGATCGGAACCGGCTCGATCACCGAACGGCTCTGGCACAAGCCGGCGGTGAGCGTTTTGGGGATCGACTGCCCTGACGTGCAGAACGCCTCCAACACCCTGATCCCGGTGGCGCGGGCCAAGGTCAGTCTCCGTCTCGCCCCAGGGCAGGACCCCGAAGCCGGGATGCAGGCGCTCATGAACCACTTGCGCACCCATGCGCCGTGGGGAGCCCAGGTCACCGTCACACGAGGCGAGCTGGGAGCGCCCTTCGCGATCAACGCTGTCGGCCCGGTGTATGAGGCAGCCCGGGCGGCGTTCCGTGAGGCATGGGGCGGCACCGCACCGGTGGATATCGGGGTGGGTGGATCCATCCCTTTCATCGCCGCGTTCGCCGAAGCGTTCCCCAACGCCGCGATTCTGGTCACCGGGGTGGAAGATCCCGACAGTCGGGCACATGGGGCCAATGAGAGCCTGCATCTGGGAGAATTCGCGCGGGTTTGCCTAGCCGAGGCGCTGCTGCTCAGCAAACTCGCCGAGGTGACCGCGGCATCGAAATAAAGCGCGCACCGACAGCCATGCTCCGTGCCGGACCGTGGCTGGGAGGGCGAAGCGGCGGAAGGGGGCGTCATGCTCCTTGCAGAGATCGCGGCGACCTGGACGGCGGTGGCGAACACATCCTCTAGGCGCGCCAAGATCAATCTGCTCGCCGCGTGCCTACGGCGGGTCCCGCCTGAGGAGATCATGGCCGCTACCGCCTATCTGTCCGGAGAACTGCGCCAACGGCAGATCGGCGTGGGATGGGCCACCCTGCGGGACCTGCCGTCACCGGCTGACCGAGGCACCCTGTCCGTGGCCGATGTCGACACCGCCGCTGAACGGATCGGCGCCTGCCGTGGGCCCGGCTCTACCGCGCGCCGACGTTTCCTCGTCAAGGAGTTGTTCGCCGCCGCCACCGCGGATGAACAGCGGTTCCTGCAGGCACTCCTGCTGGGGGAGTTGCGACAGGGCGCCCTCGAAGGAGTAATGACCGAGGCGATCGCCGCGGCGGCCAAGGTGCCCGTGTCCGATGTCCGGCGGGCGGTCCTGCTCGCCGGTGATCTGCGTCGGGTGGCGGCTGCGGCCCTCACCGGGGGAGCCGCAGCTCTCGCGGCCTTCCGGCTGGAGCTGGGGCATCCCCTGGCGCCGATGCTTGCTCAAGCGGTGGCGAGCGTGAATGAAGCCGTGGAGCGGATCTCCCCCGCCGCCGTGGACTGGAAACTGGACGGAATCCGTGTCCAAGTACACCGTGACGGCCCTGAAATCGCAGTGTTCACCCGCAGCCTGGACGACATCACCAGCCGGGTCCCGGAGGTAGTCCAAGCCGTCCGGGACCTGAAGGTGCGCAGCATAGTGCTGGACGGGGAGGTCATCGCCCTGCAACCCGACGGTCGCCCGGCGCCGTTTCAGGTGACCGCGAGCCGGGTCGGGCGTCGATCAGCGCCGGGCGCGTCGGCGCCGCCGTTGAACTCCTACTACTTCGACCTGCTGCATCTCGACGGTGAGGACCTGCTCGACGCCCCCGCGTACACCCGGTGGACCGCACTGGTCGGCGCGGTCCCGGAGGCACACATGGTGCCCCGCATCGTCGCCTCCACCGTTGAGCAGGTCAGTGAATGGTTCGCCGTTGCGTTGGCCGCCGGTCACGAGGGGATCGTCGTCAAAGCCCTGGACGCGCCCTACGAGGCGGGCCGCCGCGGGGGAGCATGGCTGAAGGTCAAACCCCGCCACACCCTGGATCTGGTGGTCCTGGCCGCAGAGTGGGGGCACGGTCGGCGGCGGGGATGGTTGTCCAACCTGCATCTGGGCGCCCGTGACCCCGCCGGGGGATACGTGATGCTCGGTAAGACCTTCAAAGGTCTCACCGACGAGCTTCTGGCCTGGCAGACCCAGCAGCTGCTGCAGCTCGAGACGCATCGGGACTCCTGGACCGTGTACGTCCGTCCCGCTCTTGTGGTGGAGATCGCCTTCGATGGGGTGCAGACCAGCCCGCGCTACCCGGCCGGGATGGCGCTGCGGTTTGCCCGTGTGCTGCGGTATCGACCAGACAAAAGCCCGGACCAAGCCGATACGATCGACGAGGTCCGGGCGATTCACGAAGGCCGCGTTTCACGGCGGATTGTGCGCGGCCGACCCACACCGAGCTGACTCGGCCGCCCCAGGAAACTGACAGCCTCAGGGAGCACGAAGAAGTCGGCAAATCAGACGCGAGGATCACCGCCCCGGACGTTCTTCTCGATCTCCACGGCGGCGTACTCCAGGAGCTGATGGGCGAGTTGGGATAGCGCCCGCGCTCCCGCGACCTCCTCACCGATCCGGGGAACCGGCCGGTCTGCGGGGTTACGCCGTGACTCGCCGTGGCCTCGCAGTTCATGCCCTGACGGGGTACGTAGAACCGCCACGGCGGCGGTGTGGTCAATCTCCTCCTGGAAGGTCAGGTCAACGGTCCAGTGGGCTGTCAGCGGCACCATGGGTGGGCCCCCCATGGGGGTACTCGTCGTCATGACGCACCTCCGAGACGTGTGTGCTTTCCGTCTCGGCTCTCCTACCCGCTTCCCGCCGTACCAACCAGACGAACCCCACTAGGGTCAATGTGGCGAACAGCCACCACTGAACCATGTACGAGAGGTTCTGTCCCGCATCAGCCAGCTCTACCGGGATCGGCTGGAGTTCGTCAGAAACCGGTGGGCGCTGGCTGTCCAGGAGCAGGTACCCCGGATACACCGAATACGGCAGCTCCTCGGCAAGGAGACGGGGATCGATGCGGCGTACCTGTAGGTACCCATCCTGTTCGGTCGCCTGATCGGCCCGGCTTTCGGGAAGATGCACCCGCCCGACAACGGTCACCTCACCAGTCGGAGCCGCCGGGATCTCAGGAAGATCAGAGGCGCTTTGACCGGTCGCGGGGATCCAGCCCCGATCCACCAGAAGGGCGGTGCCGTCGGAGAGCACCAGCGGGGTGAGAACCTCAAAACCGACACGGTCATTGAGGGTGCGGTTACGCGCCAGGATCTCGTGTGAGGTGTCGTACACGCCGGTCGCCGTCACCCGTACCCAGGCCTCCTCCTCTGAGAGAGCGCCGTCCACGGAGAGCACGTTCTCCACCGGGAGTGGATCGGCCTGGCCGGCGGCCTCAATGCGCTCATTGATCGCCGTGCGTTCCTGGTATCGGGACAGCTGCCAAAACCCGAGACCGACCATAACCGCGGCCATCACCACCGCCAGCACGGCCAACGCCACCCAACGCGGGTGACGCAGGAACGCGTACCGACCGGACCCGGTGGTGCCAGATGCGTCCCGTGTCGATGAGCTGTGGACGTCGTGCGGGGAAGCGGCATTAGACACGTATGCACGCTACTCCGCCGGCCAGGCGGTGCCGGCGGGGCCACCCCTGACAGCCCGTCGTACGACCGGTCCCGGCCCTCTCAAGCAGGGACACGACGCCGGCAGAGGCATGATGCCGTGACGGCCGCCAATATGGGAGGAAAGCCGTCAGTCGTCCATGGTGTCCGCATAGTGAAAAAAATAGTGAAGGGTAGTGAGGGCGGGGCCGATATATGTGTACTTTGTCGAAGTTGCATCTTGCAGCTGCGGTCTGAAAACACGCCACGTTTTGTCCAGGCCGCGATACGCCACCGCCATCTGAGAAGATCCTGCACATGTCGCGGTTGTCTCAGCGATTTCCGGTCCTGACCGTATCGACTCCACGACTGCTCATCCGGCGGGTTGGACCGGCAGACGCTCACCAGGTAGCGGAAGTCTTCGGTGACAGACAGACGCAGCGCTGGTTACCCTTCGCGCCACCATATACCTGGCAAGAGGCGTATAACTGGTGCACCTCAGTAGCCGAAGAGCGGCGCTCCAGTGGGGACGGCGACCACTACGCCATCGTCCGTCGAGAGGACGATGTGCTGGTCGGATGCATGTGGGCCACGCATACGGACTGGTCCGGATTGAGTACTGAGATCTCATATGCAGTCCTACCCCGGTTCCGAGGGCAGGGGGTGGCCACGGAGGCGACCGCCGCACTGGCGGTGGACCTGTTGGCCGAGCACGGTTTCCAGCGGATCGAACAGCGCATCGCCCCCGGCAACATCGCCTCCCGCAGGGTGGCTGAGAAAGCGGGATTCACCTACGAAGGGCTCCTCCGGAACGCTGGCTACGTCCACGGCGATCGGACCGACATGGAGCTGTGGTCGTTGACCGCTCCCGACCTCAAGCACGGCAACGCGTGAACTCGATCTATATGGCGCCGTGCGGCGAAGGTGTGACCTGAACACGCCGGGAAGCGCGTTACAGGCGTCATCACAGCCCTTCGGCAGAGATCTTCGCCATAGCGGGGCGCACCGCGTCGGTCGGGTGATCACGATCTATGACCATGGACTTCGACCTCGGTCACCACGGTGACGCCGAAGCAACCCCTGGTCTGGTCGATCTGGCGGTTAATGTCCGCTCGGCGCCGCTCCCGGACTGGTTGGCCAAACCCATCGCAGCCTCATTAGCGGATCTGGCTCGCTACCCCGACCCCACGCGAGCACGGGTCGCCCTCGCTGCCCGGCACGGTCGCCGCCCCGAGGAGGTCCTGGTCACCGCGGGTGCCTCTCAAGCGTTCGTTCTGATCGCGCGTGCATTCACCCCTCACCGAGCAGTGGTGATCCACCCGCAGTTCACCGAGCCCGAGGCCGCGCTGCGAGCGGCAGGGCATCAGGTGGAGCGAGTCATCCTTCCCGAACCCTTCCGACTCGATCCCGATCTGGTCCCCGACGACGCCGACCTCGTCATGGTCGGTAACCCCACCAACCCCACATCGGTACTCCACCCCGCCAGTGATCTCATCCGCCTGGCACGTCCGGGACGGATCCTCGTGGTCGATGAGGCCTTCGCGGACACGATTCCCGGTGAACCTCAATCCCTGGCTTCCCGGGGTGATCTGCCGGGTTTAGTGGTGGTGCGTAGTTTGACCAAAACCTGGGGGCTGGCCGGCCTGCGGATCGGATACCTGCTGGCCTCGGCGGAGCTGGTGACCCGGCTTTCCGCGGTTCAGCCGCTGTGGCCAGTCTCGACGCCCGCCCTAGCCGCTGCGGAGGCGTGCGCGTCACCCCAGGCCGTGGCCGAGGAGCAGCGGATAGCCCGTCGCCTGGCGGCCGACCGCGCGTACCTGATCGACCACCTTCGCCAGGCGGGGGTGCGGGTGGTCGGGGAACCGGCCAGCTCATTCGTCCTGGTCCATGTCCCTAACGGTGCGTGGGTTCGGCAAGAGCTGCGCGCATTGGGGTACGCGGTACGGCGAGGCGACACCTTCCCAGGGCTCGGCCCCGACTGGTTACGCATCGCGGTGCGCGATACTTCCGTCACCGGTGCGTTCGCCGTCGCGCTGCGTCTGGTCCTGGCACGGCGGAAAGTGGAGGAGAAGCATGAGTAGCCAGGAAGCCGGGAAGACGGGGAGCGTTCCGCTGTATCCACTGGGGCTGCGCCTGGAAGGACGCACGGTCCTGGTCGTCGGAGGCGGGACGGTAGCCGGGCGGAGGGTCCCAGCGTTGCTGGCCGCCGGGGCACAGGTGGTGTTGGTTTCACCGTCGGTGACGCCCGGATTGGAAGACTTGGCCCGCGCCGGGCGCCTGGAGTGGCGGGCCCGCCCATTTACAGAATCCGATGTCGAGGACGCCTGGCTGGTGCTGGCCGCGACCGACGAGCCCGCCGTGAACCAGGCGGTATCAGCCGCGGCCGACAAGCATCGGATCTTCTGTGTCCGCGCGGATGACGCCCTGGCCGCCACCGCCTGGACCCCCGCCGTCGCTCGCCACGACCAGGTGACCGTGGCGGTGTTCGGCGGCCGTGACCCGCGACGCTCCGCCGCGCTCCGGGACGCGATCGCCGAACGGCTCTCCGACGGCACCTTGGACGCGCCACGGTTCCGGGAGCCGGAGACGGCACGGCAGGGAGTGTTCCGTCCCGCACAGGCGCTCCCGGTGCCTGGTGTGGCCTTAGTCGGGGCGGGCCCAGGGGATCCGGATCTGATGACGGTCCGCGGACGCCGGCTGTTGTCCCGCGCCGAAGTGGTGATCGCCGACCGGCTCGGCCCGCGGGTCCTGCTGGACGAGCTCTCCTCCGATGTGACGGTCATCGATGCCTCGAAACTGCCTTATGGGCGGGCAATGGCCCAGGAGGAGATCAACCGTCTGCTGGTGGAACAGGCACTGGCCGGGAAGTTCGTGGTCCGCCTCAAAGGCGGGGATCCCTTCCTGTTCGGTCGGGGAGGGGAGGAACTGCTGGCTTGTCTGGAAGCGGGTGTCCCGGTCGAGGTCGTCCCTGGGGTCACCAGTCCGATCGCCGTCCCAGGGGTGGCGGGTATCCCGGTGACCCAGCGGGGCGTGAGCCATGAGGTGGTGATCGTCTCAGGGCACGTGCCGCCCGGCGATCCCCGCTCCCTGGTCGACTGGCACGCGCTGGGACGGCTCCGTGGCACCGTCGTGCTGATGATGGCGGTGGAAAACCTGCCGGCGATCACTCAGGCGCTGCAGGCGGCGGGACGTTCCTCCGCCACGCCAGCGGTCGCTATTCAGGAGGGCACCACCTCACATCAACGAGTGGTACGCGCGACTCTCGGCGATATCGCGGAGGTGGTTACCAGGCAGGGGATTCGGCCACCCGCCATCATCGTGATCGGTGAGGTAGCGGCGTTGCTACCCGATAGTCAGGCTGGTGGGGACGCACCCCAAGCCGCGACGTGACGTCAATCGACGTGACGTTTCGCGACGTCGATGACCGCGACGTCAATGCGGCCATAAGGTGCAAAATCTGCGCCGCGCGGGCTGCGGCCAGGCGTGAACTGGCCGCAGGGCGGTGAGGAGCACCGAGCCGCAGACGGCGAACACTGACCCGAAAACGCCACGGCGCGGATCCTGTGACGTAAGACAGGATCCGCGCCGCACGTTCCGCGCCCGCGTCAGAAGGGCGGGTTTCTCAGGCAGGATCAGGACTGCTGGCGGTCCGCCGCAGCAGTCTGGTCAAGCAGGAGCGCACACCGGATCAAGCCGAGGTGGCTGTACGCCTGCGGGTGGTTGCCCAGGCCGTGCTCCGTGGCCGGGTCGTATTGCTCGGGGAGCAGGCCGGTCGGGCCAGCGCAGTCCAGGATCTGCTGGAACAACTCCTCGGCGTCGGCGCGTCGTCCGGTCCGCAGGTACGCCTCCACCAGCCAGGCGGCACAGATGTGGAAGCCACCCTCCACGCCAGGCAGGCCGTCGTCGGAGTTGTAGCGGTACACGGTGGGCCCGCTGCGCAGCTCCGACTCGATCGCCAGCACCGTGGACTCGAACCGCTCATCGTTGTCCGGGAGCAGACCCGACAGCCCCACCCACAGCGACGCCGCATCCAGGTCGTCGCCGTCGTAGGCCGCGGTGTACGCCTTCACGGTGTCGTTCCAGCCGTTGGTGAGTACATCCTCGGCGATCTTGTCGCGCAGCTCCCGCCAGCCGGGCTGGATTGCCATCCCGTGCCTCTCACCCAGGTAAATGGCGCGGTCCACGGTCAGCCAGCACATCACCTTGGAGTACACGTGGTGGCGCGGCGGCAGTCTGGGCTCCCACAGACCGTGGTCGGGCTCATGCCACCGACGGCTGACCGCCTCCACCATCGCCTCGACCACACCACGCTCGAAGTCGGTCAGCGCACCCCGCGCGTCAGCGACCGCGGCGACCAGGTCGGCGATCGGACCGAAAACGTCGAGCTGAACCTGCCGGTTAGCGGCGTTACCCACGCGTACCGGCCGGCTCCCCGCGTAACCGGGCAATGTCTCGATGACGGCCTCCGGCCCCAGAGGCAATCCGTCGATTGTGTACAAGGGGTGCAGCCACTCCGGGTGACCGCCGGTACGTTCGATCACCCCGGCGATCCATTTCAGAAGCTCGTCCGCCTCGCGCAGCGACCCCAGGTCGACCAGGACCCGCGCGGTCATCGCGGCGTCCCGCAACCAGCAGTAGCGGTAGTCCCAGTTACGGACTCCGCCCAGCTCCTCCGGTAGGGAGGTGGTCGCGGCGGCGAGGATGGCGCCGGTGGGCTGGTACACCAGGCCCTTCAGGACGAGGGCGCTGCGGGCCACCTCGCCGTGAGCGACGGAAGGTAGACGCAGCGTGCTCAGCCAATCACGCCAGTACCGCTCGGCGTTGTCCAGACGCTGCTCGACAGTGAGTTTCGGAGGGGCCAGGCTGTCGGTGCCGCAGCGCAGCTCCAGCACCAAGGAACCGCCGAGAGCGTCCAAGTCGACGACCGCGGTCGCCATTTGACTCGTGCCGGAAGTCTCCAGCTGCCACGTCACATCGGGGGAGTACAGGGCGATCGGCTCGTTGGAGCCGAGCACCGCCAAGCCACCCGGCTGAGGCTTGAGCGAGGTGGGCATCTGACCGAACTCCGGGCGCGGACAGAACTCGATCTGTGCCCGTCCCCGGCCGGTCAAACGCCGGATCAGTGTGGTCTGACCCGGTTCGTCCTCATGGGCCAGCCAGTCGGTCACCGTCAGGCTGGACCAACGGGTCTCCAGGGTCATGGTGCCTGGCCGGTAACGCTGCCCCAGAGGGCGGCTGTTGCGCTCGGGAAACACCGCGAAGTAACCGGCCGGTGTCCCTCCCAGCAGGTCGGCGAATATCGCCGACGAATCCGGTTTGGGATGACACATCCAGGTGATCTTGGCGTCTGGAGTGACCAACGCCACATTACGCCCGTTGGCCAGCATCGAGTGCCGCTCGATCGGCACCGACCGCTCGCCATAGAGCCACTTGCGACGGGTCTCCAGCAGCATGCCGAGCAGTTGAGCCACCTCGACCGGGCTGGCTACCCGGTGAGGAGCTCGGGTGGGGCCGCTGCCGACCTTCACAGCGATGTCTGGGCCGTGCAGGATCGCGAACGCGTTCTCGTCGGTGACGTCATCACCGAGGTAGATAACCGCGCTCGGGTTGAACTGAAGCCGCAGGGCCTCCAGCGCCTTACCCTTATTGGTGGGTATGACCGAAAGCTCGATGACCTCTTTGCCCTCGGTCACCTGCATACCGTCCCAGGTGGCTGGGCCGGTGCGGACTGCCCGCTGCACGATGGCGGCCACATCACGGGGGGCACCCCGAGTGTGGACCGCGACGCTTGCGGGCTTGATCTCTAGGCGTACCCCCTCACGGCCTCGCACCAGGCTGGTGAGGGTGCTGATCAGCCGGTCACGTAGGGCGGTGACTTCCGGGGAGAGCTTGTGGACGAAGCCCACGTCGAACTCTGAACCGTGGCTACCCACCAGGTGGATCTCACTGGGTAGGCGTGACAGCGCGGCCAGATCGCGTAGCGCACGGCCAGAGATGACCGCGACGTTGGTCTGGGGAAGGGTCGCCAATGCACGCAGCGCCGCCACGGTCTCAGGAAGCGGTACCGCTTGGGTGGGGTCTTCCACGATCGGGGCCAGCGTCCCGTCGTAGTCACAGGCGACCAGCAACTGTGGAGTACGCGCAAGCTGCGTGAGCGCACCACGAAGTTCCGCGCTGAAGGGCGCGGCCAGATCAACGATTGTCATGCCGAGGGCTCCCCGCCAGCACTGGGTTTTGGTGAATCGACGGTGGAGCCGCCAATGGCACCACTCGTCGCACTACTTTGTGCGGCACCGTCGTGCCTATAGCTTGGGCCAGTGACGCCGCTTGCGTCCAGGGTGGACGCGGCCTCCGGCACCCCCAAGGCCGTGAGAAAGCTCCTAGCCCAGTTCTTGACGTCGTGGCTTCGCAGGAAGCGGCGCATCGTCCGCATCCTGCGGGAAGCCTCCGCGGGCTCAACGGTGACCGCTCGTAGCAAAGCGTCCTTCAGGCCATCCAGATCG
>k87-572317_pt1 | contig 10409 bp, 5 predicted proteins | sample MGYA00084031_6733416 | MGnify analysis MGYA00084031
CTTTTAAAGCAAGCCGGTCTATCAACATTTCCGATCCGAATCTTGCTCAAGCCGAAAAATTAATGAATGAGAATATTGTGAAATTTGCTATGGGCATGCAGGATCCGAAACCGATTCTGGAGCAAGCTGAAGAGCTGCTGAAGAAAGCTGTAGAGGCTGAAAAGAAATAATAAGACATGTTGGAGCGGGGAAGATTCATCTCCGCTCTTCCGTTTTAACTTCTGTGAACCTAGCTTTCACACTGTTCTTGACTCACTTCGTGATCAAAAGACGGCTTTTTGAACAGCCCTTTTATAAACGCTAGTAAGATAGGAGTTGACCTCTCGTGTCAGATTCAACCATTGTGACGACACCAAAAGCCCCAGTGCGCAAGCGTTTGGGGCTAGATAAAGCGAATACGCAGAAGTGGATATTTCTGATCATAGCCATCGTACCTCCCTTTGGCGGCTATTTGCTTTTTACGTTGTTTCCGAACATTTTATCCGTTTATTATGCGCTGCTCAATTGGGACGGGTTTACGGATGCCACGTTTGTCGGGCTGTCCAATTTCGCCACTGCATTCCAAGATAAGTATGTGTGGCGCGCGCTTACCCACAACTTGATTTTTATGATAACAGTGCCTTTCTTTGTTATTATCATCTCCTTGCTTCTTGCCTATTTAATTACCAATAAAACGTATAAAGAAAATAAATTTTTGAAGGTATTGTTTTTCTTCCCGAATGTTTTATCTACGGTCGTAGTCGCTCTACTCTGGGCTTTCATTTATGACGGATCGTACGGTTTGCTGAATGGGATCCTTAAGTTCATCGGAATTGATACCGGGAATTTCTATTGGCTGGGCAATGAAAGCACGGCACTTGTATCCATTATTCCAGCATGGGTTTGGGGCGGCGTCGGCTTGTATGTCATTATCTTTGCTAATGCGATGCTGGGGATTCCCAAGTCATTGTACGAGGCGGCGATTCTTGAAGGAGCCGGACATATGACACGCTTGTTTAAAATTACAATGCCGCTCGTTACGCCAATTATCCGCGTCAGCGCTTTGTTCCTCGTCGTTGGCACAATGAAGGGCTTCGAAATCATCCTCATTATGACAAATGGGGGCCCATACGGGTCGACGGATGTTATTGGCCTCTACATGTTTAACTTAGCCTTTGGCATAGAATATCGGAATTATGGCTACGCTTCCGCAGTCGGTATGATTCTGTTCGTTATCTTAGTAACAGCTAAGCTGTTAATCGATAAATTTGTGCCGAACAAAGGCTACGAGTATTAGTTTCCATATGAAGGTTCGGAGGGATACCGTTGAAGGAAAAACGAACGTTAATGGACATTGTGTGGCGTGTGGTGCTGTATGCCTGGTCGCTGACTATAATATTTCCTTTAATCTGGGTTATTTATGAATCGCTGAAGAGCAACCCTGAGTTTTTTAAAGATATATGGGCGCTGCCTTCGGAACTCAGATGGCAGAATTATTCGAAGGCTTGGAATCAATACGGTTTTGGGCAATCACTCTTAAATACCCTTTATTATGTTGGCGGAAGTCTGGTGCTTGGAATTTTCTTTACGACAATTAACGCCTATGCGCTAACTCGAATGCAGTTCAAAGGTAGAAAACTGATCTGGGGTTTGATTATGTTGTCTCTGTTTCTTCCAGGCATCAATGCGCTTGTACCCCAGTATGTCATTATGCGGGAATTGAGTCTGACCAATAGCTTGACGGGATTAATTCTCCTGTCCAGTTTGGGTGAAAGCGTGTTCTACCTTATGCTGCTCGGAGGATTTATGAGCTCTCTGCCGATGGAGCTTGAGGAGAGCGCAACGATGGACGGTGCGACACTATTCCAAAAGTTTTGGCGTGTTATTGTACCTTTGTCCACACCAGGGATTGTAACCGTTGGCGTATTCAAGTTCCTAGGGTTCTATAACAATTTCTTAGCGCCGTTCATCTATTTGAGCGATCCAAAGAAATATCCTATTGCGGTGCAAATGTATTCTGCGAATAAGCAAATGGAGTTTACTGCCGATTGGGTAACTTTGTTTGCCGGTGTAACCATTGCGATGGTACCGTCCATTATTATTTATATCTTATTCCAAAAACTTCTCATGGAAGGCGCGACGATGGGAGCGGTGAAGGGATGAATATGGTGCAGCAGGTAAAGGCGAAATATAAGCTGATTGCATTGGATCTGGATGGGACTCTTCTGACGGATGAAAAACAGATTACGCAAGAGACCAAAAGGTGGCTTCAATATGCAATAGATCACGGTGTTAAAGTGATGTTCTCTACCGGAAGAGGCTTGCAAACTGCACAGGGTCTTTGGGATGAGCTGGGGCTCGATTCCCCGATGGTGCTGCTCAATGGGGCGGAAATTTGGGAGGGACCGGGCAGGCTTAAGAAGCGAGTCTTCCTCCCTCGGGACACGGTCCGCAATATTCACGCCATTGCTTCCGAGCGGGGCGAGTGGTACTGGGGCTACAGCGTGGAAAGCTTGACGGGCGACAAGGAATGGACGCCTGAGATGTTCGAACGGGATTGGATGAAATTCGGCATCGGCAGCCATGAGCAACAGAAGCTTGCAGAAATTAAGGAAGAGCTGCTCCGTTGGGGGACGCTCGAGGTTACCCGTTCAGCCCCTACTAATATGGAGATTTCAGTAAAAGGAACTACAAAGGAAAGCGGAGTGCAAGAGGTTTGTCAGATGCTGGGCTTGTCGATGTCGGATGTCATTGCGATGGGAGACAGCGACAATGACGCGAAGCTATTGAAGGCAGCAGGTCTCGGTGTGGCGATGGCCAACGGTGAAGATTATATCAAATCCATAGCGGATGTGATGACGGCTACCAACAATGAGGACGGCGTTGCTCAGGCAATTCGGAAATATGTATTCCAAATGGAATAAACACAGGGAACATATTCTAGTAAATATAGTGAGGAAGTAGATATAGATGACCGTTCAATCGAAAGAGATAAACCTGGATCAACTGGGCGGAACGTTATACCCGGAGACAAAAAATAGCGAACAGTTGAGATGGCATTCTCCGCTTGAAGCGCCCTTTCACATCGCGGGTTTCCCTTGGCTTAAGCAGGATGGGATATACAGACGTCTGCCATTGGCTTCCGGGGCTGTATTGCCGCCCGCAGTTGATACGCTTGCTTATTGTACGGCAGGCGGACAAGTTCGTTTTCGCACCAATTCTTCAAGGCTGGTCATAAGGGTGCGTCTTGCCGGACCGGCCAATATGTATCATATGCCGCCTACAGGACAGTGCGGGGTCGACTGCTATCTTGGAGAACCGGGAGAGCAGAGCTTTATCACCACGGCTAAATTCAAGCCTTCGGAAAGTGAATATGAATCCCAGCTTTATCAGTGGGATACAAAAAAGGAGGTGGCCGTCACCTTAAACCTGCCGCTCTACCAAGGAGTAGAGGAGGTGTGGATCGGTGTGGATAAGGATGCGGTCATAAGCGAAGCACCCGCCTATGCAAGCAGTAGGCCCGTCATTATATATGGAACTTCGATTACGCAAGGGGGATGCGCCTCCCGGCCGGGAATGGCTTACTCTAATATTCTCAGCCGTATGATACCGGTTGAGTTCGTCAATCTTGGCTTCTCGGGAAGTGGAAAGGGCGAGCCGGAGCTTGCGCGGATCATGTCGGAAATCGATGATCCGGCTCTATTCATTCTCGATTATGAAGGGAATACGGGCGAGGCGGGGAACATCGCGCGAACGCTGCCCGCCTTCATCCAGATCTTGAGAGATCGGCATCCCGAAGTTCCTATATTAGTAGTCTCAAGGATTAGCACTGCCGAAAACCAGTTCTATATGGAGAGGAGGGAGCTTAATGATCGCCGCAGGCTGATCCAGATCGAGAATGTGGAACAGAGGCGGACAGAAGGAGACCGCAATATCCATTTCGTTGACGGCTTTAAGCTGCTGGGTGATGATTTCGTCAATGATTGTACGGTTGATGGAACACATCCAACGGACCTCGGATTTATGCGCATGGCACAATCGCTAGCACCTGTCGTTAAGCGATTATTGCGACTGTGATTAACAAAGATAGATGATATGAAACAGCCTTCAGACTTCATTTTTTAGTTTAAGGGCTGTTTGTTTATCAGTCAGACACCTGTATTACCATTTAAGCCGAAAAGGAGAGGGTTTGAGTGAAGTTCCAAAGAAGAAGACTGCCTTTCATTGTGCTGGCTTGTATCATCGCGGGGGTTGTTAGTCTTAGTTACGGTAACTTGGTATTCGCGTCTGCAGAGAAAGAAGTTGATGTTTCTAAAAAAGATAGAGCCAAGCACTTAGGAGCTTCACTGTTCAAAGGTCACATGCACTCTCATACTTCACTCAGTGATGGGATATTGCTGCCTAATGATGCTTATAATTTTGTGAAAAGTAATACAGATTTTGATTTTTTTGCAGTGACAGAACACGACGTGACTTATGATATCAGTACGGGCAGTGATTTCATTACGAATGTTCAAGACTCTTATTCAGATGAATACAAGCTGCTGCATGAACAATCGGATGCTCACAATCGTGATTACGAATTTATTACGCTGCCGGGTACGGAAGTGACCTGGTATGATGAATCGGGTCATATCAACTTATTTAATGCCCCATGGTTTGCAAGAACACATGGAGTAGGTGCGGATGGCACTTGGGGCTGGAGCGACATCAAATATGATCTGCCCACCTTTTACGCAAGACTTGCCCAAGATCCGAATGCGATTGCTCAGTTTAATCATCCACGTTTGTCAGGAAATTGGAGTTTCAATGAATTTAAACATTATAATCGAGACGTTGACAGAAACCTTAATCTGATCGAATACAAATCCTCCAATGATTTTGCAGTCTATACCAAGGCATTAGATCGAGGCTGGCATGTTTCGCCTGTGTTTGGCGGGGACGAGCACAAAGGGAATTGGGGAATGGTTCAGCCCCATGTGACCGGTATGTGGGGAAAGAAGCTTACTAGAGAAGGTCTTTATGATGCGATGCGAAACCGCCGCACCTATGTATCATTTGATCGCAACTTAGAAATGGCGGTTTCAGCCAAAGGTCAGATGATGGGGGCGATTCTTCCGCCCAATACAAAGAAAATTAATCTCAAGATACAGATAAGTGACCCTGATGCTAACGATGTGTTGGATAAAGTCGTTGTTTACAAAAACAGCGGTCAAATCGTCAAGGAGTATGGCAACATTGCCAGCAATCAATTTAAACAGGAAGTAACCTTAGCAAGTGAAGATGGGGACTACTTCCTCGTTAGAGCTTTCCAAGCAGACGGTGAAGAAGCTATAAGTGCTCCAATATGGATTGGTGATGAAACGAGAGGTACTGTGCATGCGCCTGAAATCACGGTTCATGGACAATATCCCGAAACGATTATGCTTGGGGATCAAGTGGAAGTGCTGGGCACTTCTGCGACGGATCACGGCGGTCAATCTTTATCGGTTGAGGCCATCGTTCTAAATGACAAGGGAGAGGTAGCCGTAGCAAATCAGCATTTCAAGGTCGACATGTACGGAGAATATTTCATTAAGTATGTAGCCACTGATGCTCAAGGTAATACGCGAGTTGAACTTATCCGGTTACTCGTTGATCAACAGAAGCTGGATGCCGATAAAGTTTTAAATGAATTCCAGCCCATGGTTAATGTAGGTGAAAACGAACATGAAGTAGGAATAAACTTGGTGACGGATAAGGCGTTAGAAACATCGTATGTTCAGTATAAACCAGAGTCAGTGGCGACGTGGGACAATGCTAAAGTAGTACAAGCAGAAGCCTCTTATTTTCAAGCCGCCTATGGTGATACGTATGACAAGAGTAATTATCGCGTGCTTGCAGCTCATGAAGCGAATATAACAGATCTCGACTTAGGGATTAAGTATGAATATCGGTATGGAATGTCACCGACTGGACCTTGGAGCAGCAATTATAGCTTTAGCACCGCGCCAGCTTCAGAGGAAGCCGTTATGTATGTGATGGGGGATCTTGAAGTTCCGGATCGAAATCCGGAAAGCTTCCAGCTCTTTAACAATATGCTGGACGTTCTGAGGGAAAAGAATTCAAACGGACAGACGGTGATTCAAGTCGGAGACTTGGTCGAAAATGGCGGCAATATGTATGCATGGGATGATGTGTTTAGCAACATTTACAACAACGAAAAGGGTCTGATTTCTGCTCACATTGTCGGGGACCGTGAACGTGCGACGGAGCGGAAGCTCGTGCCGTTCTCGGGGTTTTTCAACCTGCCAAAGAATGGTGAAGGCAGTTACCGGGAAACGAATTATTCGTTTGATTACGGCGATATGCACATTGCAGTTCTGAATTCCGTGCTGGATTTTGACAAGCAGCTGTCATGGCTGGAGCAAGATTTGCGGGCAACCGACAAGAAGTGGAAAATCGTGATGGGGCATTATCCTTATTATGGCGGTCAATCCGGTGATGAGACCGGTATGGACATGATGAGAGTGAAATTGTCTCAAGCATTTGAACGGCTTGGTGTCAGTCTGTACATTGGCGGTCATGATCATGTCTACAAGCGGACAACCATACGAAACGGTGTAAAAGATATATCGGAAGAAGCGATGAATCTAGGCACAACTTTTGTGACCGTCGGTTCATCAGGTCCAACGTTCTATGATAATAAATCATTTGACTGGGATCATATTGTTTATGATGAGAATAAGCAGACGGGTGTTATTTTAGAATCTACTGATCGGTCTCTCACGTTGAAAGCTTATAACAGCGACGGTGTTGAAATTGATTCATTTACGATTAAACAACCTGCGAATTATATGAAGTTAACAAGCGCAATTATAGAGAATAATGTCCTAAAGGGCGTAGGGGTTCTGAACTATCCGAGCTCTCTGGAACGTATTACCGTGATCGGGGAGAAGCGTAACCATACAGGTGAACAGCTGTTGGAAACGGTTGTTCAAGAAGCAACACTAGAACATCTCGGACGTGAACAAATCATCTTATTTGATACCTCTCTTTCATTTGGCGATGAACATACGATCATCGTAAGAGTGGTTAATAATCCAATCGATCTAGAGCCGTTAACGGAACCGTTCATAGCTAAAGAAGGAATGCTGGGCGATGGTTCGGAAGGCAATCCCTATCAAATCAAAAGTGCCAGTGGACTCTATAAAATGCTCGAGTTCCCGGACAAACATTTTATTTTAACTCAGGACATTGATGGTAAAGGCATGTTTTTTGAAGCCATTGGCGCGAATGGCACCCCATTTACGGGTACGTTTGATGGGCAAGGGCATTCGATTACAGGTGTTATGGTCTCCTCAGGCGGCGCAGGTCTCTTCGCTATTAATGAAGGAACAATTCGAAATGTAGGAATCCTTGCTGACATTGATGTTCGCCGGAGCAATGTTGGGATCCTGGTGGATCAGAACGATGGGATCGTGGAATTTGCCTACAGCACCGGATCCATTCGAGGCAATTCTACAGTTGGCGGTCTTGTGGGCTACTCGAACGGGATTGTTAGAAATAGTTATTCTACAGCTCGAGTCAATGCACGAGGTAAGCAAGCCGGCGGCGTCATCGGGATTACGAACCGGGGGAGTACAACAGAACAGGTCTATGCAACCGGAGCCGTAATAGCAGAAGAATCAAATGCTGGCGGTATCAGCGGATACGGCTATAACAATACGGTCATTCGAAATAGTATGGCATTAAATCCATCCATTGTGACAGGTACTGCATCGAATCGAATTGTCGGCAGAGTGTTAGCTGGGGAGACGGCAACTTTAGTCAATAACTACGCTGATGAAAATATGTTTGTGAGCAGTGAGAATGTTACGATTGCTGATCCGAACAATGAAAAAGGACAGGGGGTCGGCGTAGAAGTATTTACGAAGCCATCTTTTTACATGGAGACCCTCGGTTGGGATTTTGATTCAATCTGGATCTGGAATGAGGATGCCAAGCGACCATTATTGCAAAGTAGTCTGGAACAAATTAATGAAGATCATATTCCAAAACCGAAGCTTGATCGGAATGAAGATGGGTACTACATCATCCGTTCGGTTCAAGAATTAAAGACGATATCCGAATTCCCAAATGAGAATTATATACTGGCGAATGATCTTGATTTTGAAGGGAAGCTATTTGAGCCCTTATTCAAGGCGACACCATTCCTTGGCACGTTTGATGGAAACAATAAATCCTTAACCAATTTCAAATCAGAAAATGGCGGCTTATTTCATCTCAATGGCGGAACGATTGAAAACATAGCCATGGTTAATGCAAGCGTTACTGGCGGAAGTAATATCGGCATACTCGTTAATACGAACAACGGAATGGTAGTGAATAGTTATGTCACGGGCTCCATCCAAGGCTCCAGCACCGTGGGTGGTCTTGCGGGCTATTCCAATGGCATCGTGAGAAACAGCTATTCTACGGCAGATGTAACGGCCCAGCTGAACCAAGCTGGCGGTCTGATCGGAATTACAAGCGCAGGCAGCTTAACGGAAAACGTGTATGCATCCGGAGCCGTCCAGGCGCTTAGAAGCAACGCAGGCGGAGTGACCGGCTATGGATATAATGATACGGTTGTCAGAAACGTGATTGCTCTTAACCCTTCCGTCGTGACGCCAACGATGGCGAACCGGGTGATGGGACGAGTCCTTGCGGGGCACACAGCAACGCTCGAAAATAATTATGCGTTCGACGGCATGATGGTGGATAAAGAAGGCGAGAGTGTTGCCGCTGCTGACAACCGAAAGGGTTTAGGGCTATCCCAGCAGCAGGTTGAAGACCCTCATACGTATACCGATAGACTGAACTGGAATTTCGAGTCGGTATGGATGTGGAATGATGCTTTAAAGCGTCCGGTATTGAGCGGTAATCCTGAAAAGGTTAGCGAGCCTGTCGTGCCACTGGAAAGAAATGAAGCAGGTTATTACCGGATCAAGTCCATTGCTGATCTGAGCGTTATGGAAAGCTTCCCGGCAGAAAAGTATATTTTGGATAATGATTTGGATTACGCCGGACAACCGGCTGAGTCGCTTTTTAAAGTGATTTCGTTCACTGGTGTTTTGGATGGAAACGGAAAGAAAATCGTTAACTTTAATTCTTCGAGCGGCGGCTTATTCCATCTCAATGGCGGAGTGATTAAGAATATAGCCATGATCGATGCCAGCGTCACTGGTGGGAGCAGAATTGGCATACTCGTCAACACGAACAATGGCGAGATAGAGAATAGTCTCTCAACAGGCTCCATTACAGGCTCCAGCACAGTGGGCGGTCTAGTAGGCTATTCCAATGGTATCGTAAGAAACAGCTATTCAACCGCGGATGTAACCGCTCAGGTAAGTCAGGCCGGCGGCCTAATCGGCATTACGAACTCGGGCAGCCTAACAGAAAACGTGTATGCGTCAGGAACAGTTCGAGCGATTACGAGCAATGCGGGCGGAGTGACTGGATACGGATACAATGATACGGTCGTCAGAAATGTCATTGCCCTGGGCCCTTCGGTTACGGCGCCAACGATGGCAAACCGGGTGATGGGACGTGTTCTTGCGGGGCACACCGCTACGCTCGAAAATAATTATGCATTTGACGGCATGATGGTGGATCGGGAAGGTGTCGCTGAAGGAGCATTAACAACCCTTAAAGGATTGGGGCTATCTGAAACTGAAATAAAGACTCCATCCACCTATACAGACAGGCTAGGGTGGGATTTTAACGCGATTTGGAGATGGGACGATATTGCTAAACGACCTGTTTTACAATCGGTATCAACAGGCAACGAAGAAGAGCCAGTTAGCCTGATTGAGCTTGAGCTCGAAGGAATTTCTACACTGGTCGTAGGAGAGAGTTATCAAACAGTGACTACCGCAGTATATAGTGATGGAAGCCGTGAAAAGGTAGAGACAAACGTCATCTATACAAGCAGTGATCCAAGTATAGCGGAGATCAGCGCTAGCGGTGTAGTAACGGCGATTTCGGAAGGAACCGTACTTATCACGGCAGAGTATAATGGCTTGATTGCAACCTATGAGCTGCAAACCTTGACTCCGAAGCAGATCGAGATGGAGGGAGTCAACCAAGGATTGGATGCGGAAGCAACGCTCCCGTTCACTGCTTCGGCCTTTGTCGCAACGGGGGAGTGGTGGATCGCGAACCGGATGCCGCACCCACCTGGACCGCCTGAAGTGGTGGTCGTTTCAAGCGATAACGAGCTTCTCGTATCCGTGTCGAAGCTTTAATGAAATAGAGGCTGCTCCACCAGTGGAGTGACCCAAAACGGTCAGATATCATATGTATTGGGCAGTTTCATGAAATGAGTCCGGTAATTATACCGGGCTCATTTTCTTTTTATGTCTGCAAGTGATTTATATTGGTGGGTACAGCGTCCTATCTAGATCTGA
>k87-84141_pt1 | contig 10408 bp, 9 predicted proteins | sample MGYA00084031_6733416 | MGnify analysis MGYA00084031
CACGGGTCGGCGCACCGGAAGGCGGGGTGATCCCGTTGAACACCGACGACCTCTGGGACGCAATCGATCTCCGGTGCGGCCGCACCGCGGATCTCCTGGAGGGCCTGACGAATCCGAGTGGCGCACCCGTCGCCGTGCGAGGGCCGGACCGTCCGCGACGTCGCCGCGCATCCGACCCTCCGTCATCCCGGGGGCATCAACCGGATGATCCGCGAGTCCGCCCGCGACCGCGCCGGCCTGCCGCCCGAACGCCTCGTCGCCGAGTTGCGCGCCACGGTCGGGTCGCGCCGGCACAACGTCGGCCTCACTCCCCTGGGGACACTGATCGACGTCCTCGTCCACGGACAGGACATCGCCGTACCGCTGCACCGGGAGCTGCCGATGTCACCGGCCGAACCACTGGGCTCGCCGAGCTCGACGGGGACGGCGCCGCGGCACTACGCAGGCGGCTGGAACACCCCTGAGAGTGTCAGAAGGGACGGCCGAGGATGACCTCGATCAATCCCAGCGGCATGGTGAGGAAGGCGGCTCCGACGAAGAGGGCCGACCGCAGCGGATCCCCTGCCAGATAGCCCTCGGTCACCCACTGCACGATCTCCGCAGAACCCATGTCGCCTTCCCCCTGCTCGCCGTTGTGCGTACGAGGGGTTCATCGGCACCGGGACGACGGACGTTACGGGGCGACGACGTCACGACCCGGAAGCCGTTGCTCGTCAGCGGCGTTCGTCCGCCGACGAGTCGACCGTCCCGTGCCGCGAGCAGCGCGCCCACCAGCCGTCGGGGGTGATCTGCACGATCATGCGCCGCCCGCACTGCGCGCAGAAGCGCGGTGGTTCGAGCCCGAGTTCCGCTGCGGCGAAACGGGTTCGGACACCACCCTCGGCGAGCGGTTCGCCGGTGAAGGGATCGAACACGGACCGGCCCCCGTCAGATCGTCTCGCCGAGCGCCTTGATCGGCATCTTCAGCTCGCCCAGCAGGTCCAGGTCGGTTTCGGCGGGCCGGCCGAGCGTGGTGAGGTAGTTGCCGACGATGACGGCGTTGATACCGCCGAGGATGCCCTTGCGGGCACCGAGATCGCCGAGGGTGATCTCGCGGCCGCCGGCGAAGCGGAGGATGGTGCGCGGCAGCGCCAGCCGGAAGGCGGCGACGGCCTTGAGCGCCTCGGTCGCGGGCAGGACGTCGAGGTCCCCGAACGGCGTACCGGGGCGCGGGTTGAGGAAGTTCAGCGGCACCTCATCGGGTTCGAGGGCGGCGAGGTCGGTAGCGAATTCCGCGCGCTGCTCGACGGTTTCGCCCATACCGAGGATGCCGCCGCAGCACACCTCCATGCCGGCCTCGCGCACCATGCGCAGGGTCTCGAAACGTTCCTCCCAGGTGTGGGTGGTGACGACCTTCGGGAAGTAGGAGCGGGCGGTCTCGAGATTGTGGTTGTAGCGGTGCACGCCCATCCCGACGAGCCGGTCGACCTGATCCTGGGTGAGCATGCCGAGCGAGCACGCGATCTGGATGTCGACCTCGTTGCGGATCGCCTCGATACCGGCGGCGACCTGCGCGAGGAGCCGGTCGTCCGGCCCGCGCACGGCCGCGACGATGCAGAACTCGGTGGCGCCGGTCTTGGCGGTCTGCTTCGCGGCCTCCACCAGCGACGGGATGTCGAGACGCGCGGCGCGCACCGGGGAGGCGAACAGTCCGGACTGGGAGCAGAAGTGGCAGTCCTCGGGGCAGCCGCCGGTCTTGAGGCTGATGATCCCCTCGACCTCGACCTCGGGTCCGCACCACGCCATCCGCACCTCGTGGGCGACGGCGAGCAGTTCGTCGATGCGCTCGTCGGGCAGGTTCAGCACCTCGAGCGTCTGGTCGCGATCGAGACCGACTCCACGGCGGAGAACCTGGTCGCGGGCGATTTCGAGGATGTCGGTGCGGGCGGGCGCCTGGGTCACTGCCGTCTCCTGACGTGGCGGGAACTTGAACAGCGTTCACTTGAACGTCGTTCAGGTTAGGCCGCGGCGTCGGATACTGTCAAAGGCACGGGCCTCTCGGCCCGGCCATGCGGAAGACACGGGAGCGGAAGAACGGTGCAGCTGCGACGCGGCGACGTCCTCGACGGCGCCATGGCGATCCTCGACGAGTACGGACTCGGCGACCTGACGATGCGCAAGCTCGCCTCCTCGCTCGGCGTCCAGCCCGGGGCGCTGTACTGGCACTTCCCCAACAAGCAGACCCTGCTCGGCGCGATGGCCGACCGGATCCTCGACGGCCTCGACGAACCGCCCACCAGCGACGCCTGGGACGAGGCCCTCACCGAACTCGCCCACCGCTTCCGCGGCGCACTGCTCGCCCACCGTGACGGCGCCGAACTCGTCGCCTCCACCTACGCCTCGCGACTGACCACCTCGCGCACCCGCGACGCCTTCGTCGCCGTCGCCGAACGGGCGGGCCTGTCCCGCGCGTACGCCGAACTGACCGGCTACACGCTGCTGCACTTCGTCCTCGGGCACACCGTCGACGAACAGTCCCGCGCGCAGCTCGCCGAACTCGGCGCCCTCACCCGCGCTCCCCTGTCCCCCGACGTCGCCACCGAACAGCCGGCCGGTTCGGACGAGGACCTGCTCGACGGCGATCCCGCCGTCCGCTTCGACTTCGGGCTGCAGTTGCTCGTCGACGGTGTCCGTGCCCGGTTGAGCGCCCGTGCGACGTCCTGACCGACCCGTTCCTGTCGGACCGCTCTCCTATCTTCGACGCTCGTGACCGCGCCCTGGACCCCTGCCCGCATCGCCGCCGTGGCCCCCGACCCGTCCTCGATGACGGCCGCGCGCGGTGTGGCCTCGGCGTGGCTCGAGACCGGTCGCGACGACACCGTGCTGTGGGGCCGCTGCCGCGGTCGCGGCACCGAGCCGTACCGCACCGCCGTCGACCCGGCCGGGCCCGCCTACACGTGCTCGTGCCCGAGCCGGAAGATCCCCTGCAAGCACGCGCTGTCGCTGCTCGTGCGGTGGTCGGAGGGCGCGGTCCCGGTCGCCGAGGCCCCCGCCTTCGTCACCGGATGGATCGCGTCCCGCAGCACCGCCGTACCGGTCGCCGAACCCGACGCCGCGCCGGTGAAGGCACCCGATCCGGAGGCCGCGCGGCGCCGCACCGAGCGCATCGCGGCGGGCCTCGAGGAGCTCGGCCGGTGGCTGACCGACCGGATCCGTCTCGGTCTCGGCGCCGTCGACCACGATCCCGCCGTCTACGACGCGATGGCCGCCCGCATGGTCGACGCCCAGGCGCCCGGGGTGGCTGCCGCGCTGCGGGCGCTGGCCGCGATCGTGGCCACCGAACCGGACTGGCCCGCGCGGCTGCTCACCGAGTACGCGCGGCTGCACCTGATGGTGGTCGCCTTCCGGGAGCGCGACGAGCTGCCCGCCGCACTGGCCCGATCGCTGGACACCCATCTCGGGATCAGCACCCGGGCCGAGGATGTACGGGCACAGGCACCCGTGCGCGACCGCTGGCAGGTGCTCGCGACCGCCGTCACCGAGGAGGGCCGGCTGTTCACCCGCCGGATCCGGTTGCGCGGCCGCACCACCGGCCGCTGGGCGACGGTGCTCGATTTCGCCCACGGCACAGCGCGTTTCACCACGCCGTCGCCGGACCCCGGCATCCTGCTCGACGCCGACCTGCACTTCTATCCCGGCGCGGCACCCGTCCGCGCCGTGATGGGGCGGCAGCACAGTGCTTCGGAACCGTTCACGACCCTGACCGGCACGGATCTCGACACCGCGCTGGACGAGTACGCGCGCATGCGCGGCGCCGATCCGTGGCTGCGCTCCTGGCCGGTGCTGCTCGACGCGGTGGTCCCCGTCGACGGTGAGAACGGCTGGTGCGTCATCGACGGGTCCGGGCGCGCTCTCCCCCTGGCGTCCGACGACAGCCGGTGGCGTCTGCTCGCACTCGCGGGCGGGTATCCGGTGACGTTGTGCGGCGAGTGGGACGGCATCCGGCTCACCCCCGTGTCGGTGTTCGCCCGCGGTGAGGTGGTGTGCCTGTGACCGTCCCCGAAGACCTGGTCACCGCAGCGCTTCTCGGCACCGCGCGGACCACACCCGATCTGCGTGCCCTGCACACCTCCGCCGCCGCGGACGGACTGCTCGGCGACGCGGCCACGCGGCTGCTCTCGGCGGCGGCGCTCGAGTCGGCGTTCCTCACCTCGGCGACCGTGCCGGTGGTGCGGGAGCGTCCCGTCCCCGCTCCCGAGGACGATCGTCCGGTACTTCCCGATGCGGCCGCCGAACGGCTGCGGGCGCTGCTCACCGTCCGTTCTCCGTTGCTCGACGAATGGTTCGATGCCGCAGCGGGTTTCCGGGCCGACCACCGGATCGTGGTGGATCTTCTCGACGCCGCTGCGGCCGATCCGGTCCACCGCGACCGGCTCGTGCGGCTCACCGGTGCCCGCGGCCGGTGGCTCGCGGCCCGCAACCGTGCGTGGACGGACCTGCTGCCACCCGACCCGGACGACGAAACGCCCTGGCGGGACGGCCCGCCGGCCGGTCGTCGCCGCTGGTTCGAGGCGGTACGCGCCCAGCGGCCCGAGCACGCGGCCGATCTGCTGGCGGTGGCGTGGAGTTCGCACACCGCGGCGCAGCGCGCCGAACTGCTCGAACTGCTCACCGACGGCCTCGGCCCCCACGACGAGGCGCTGCTCGAACGCGCCCTCGACGACCGCAGCCGGAAGGTGCGGGCGGTGGCCCTGGACCTGCTGTCCCGGCTTCCCGGCTCGGCGTTCGCGCACCGCATGGCCGAGCGGGTGGAGGCGTGGATCCGTCTCGACGGGTTCGCGCCCGTCGTCGCCGTGCCCGAGGCCCTGGATGCGAGCGCGCTCCGCGACGGTCTCGGCGAGCCCGCCCCGCGCGGCACCGATCCCCGCACGTTCCGGGCCGTCACGCTGATCTCGGCGGCGCCGCTGCAGGTGTGGGATCGCTACCGCGACGGCACGTCGCTGCCGCGTTTCGATCCCGACGACCCGCTCTGCGCCGCGCTGCTCGACGGCTGGAGCACGGCGACGGTCCGGCAACGCAACAGCGAGTGGGCGACCGCGCTGCTGCACCGATGCGGCAGCGTCGGCCAGGATCTCGCGCAGGTGCTGCCCCGCGAGGTCGTGCTCGACCGGCTGCGGGCGGCGCGACGGACGAGCCTGCTCGACCGCGTGCGCGGGGTGCAGCGGCCGGAGGTGCTCGACGAGGCCCTGCTCGCCGCGTTGCCCGCCCCCTGGCCGCGCGACGTGGCGGAGAAGGTGCTCACCGCCCTGTACTCCGATCCGGAAAGCACCCGGCTCGTCCACGAGGTGCTGGCCCTGCTCGCCCACCGCGCGCCGTTCGAGCTCGCCGACCTGCTGGCGGACGCCGCGAACCGCACCGACGATCTCGGCCGGGTGCACCTGTTCGCGAGCGCCGCCGACACCCTGATCCTGCGCCGCACCATCCACGAGGAGTTGAGTTGACCGAACCCGAGGCCACCGGAGCCGAGTTCCCCGCCGCGGAATCGACCCCCACGGAATCGGCCGCCACGGAATCGATCGCCACGGAATCGATCACCGGGGAGCCCACCGGCGCCGTGCCCGCTCCTGCGCTGCTGCGCCCGCACGCCGAGCAGCAGTACGCGCACGAACTCGCGGCGCTCGCCCGGCTCGACGACCGGCCCCGCCCGCCGTCGTGGGCGTTGTCCCCCTGGGCGGTGGTGACCTACCTGCTCGGCGGGGAGCTGTCCGACGGCACGGTGATCACTCCCAAGTACATCGGTCCGCGCCGCATCGTGGAGGTCGCGGTCGCCACCCTGGCCACCGACCGGGCCCTGCTCCTGCTGGGTGTGCCGGGTACGGCGAAGACCTGGGTGTCCGAGCATCTCGCCGCGGCGATCAGCGGGTCGTCGACCCTGCTCGTGCAGGGCACGGCGGGCACGAGCGAGGACGCCGTCCGGTACGGCTGGAACTATGCCCGGCTGCTCGCCGAGGGCCCGAGCCCGGCCGCGCTGGTGCCCTCCCCCGTCATGACCGCGATGCGGCGGGGCGCGGTGGCCCGCATCGAGGAACTCACCCGCATCCCCGCCGATGTGCAGGACGCGCTGATCACGGTGCTGTCCGAGAAGACCCTCCCGGTACCGGAACTCGGTATCGAGGTGCAGGCGGTGAAGGGTTTCAACGTCATCGCCACCGCCAACGACCGGGACCGCGGCGTCAACGACCTGTCCTCGGCGCTGCGGCGCCGTTTCAACACCGTCGTGCTGCCTCTGCCCGCCTCGGAGGAGAACGAGGTCGCCATCGTCACCCGCCGCGTCGAGCAGCTCGGTGCCGCACTCGAACTGCCGCCGGTGCCGGCGGCCGCCGAGGAGATCCGCCGGGTCGTCACGGTGTTCCGCGAGCTGCGCAACGGGGTCACGGTCGACGGCCGCACCCGGCTCAAGTCGCCGTCGGGCACCCTGTCGACGGCCGAGGCCATCTCGGTGGTCACCGGGGGGCTGGCGTTGTCCGCGCACTTCGGTGACGGGGTGTTGCGGCCGGAGGACGTCGCGGCCGGGATCGTCGGGTCGGTCGTCAAGGATCCGGTGGCCGACCGGGTGGTGTGGAACGAATATCTCGAGGCCGTGGTGCGCGAGCGCGGCGACTGGTCGGACTTCTACCGGGCGTGCCGGGAGATCGCGGGGTGACCGTGCCGTCGAGCAACGGTCCCGCCGAGATTCGGGTCTTCGGGATCCGGCACCACGGCCCGGGATCGGCGCGGGCCCTGCTGCGGGCGCTCTCGGCGTTCGAACCGGACACCGTGCTGATCGAGGGGCCCGCCGACGCCGACCCGGTGCTCGCCCTGGCGACCGGCGAGGACATGACCCCGCCGGTCGCGTTGATGGCCTACGCCCGCGACGAACCGGGCCGGGCGGCGTTCTGGCCGTTCGCCGCGTTCTCCCCCGAATGGCAGGCGCTGCGCTGGGCGTATCTGCACGACGCGGACGTGCGGTTCTGCGATCTGCCCGCGGCGATCACCCTCGCGGACGACCGGGATCCCGAGGCCGCCGGACGCGGCGACCTGCTCGGCGAACTCGCCCGCTCCGGCGGGTACGACGACTTCGAGCAGTGGTGGGACGCCGTCGTCGAACACGGCCGCGACACCGAGGACGTGCGGACGACCGGGACCGACGAGACCGCGCTGTTCGACGAGACCGCGCTGTTCGACGAGATCACCGAAGCCATGCGGGTTCTGCGCGAGGGCGTCGAACTCGACGCGTACACCGCGCGCCGCGAGGCGCACATGCGGCAGGTGCTGCGCGCGACCGTCAAGGCCGGAGCCCGCGCCATCGTCGTGGTGTGCGGGGCGATGCACGCCCCCGCACTGACCGGGAAGCTCGGGCCGGCCGCCCCGGATGCACGGCTGCTGCGGGGACTGCCCAAGGTGAAGACGAACCTGACCTGGGTGCCCTGGAGTCATTCCCGGCTGTCGCTGCGCTCCGGCTACGGTGCGGGCATCACCTCCCCCGGCTGGTACCACCATCTGTTCACCGAACCCGCCGACACCACGGCCCGCTGGTTCACGCGGGTCGCGCGGGTGCTGCGCAAGGAGGACCTGCCGGTCTCGAGCGCCCACGTCATCGAGGCCACCCGCCTCGCCGACACCCTCGCCGCCCTGCGCGGCCGCGGCGCCGCCGGTCTCGAGGAGGTCACCGAGGCGACCCGCGCGGTGTTGTGCGACGGCGACGACGTCCTGCTGGACCTGGTGATGCGCCGGCTCGTCGTCGGGGAGGCGCTCGGCGCGGTGCCCGAGGAGACCCCGACCGTCCCCCTCGACGCCGACCTGCAGCGGCAGGCTAAGTCGTTGCGGATCAAGCGGGCCGCGACCGCGAAGTCCGTGGACCTCGACCTGCGCCGCGACATCGACGTACGACGCTCGCATCTGCTGCACCGGTTGATGCTGCTCGATATCGACTGGGGCACACCGGCGGAGAGCGCGGTGCGTTCGACCGGCACCTTCCGCGAGTCGTGGACGCTGGTCTGGCGCCCCGAGCTGTCGGTGGCCGTCGTGGAGGCGGCCCGGTGGGGCACGACGGTCGAGGCCGCCGCGCACGCGACGGTGCTCGACCGCGCACGCCGCCCGGGCACGAGCCTCGGTGAGGTCACCGAACTGCTCGAGCGTGCCCTGCTCGCCGACCTGCGGCGGGCGGTCCCGGCTCTCGTCACGGCGGTCGACGCGGCCGCCGCCCTCGACCACGACGTGCTGCACCTGATGACGGCGCTGCCGACGCTGGTACGCACCGTCCGGTACGGCGACGTGCGCGGCACCGACCTGTCGTCGCTGGTGCACGTCGTCGACGCGCTGCTCGCCCGCACCTGCGCGGGCCTGCCCGCGGCGGTGACCGGACTCGACCGCGACGCCGCCGACACGCTGCGCACCGCGATCGACGAGGTGCACGTCGCGCTCGCCGTGCGCGAGGACCCCGAGGCCACCGGCCGGTGGCTCGACGTGCTGGCCGCCGTCAGCGAGCGGGAGGACGTCGACGGGCTGCTCACCGGCCGCACCACCCGGCTGCTGCGCGACGCGGGCCGCCTCGACGAGCCTCACACCGCGCTGCGTGTCGCGCGGGCACTGTCGGTGGGGAGCACGGTGACCGCGAAGGCCCGCTGGATCGAGGGTTTCCTCGGCGGCGGGGGGTTGCTGCTCGTGCACGACCGCAGCCTGCTGCGGCTGGTGGACGACTGGCTCCGCGGTCTGGGCGACGAGGACTTCCTCGACGTGCTGCCGGTGCTGCGCCGTACCTTCGGTTCGTTCGCGTTCGGGGAGCGGCGGCTGCTCGGCCGCGCGGTGCGCGGCGAGCGCACCCCCGCCCCGCGTGCCGAGTCCGGCCTGGCGGTCGACCGCGGCCGTCTCGCCGTCGCCGCGACCGCACGGATCCTGGGGGTGACCGCGTGACCACACCGTCCGACGATCAGGAACGGCTGCGCCGGTGGCGCCTCCTCCTCGGTGAGGCCGCCGAGGACTCCACGGGCGCCCTCCCCGCGGCGGACGACGCGGCGATGGACGCCGCGCTGGCGGCGCTGTACGACTCGGCGCCCGTCGACGGCGACGCACCGCGCAGCGCCGGGCTCGGGGCGTCGGCGCCGCGGGTGGCGCGCTGGCTCGGCGACATCCGCACCTACTTCCCCGCGTCGGTGGTGCAGGTGATGCAGCGCGACGCCGTGGACCGGCTCGGGCTGACCCGGCTGCTGCTCGAACCGGAACTGCTCGAGGCGGTGGAACCGGACGTGCACCTCGTCGGCACCCTGCTGAGCCTGAACCGGGTGATGCCGGAGACCACCCGGGCGACGGCCCGCGCGGTGGTGGAGAAGGTGGTCCGCGAGGTCGAGGAACGGCTCGCGCAGAACACCCGCGCCGCCGTGGCCGGAGCACTGAACCGGTCGGCGCGCACCGCGCGGCCGAAGCCGCGCGACATCGACTGGGACCGCACGATCCGCGCGAATCTCGCCCACTACCTGCCCGAGCACCGCACCGTGGTGCCGCAGAAGCTGGTCGGGTACGGACGCCGCTCCCAGGCGGTGCAGCGCGAGGTGGTGCTGGCCGTGGACCAGTCCGGCTCGATGGCATCGAGCGTGGTGTACGCGTCCGTGTTCGCGGCGGTCCTCGCGTCGATGCGGGCGCTGCGGACCTCACTGGTGGTGTTCGACACCGCTGTGGTGGATCTGACCGACAAGCTCACCGATCCGGTGGACGTGCTGTTCGGGACGCAGCTCGGCGGCGGCACCGACATCAACCGGGCGATCGCCTACAGCCGGTCGCTGATCACCCGACCCACGGACTCGTTGTTCGTGCTGATCTCGGACCTGTACGAGGGCGGGATCCGGCAGGAGATGCTCGCCCGGGTGCAGGAGATGCTCACCGCCGGTGCGCAGGTGGTGGTGCTGCTCGCGTTGTCCGACGACGGCGCACCGTCGTTCGACCGGGACAACGCCGCGGCCCTCGCGGCGCTGGGAGTGCCGGCGTTCGCGTGCACCCCGGACCGGTTTCCGGAGCTGCTCGCCGTCGCCCTCGAGCGCGGGGACGTCTCCCGCTGGGCTCAGGCCTGACCGGTCCCTGACCGGTCACGCGCGGCGTCCTCCCGCGCGTAGCGGGCGAGCAGTTCGGTCTCCGCCTCGTGCCGGGGGAAGAGGAGGTACACCAGGAGCGCGCCGAGCAGCACGATCCCGATGGCGGCGGCGTAGGCGCGGCTGTCGCCGTGGAGGAAGGCGTCGCGGGCCGCGGCGATGATCTGCTGCGCGTACTGGGGGTAGCGCTCGGCGATGTTCACCGCCCCCGCGAACGACTTCTCGAGGGCGGCCTCGGTCTTCTCGTTCACCGACGCGGCCTGAGGGGTCGCCGCGATCGTGCCCGCCAGGGAGGCGGTGTAGCCGGC
>k87-454251_pt1 | contig 10406 bp, 14 predicted proteins | sample MGYA00084031_6733416 | MGnify analysis MGYA00084031
TCCTACCATCGATGGCACACCGGACGGCGGGTTCGCCGTCGATGGTGCCGACCCCCGGCACCGAGGGAGTCACACCGAAGGAGTCGTGATGGCAGCCGAGGAACCCTGGACCATCGATGCCGCCAACGATGCGGACATCGCCGAGCAGACGATCCCGGTCGAACCGTCCGATCTGGACCCCGAGGCGCCCGTCGTCGAGGAGGTCCCCACACCCGGCCTCGAGGTGAATCCCGCCGACCTCGTCGAACAGTCCATCCCGGTCGGCTCCGACGACTCGGACGACTATCCGCCGGTAGACGAGTAGCCCATTCGCGGCATTCGGTAGAAATCGATGGCGCTGTGCGCCAACGATTTCTACCGATCGCCGCTTGTCACATACCGGCCGGCGGATGCCCCAGACAGATCAGCGCGCCCATCGGGTCCTTGACGGTGGCGAGGGTGCCGTAGGGCGTCTGCTCGCCGGGCATGACGACCTCCCCGCCCAGTGATTCCACCTGGCGCACCGTCGCCGCGACGTCGTCGACGGTGATGTACACGTGCCAGAAGGACGGCACCTCGGCCGGGTACATCGAGGCCGCGTCCATGATCCCGGCGTAGGACATCTCGCCGAAGAAGATCTGACCGTAACGGTCGGGACCCACCGCGTCCGGGTCGCCGCCGGTGCCCACCTCCTCGATGCGCGCGCCGAGCACCGCGCGGTAGAAGTCGACCGATTTCGCGTAGTCCTTGGAATGGGTCTCGAACCAGTAGGGCGTGCCGTGGACGCCGTACTCGGAGTAGCCGGTGTGCCGATCCGGTTGCCAGAAGCCGACGACCGCTCCTGCGGCGTCGGCGACGAGCAGCATGGTGCCCTCCTCGCCGATCTTCATCGGCGGGAACACGACATTGCCACCGGCCGCCTCGACGGCCCGCGCGGTGGCCTCGGCGTCCTCGGTGTGCAGGTAGACCGACCAGACATCCGACGGTGCGCCCGCGCCCTCCATCACCGGGCTCAGGCCCGCGACGCGGCGGCCGTTCCTGGTGAAGTTCCGATATCCGCCCATCTGGTCGTCGGGCGCCTCGGCCTCCCAGCCGAAGATCTCGCCGTAGAACCGTTCTGCCCTCGCGGTGTCGCTGCTCATCAGGTCGAACCAGATCGGGGCCCCGGATGGTGCTGCGTAGTCGGCCATGTCATGTCCCTCTCGATGTGCGGTGGTCATGTCGACGTGCTGTCACAGTGCAGACATCGAGCGTCTCGCAAACTCATCGCCGAGGGGCCGGGATGGCAACCTTGATGCCATGACGACGCAACGGGAGTTCGTGGAGGGACTGCGGAGGTGGGTGTGGCCTGCCGCCCTCGCCGGTGGACTCCTCCTGGTGCTGTTCGCACAGGTGGAGTGGGGAAGCACCGACGAGGGCGTGCAGCCGTCCATCACCGGCCTCGGGCGCGTCACCGTGCCGGGGGCGAGCGACGAGGACGTGGCCTACTTCTTCGCCGACAACACCGATCGTCCCGGTCTCACCGTGCTGGTCGCCGGCATCGTCGTCGCGGTGGCCGCCGCGCTGGGATGGTGGCGGGAGCGCCTCCGTCCCGCGGCGATCGGTGTGATCGGGGTGGCGTCGGCGGTGGCGCTGGTGGCCGGGGCCATGGTGCTGGCCGATCCGGCGGCCCACCTCTTCACCGATCGCGTGGCCCGAGCGCTCGATTCCGAGCTGCCGCGGATGGACCCGGGGTACGGGCTGATCGGGACCGTGGCCGTCGCGGCCGGGTTGATCGTCGTCGCCGTGTCGGCGATCGCGTCGATGATCAGGCCGCGAGCGCCGGAGCGGCGACTCACCCCAGGCGACGGATCGTCTTGATGTAGCCGAAGTCCTTGAGCTTGGTGAAGCCGACCGGGACGCCGGTGCCGTAGGCGTTGAACACCCGCCCGGCCCCGGCGTAGATCCCGACGTGTCCGGCGTCGCGCCGGAAGATGATGATGTCGCCCGGCGCCAGCGCGTAGAACGGGATCGCGTGACCGACCTTCGCCTGCTGCTGGCTGGTACGGGGGAGCTTCACCCCGGCCACCGAGAACGCCCATTGGACCAGACCGGAGCAGTCCCACGAATGCGGGCCGGTTCCGCCCCAGCGGTACGGCTTGCCGATCTGGGTCATCGCCGCACCGAGTGCGGTGATCCCTTCGGGAGTCGGAATGGGGAGGTGGATCGGCGCCGATCCGGTCGTGTCACTGGAGCCCGAGCTCGAACCGGAGCTCGAGCCGGCAGCAGCGGCCTGCCCGGTATCGGTGAACGGCGTGCCGATGAACGGAACTCCCACGGACAAGGCGGCGGACAGGGCGACAGCGCAGGTGACCCGCCTTGTGCGGGTTCGCAAAACGCGACATGCCGAAAACACTGGCGGATTCACATCCGGCTGTCGCCGGTGGTTTTCGACGTGTGATGAAGGCGCGACCGATGTGATGTTTGGGACAAATGTCTCTTAATGCGATTAACGATCGCTACAGACGATCATCGCCGATTCGTCTCGTTCACCAATAGCCGTCTGGGTCGTGTTCGGGGGATTCCGCCGGAATGATCCCCTCTGCCACCGCGTGATCGATGCTCGCCGACAGGCGGACGCACGTCGGCATCATCGCGCCCGGCAGGAGCGGGCCGTTGCCGTCGTCGCCGCCGGCGCGCATCTGGTCGAGGCCGTGGCAGCGTCGGCGCGCATCGGCGTTCCACTGCACCGTCGTGTGGGACGGGCTGGTCTTCTTCACCAGGACGCACGCGTGACAGGCGCGGCACTCGATCTCGCGCATCCCGCCGCGGAGATAGTGCTCGCGGTCGCGTTCCGTCGCGGCGTGTACCCGGGCCGCACGCTGCGGATCGTTGCTGAAATCCGGCGCCTTGGCCCATCCGCGTGTCCGTGGTGCGGCCCGGGTCATCGTCAGACCTCCGCTGTTTCCGTCGAATCGACGCCGGCCTTCTCGGCGGCCTCCTTCTCCTCCTGCTGGCGGCGCAGGTTCTCCTGGATCTCGACGTTCCAGCTCTCGAGGGCCTTGGAGGTGTCGATCTCGTACTCGAACCGGCCGGTCATCTCCTCGGTGACATCGGCCTTGTCGACGTAGAACTGCTGGTACCAACGACGGAGCTGGTAGACCGGTCCGTCCTCCTCGACGAGGAGCGGGTTCTCGATACGGGTCTTGTGCTTCCAGATCTCGACGTCCTGCAGGAAGCCGACCTCGACGCCCTTGCTGATCTTGTACGCCATCTTCGATGCCTGTTCGGCGGTGAGTCCCTCGGGCACCTTCGCCATCACGCCGTACATGAGGACGAAGCTGTTCTCGTCGATCGGGTAATGGCAATTGGTGAGGATCGTCTCGACCGCGTAGCCGCCATAGTACTGGACATCGGGTTGAGCATGTAGGACGGGCCGTAGTACGCCGCGATCGATTCCAGCCGGCTGTCGCCGTAATTGGTGCCGAGACTGACGTCGGGGCGGCCGTGCGAATTCATGTATTGCGCGGCGATCTCGCCCTCGAAGACGTTCTTGAAGTAGTCCGGCAGCGCGAAGTGCACATAGAAGAAATGCGCCATGTCGACGACGTTGTCGATGATCTCGCGGCAGTTGGAGCCCTCGATGACGATGCGGTTCCACGTCCAGTCGGTCCACTCGTCGGAGCCGTACTCGTCGAGCGCCGGGATGATGATCTCCTCCGGCGGCGGGTCGCCCTCCGGGTCGTTGTAGACGAAGACCTGGCCGTTGCGGACCATCGACGGCCACGAGCGGGTCTTGGCCAGCTTCGGGTTGCGCTTGGCATAGGGGACGTCGGCGCAGCGGCCGTTGCCCTTCCACTTCCAACCGTGGAACGGGCAGGCGACGTTGTCGCCGTCGAGCTTGCCCTGCGACAGGTCCGCGCCCATGTGGCGGCAGTAGGCGTCGAGGATGTTGAGCTCGCCCTTGGTGTCGATCCAGACGACCAACTTGGTGCCGAAGACCTGCACCGAGTGCGGCTTGCCGTCGTCGAACTCCCGCAGCAGGCCGAGGCAGTGCCACCCGCGGGCGAACCGGGTGGGCGGCGCGCCGGTGTCGATCTCCCGGATGCCCGCCTCGTCGCCGCGCGAACCGGGGGTGCTCGGGCTCATCGTGTCGGGTGCAGATGACATATGCCCTCTCCTGTCTGTGACTGGTGTCGCGAAAGAACCACTGCCTCGATACTAGAACACGTTTCAAATTTTCCGGGGCGATCGTGTGCCGGATCGACGATCGGGCCTGTACATGGGCGCAAAGTCCCAGTGCTCGACAGAAATGAGAACGTGTTCTAATCTCGAACCCGATGGGTAAGCGGTCGGCCGGTCCGACCGAGGAGAGACAGGTAGGAGCAGGCGAGATGCCAGCACAACGGAGCGAAGCCGCCGAGCAGGTCCTGGAGAAGATCAACGCGCTGCTCCCGGAGATCGAGCAGCGTGCCCAGGCCACCGAGGATCTGCGTCGGATCCCCGACGAGACCGTGTCCAGCCTCGAGACGGCGGGCTTCTTCAAGCTGATGCAGCCCGAACAGTGGGGCGGCCACCAGGTCGATCCGGTGACCTTCTACGAGGCGGTCCGCAGGATCGCGTCCGCATGCGGCTCGACCGGCTGGGTTGCGGGCATCATCGGTATCCACAACTGGCACCTCGCCCTCTTCGACCAGCAGGCGCAGGTGGACGTGTGGGGCAAGGACCCCAACGTCCGGATCTCGTCGTCCTACGCGCCGATGGGCATGGGCGAGGTCGTCGACGGCGGCTACAAGGTCAACGGGTCCTGGGCGTGGTCGTCCGGCTGCGAGATCGCGGACTGGACGTTCGTCGGCGGTCCGGTCATCAAGGACGGCCGGCCGGTCGACTTCGTGAGCTACCTGATCCCGCGCGAGGACTACACCATCAAGGACGTGTGGAACGTGGTCGGCCTGCGCGGCACCGGGTCCAACACCCTCGAGGTCAAGGACGTCTTCGTCCCGCGTCACCGCACGCTGAGCATGCGCACGATGTCGATGGGCCAGAGCCCCGGCCTGGAGGTCAACACCGCGCCGGTCTACAAGATGCCCTGGGGCACCATCCATCCCAGCACCATCTCGACCCCGATCGTCGGCATGGCCTACGGCGCCTACCGGGCCCACGTCGAACACCAGGGCAAGCGCGTCCGCGCCGCCTACGCCGGCGAGAAGGCCAAGGACGACCCGTTCGCCAAGGTCCGCATCGCCGAGGCCGCCAGCGACATCGACGCCGCATGGCGCCAGCTGTCGGGCAACCTGCAGGCCGAGTACGACCTGATCCTCGCCGGCGAGGAGATCCCGATGGAGCTGCGCCTCGCCGCACGACGCGACCAGGTGCGCGCCACCGGGCGGGCGATCTCGGCCATCGACCGGCTCTTCGAGAACTCGGGCGCCCACGCGCTCGAGAACGGCACCCCGATCCAGCGCTTCTGGCGCGACGCCCACGCGGGCCGGGTCCACGCCGCCAATGACCCCGAGCGCGCCTACGTCGCATTCGGCAACGGCGAGTTCGGGATTCCCATCGGCGACACGATGGTGTGATGCGCAGACCCCTGACCACAACCACACGAGGAGAGTCGTGGAGATGAGTGACTGTCCGATCCGATCATTGGGATACATGAGGATCGAGGCGACGGACGTCCCCGCATGGCGTGAGTTCGGACTGAAGGTCCTCGGCATGGTCGAGGGCAAGGGGCTCACCGAGGGAGCGCTGTACCTCCGGATGGACGACTTCCCGGCGCGGCTGGTGATCGTGCCGTCCGAGCACGACCGGCTGGCCTGCTCCGGCTGGGAGGTCGCGAACGCCGCGGGCCTGCAGGAGGTCCGGGACCGGCTGTCCCGTGCGGGCGTGGTCTACCGGGAGGGCAAGGACGAGGAGATCGCCGACCGCCGCGTCGCCGAACTCATCTCCTTCACCGACCCGGCCGGCAACACCCTCGAGGTCTTCCACGGTGCCGCGCTCGAGCACCGCCGGGTGGTCAGCCCGTACGGTCACCGGTTCGTCACCGAGGAACAGGGTCTCGGCCACGTGGTGCTGACCTGCACCGACGACAAGGCCGCACTCGAGTTCTACCGCGACGTCCTCGGCTTCAAGCTGCGTGACTCGATGCGGCTGCCCCCGCAGGTCGTCGGCCGCGAGGAGGGCGACGAGGTCCCGTGGCTGCGCTTCCTCGGCTGCAACCCGCGTCACCACTCGCTGGCGTTCCTGCCGATCCCCAACAGCACCGGGATCGTCCACCTCATGGTCGAGGTGGAGAACTCCGACGACGTCGGGCTGTGTCTCGACCGCGCCCTGCGCCGGAAGGTGCCGATGTCGGCCACGCTCGGCCGGCACGTCAACGACCTGATGCTGTCGTTCTACATGAAGACACCCGGTGGGTTCGACGTCGAATTCGGTTGCGAGGGACGGACCGTCAACGACGACGAGTGGGTCGCCCGCGAGAGCACGGCCGTCAGTCTCTGGGGGCACGACTTCAGCGTCGGATTCAAGAACTGAGATGGCGCAGACACCCTACGGAACCGAGGACTTCGATTCTCGTCAGTTCCGTACCGCGATGGGGCAGTTCTGCACCGGCGTCACGGTGATCACCACCGTCGACGACGATGACCGGCCGGTCGGGTTCGCCTGCCAGTCGTTCGTCGCGCTCTCGCTCGACCCGCCACTGGTGCTCTTCTGCCCGATGAAGACCTCCCGCAGCTGGAAGGCCATCGAGCGCAAGGGGAAATTCGTCGTCAACGTGCTGTCCAACCGGCAGCAGGACGTCAGCGCCGCGTTCGGCGCACCAGGCGACGACAAGTTCCGCAACATCACCTGGGACCCGTCGCCGGCCGGGTTGCCGGTGATCCGGCACGGGCTCACCTGGGTCGAGTGCGACATCGAGCGCGTCACCGACGGCGGCGACCACCACATCGTCATCGGGCGGGTGCAGGTTCTCGGCGAGGTGCTCCAGGACCGGCCCCTGTTGTTCTACCGTGGTGGCTATCTGTCCACCGAACATCCGCGGGTGACGCCGGCACAAGCCGAGCTCGAACACTTCCTGACCTGGACCGGAGGGGACACCTGGCTATGAGTCCGCGCGAATCCGCTGTACCGCATGACATCACGGCGCCGCTCATCGACGCGATCGCGGAGGCCGAGAAGCTCGTGGCCTCGGCGGAATTCGCGGAGACCGACCAGGATCTCGCGGAGGGGTACGACTACCTCGCGGGCAGCATCGCGGCGATCGTCCAGTTGGTGCGGGCGCGGTCCTTGTCGCACCCGAACTTCGTCACCTCGACCGGGCCGATGACGAAGATGGGGCTCGACAACCCGGACACGCTCTACTACCACGCCGACGTCGAGCCGACCGGTACCTATGTCGTCCGCGGGCGTCGTGGCACCACAACCGATCTCAGCTTCCAGGTGTTGCGCGGTGACTACACTCCGTCGACCGTTCCCGGCGGCGAGGACGCCTTCGACGACCGGCGGTTGCAGATCGCCGAGGACGGATCGTTCGAGCTGACCTTCGGTCCGGCAATCCCCGACGCCGGGGACGACTACTTCGTCCTCGGCGAGGGTGCGTCGATGCTCGCGGTCCGGGAGGTCTACTCGGACTGGACCGAACGCAAGGGGTCGATCACCATCGAGCGTGTCGACACCGTCGGCACCGCGCCGGACGAGCCCGACCTCGCGCGGGTGGCCCGCCGGTACTCGACCGCCGGCAAGATGCTGCTCGCCCGCATCAACACGTGGTTCAACTTCCCCAAGTGGTTCTACCTCGACGAACCGGTGAACACCTTCACCCCGCCGCGGCAGACCCCGGGCGGTCTGAGCACCCAGTTCTCCTCGGTCGGTCACTACGACCTCGGCCCCGATGACGCGATGGTCATCTCCATCCCGAAATCGGATGCGCCGTACCAGGGTTTCCAGCTCGGGAGCATGTGGTACATCTCGCTCGACTACGTCAATCACCAGACCAGCCTCAATTCGGCACAGGCGCAGGTCGACCCGGACGGCGTCATCCGGATGGTGGTCTCCCACCGCGACCCGGGCGTCGCCAACTGGATCGAGACGACCGGCAGGCGCAAGGGCATCCTGCAGTTCCGCTGGCAGCGGGTGGATTCGCCGGTCGGGCCGGAGCTCGGCCCGACCGCGGTCGTCGTGCCCGTCGACGAGGTGGCCGCACACCTGCCCTATTACGAACAGAACAAGATCGACGAGGCCGGTTGGCGGCAGCGGATCGCCGCGCGGCAGCGGGCGTTCGCGGAGAGGATGCTCGGATGAGCGCGATGCCCGGCAGCGGCCTGCTCGAGGATCAGGTCGTGGTCGTGTCCGGGGTGGGGCCCGGTCTGGGCAGGTCGATCTGCCTGCGGTCGGCCGCCGAGGGCGCGCGGGTCGTGCTGGCGGCACGGACCGAATCGCGGCTGAAGGAGGTCGCCGCCGAGGTCGGCGCGGCCGGCGGGACGAGTCTCGTCGTGCCGACCGACATCACCGACGAGGCCGCGGTGGAGAATCTGGTCTCGGCCACGATCGCGGAGTTCGGCCGGGTCGACGTCCTGGTCAACAACGCGTTCGCGCTGCCGTCCATGAAGCCGTTGGGGCGCACCGACTTCGATCAGATCACCCAGAGCCTGGAGGTCACCGTCGTCGGGACGCTGAGGGTCATCAAGGCGTTCACCGACGCGCTGGCCGCGTCGAAGGGCTCGATCGTCAACATCAACTCGATGGTGATCCGCCACTCCGAGCCCCGCTACGGCAGCTACAAGATCGCCAAGTCGGCGCTGCTCGCGATGTCGCAGACCCTCGCCACCGAACTGGGGGACAAGGGCATCCGCGTCAACTCCGTTGCACCCGGTTACATCTGGGACGACCAGCTCAAGTGGTACTTCGGCGAGATCGCCAAGAAGTACGGCATCACGCCGGAACAGGTCTACGAGCAGACCGCGTCGAAGTCCGATCTGAAACGACTCCCCGAACCGGACGAGATCGCCGATGCGGCCGTGTTCCTCGCCTCGCCGATGGCGCGGGCGATCACCGGCCACACCCTGGACGTGAATTGCGGTGAATACCATGACTAGTGCTGCTCGCACCGACGTCGGGACCATCGAGGACCTGCACGCCTCGGCCACCCGTGCCACCGGCCTCGAGGACTTCGGCGACACCGACTACCTGGAGCCCCTGGGCATCCTGCTCGACTCGTATCGCAACGAGGCCGGGCTGACCGAGCTGGGCAGCAAGATGTTCCGGTACTTCCTCAAGGGTGCGCTCGTCGCGCGGCTGCTGAGCGAGGCATCGTGGAAGGCGCACCCGGAGCACGCCGACGTGGAGATCACCCGGCCGATCTTCGTGACCGGCCTGCCGCGCACCGGCACCACCGCCCTGCATCGTCTCCTGGCGGCCGACCCGGACCATCAGGGCGTCGAGATGTGGCTCGCGGAGTTCCCGCAGCCGCGCCCGCCGCGCGACACCTGGGAGGACAACCCGGTCTTCGCGCAGATCCAGGCCGGTTTCGCCCAGCACCACGTCGAGAACCCCGAGTTCATGGGGTTGCACTACATGGACGCCGCCGAGGTCGAGGAGTGCTGGCAGCTGCTGCGGCAGTCGGTCATGTCGATCTCCTACGAGTCGCTGGCACACATCCCGACCTACTCGCGGTGGCTGTCGGAGCAGGACTGGACGCCGGCATACCGTCGGCACCGCAAGAACCTGCAGCTGATCGGGCTCAACGACCCCGGCAAGCGCTGGGTGCTGAAGAACCCGAGTCACCTGTTCGCGCTCGACGCGCTGATGGAGGCCTACCCGGACGCGCTGGTGATCCAGACCCACCGCGCCCCGTCGACGATCATCGCGTCGATGTGCAGCCTCGCCGACCACGCGACCCGCGGCTACTCGACGACGTTCGTGGGCGAGCAGATCGGACGCGACCAGCTCGAGCTGTGGTCGCGCGGGTTGCGCGAGTTCTCGCAGGCCCGGCAGAAGTACGACCCCGCACAGTTCCTCGACATCGAGTTCGACGACCTGCGCACGGACCCGCTCGGCACCGTCGAGCGCGTCTACGACGCCCTCGGCACGCCGATGACCGACGCCGCCCGCGCCGCGGTGGTGGCGCTCGACGAGGAGAGCAGGTCCGGACCCCGCAAGCCGCAGCACCGCTACCAGCTGTCCGACTACGGGCTCGACGAGGAGACGGTCGCCGAGGCGTTCGGAGACTGAGCTCCCTCGTCCCGCGATTCCCTTCACGCTGGAGCAGTGTCCTTCCCGCCAATGGGATCCGATGAGCGGGGAGTAGGCGACACGGCGGGAATGGAGACTGCGCGAGGGGACCCCGATCTCGAGAATCCGGTGCCCGGAGGCTCGATCCGCCGCGCGGACCGCCTGCGGCGGATCTACATTCTCTCCATGGCAGAACCGGAGAACCTGCGCTCGTCCGA
>k87-333314_pt1 | contig 10404 bp, 10 predicted proteins | sample MGYA00084031_6733416 | MGnify analysis MGYA00084031
CACCACGGGGACGATCGCCACGATCGACAGGACAGAGGACATCAGATCGACGCGCTGGGAAGTGTCACCGTGGGACTCGGGGATCAGGATCGGCCCGGCGATCAGGACCAGGGCCATGATGGGCAGGTTGATCAGGAACACCGAGCCCCACCAGAAGTGTTCGAGCAGCACTCCGCCGACGAGGGGCCCGACCGCGGCGCCGGCCATCGCGCCCGCCGACCAGATCGCGATGGCGGTGGTGCGTTGCTTCGCGTCGGCGAACATCGCGCGCACGATCGACAGGGTCGACGGCATCAGCGTGGCGCCGGCGATGCCGAGCAGGGCCCGGGTGGCGATGAGGATTTCGGGGTTCGGGGAGAACGCCGCGATTGCGGAGGCGATACCGAACGTCGCCGAGCCGATGAGCAGCAGTCGTTTGCGGCCGATGCGGTCGGCGACGTTGCCCATCGTGATGAGCAGCCCGGCGAGCACGAAGGAGTAGATGTCGCCGATCCACAGCAACTGTGTCGCGCTCGGCGAGATGTCGGCGGTCAGCGACGGGACCGCGAGGTGGAGCACGGTGCCGTCGACGGCGAGCAGCATCACGACCAGTACCAGCACCGCCAGGGCGGACCATTCGCGGCGACCGGCACGGGGCGGGGCGGGGGTACTCGGAGAAGTCACCGCGCGAGATTAACAACTCGTTCAAGCGGTTGAAAAGCTGAATCGAGTTGTATGGGTGACGTCACGCTGCGTCGACGACTCGGATGGTTCCGACCCCGGAAAACGGGATCCGGGCCACCCAGGATGATGCTGGCCGGAAGTCGCCGCATGCCTCTACGCTCGACCGCATGGCGCTGCTGTACGACGCGGAATTGACTCCCGGCAAGACGGAACTGCTACGCGCGTGGCTACCGCGCACGTCCTTCTACACCGGCACGGCCTCGGCGGTGGAGCGGATCGGATCGTTCCGATTCGACGACCCGGACGGCGAGGTCGGCATCGAGACCCACCTCGTCCGGGACGCCGACGGCGTCGTGTACCAGGTGCCGTGGACCTACCGTGCAGCCCCGCTGCACGGAGCTCGACCGGCCGGGGAGATGGAACATTCGGTGCTCGGCCACCGCTACGTCTACGACGCGACCACCGACCCCGTCTACGTCCGGCAACTGCTCGAGACGATCGTCGGTGGAGGCCGGGAAGCCGACCAGTACGTCCACGTCGACGACGGAGCACCGAGACAGGCGGTCGGCACCGCAAGTGTCCGGGGCAGTGGCGCGGACGGTATCGAGATTCCCGTCGTCGACGCCGTGCGTGCCGTCGACGACGACGGGCGCACCGTCATCGAGACCGGTGCGGTCCGCGTCGTCGTGCACCACCGTCCCGCCGGCATCGACCTGCCCGGTCCCGTCCTCACCGGCGTGTGGGACGGCGGCCGGGGTGTGCTCGCCTCGCTCTCGTGATCACCCGCCCCGATGCTGCCGTGCACGTCGAGTGGGGAGCCGCCGGAGCCTCGGCTGTCGGCGCCGCGGATGTCTCGGTCGTGGTCGACGTGCTGTCCTTCACCACTACCTTGTCGGTCGCCGCGGATCGCGGCATCGAGGTACTGCCGTATCGGTCGAGGGATATGTCGGCTGCCGACTACGCCGCCGAACACGGTGCCGTCCTGGCCGTCGCTCGCAGCCGGGTGCAGCCAGGTGAAGTCAGCCTGTCGCCCAGCAGCATTCGCGAGGCGCGCGGGATACAACGACTGGTGTTGCCGTCTCCGAACGGGTCGACGATCGCGTACGCGCTGGCCGCGACGTCGACGGTGTGCATCGGAGCCTGCCTGCGTAATGCTGCCGCCGTCGCCCGGTGGATCGCGGACACGCACCACGGCGACCGGACCGTGTCGGTGATCGCCGCCGGGGAACGGTGGCCCGACGGATCCCTGCGACCGTGCGTCGAAGACCTGTGGGGTGCCGGCGCGGTGCTCGCCGACCTGCTGCGCCTGCGCCCGGATCTGACGGTGTCGGTGGAAGCCGAAGTGGTGGTGGCCGCATGGCAGGCGGTCCGGGACACTCTCCCGTCCTCGCTGCAGACCTGCGCCTCCGGGCGGGAACTCGTCGATGCGGGATACCGATCCGACGTGGAGGTCGCGGCGGAGGTCGGTCGTAGTGCGACGGTGCCGGTGCTCGAGGGGCACCGCTTCGTCGATCATGGTCGGCCGGGAGGCTGAGCTCCCCGCAGTGTGCCCATTGACGTGGCCCTCGCCTTCATACAGGATGATGAACATGTTCACTGAACGTGTTCAGTCTCGGGGGGAGAAACGGGACGCCACCCGCCGGAAAGTGCTCACCGCCGCAGAGACACTCTTCCGTGAACACGGTTTCGCGGCGACCACCATCCGGCAGATCGCCTCCACGGCGCAGGTCAGTGTGGGGACCGTGATGGCCGTCGGAGACAAGGACGCCCTACTCGTCGCCGTCTTCGACGAATGGATCGCCGAGGTGCACCGCCAGCGCAGCCTCAGCCCGCCACCGGACGAGCCGCTCGCTCCCGCTGACGCGGTACCGGTCGTCCTGGACCTGTTCGTACCGTTCGTCGCGTACTTCCTTCAGAACCAAGAACTTTCACGCGAGTACGCGGCCGTCATCGTCCGGGGGAAACGCGGATCGGACATCTTCGGGGGGCTCGCGGTCACCCTCGTCGCGGAACTGGAAGCCACCTTCCGGCGCGCAGGACTGAACGCGGACGACGCCGGGCGCGGCGCCCGAACCGTGTACTTCGCGTATCTCGGTCTCCTACTGACGGCCGGAAACCAGGCCTCCGTCGGCGGATCCGAGGTCGACCAGCTGCGCGAGGTGATCGAACTCGTACTCGACCGAGCACACAATCGACAAGGGGGACAACAATGATCGAGACGACACCCTGGTGGTGGATGTCGGTGGCACTGGCCGCGATCCTGCTGGGCGACGCGCTGCTGTCGATCCGGCCACCGCGGTTCATCAGCGACTGCCTCGAGGGGGTGGGATTTCCGAGGGACTGGTGGTGGGCACTCGTCGCCGTGAAACTACTGGCGGTGGCCGGACTGCTCGCCGGCCTCGTCTATCCCGGAATCGGCGCGGCCTCGGCCGTGGCGGTGGCCGGCTACTTCGTGTGCGCCGCGGTCGCACACGTGCGAGCCGGGTTCCTGGGGCAGTCGTTCTGGGTCAACTGCCTGGGCATGCTCGCCCTGTCGATCGTCGTGGTGCCGGTGGCGTACACGATCTGAAAGTGCAGTGGTCACCGCGGGGACTCCGTGGTGGGCCGGAGCTCCCCGCGATCGAAGACCGCCCTCAGTCCTGCACCACCTTCTCGCGGTGCCGACGCCGATACGCCGCGGAACTGGCCTTCTCCCCACACGCCGCCATCGAACACCAGCGCCGGATACCCCGCCGCGAGCGGTCGACGAAGTACAGTGAGCAGTCGTGGCCGAGGCAGCGGCGCACGCGGTCGCGGTATTCACCGCTGAACAGGTCGATGGTGTCGCGGGCGATGATCGCCAGGATGTTCTCGGCGGGCACCGCGGGGGAGGGGATCGCGGTGGTGCCGTCCGTCGACAGGGTGGGGTGCGGTGGGCCGAACCGCGCGGCCCGGTTGATCACCTCGATGAGCGCGGGGTCGGGCCGGTGCCCGTCCACCCGGCACCGTGTCAGGTGGTTGATGGCCTCACGCAGCTCCCGGGCCCGCTCGAGGGTGTCCTCCGCCAGGGGGGTGAGGGCGGGTGGCAGCCCGGCCGCGTAGAACCAGGTCTGCAGATCGTCGTCGGTCACCAGCAGTTCGCGGTCGGCCATGTCGCGTTTGGCGACGGTGGCGACGAAGTCCAGACACAACACATCGGACCTGAACGGAAACCCCAATCTACGTCGATCTTTGGTTTCCGGAACCGGTGATTTCACGACTTCGATCGTCCCCTTCCACTACGGCCGTCGCCGGCCGGCAGCGGTGCCGCGGCGCGCGCGGCACCAAAGTTCTGCAGATGTTGCCACCCGGACCGCCGGGCGTCCCGGGTTAATTTCACCGCGATTATATGTAGGTGAGTGGATTGACAGCTCACGCGCCGGAGCGGCATCGTTGGCGCCATGCAGACGATTGTGGGTGACCGGCGATCGGCAGCGGCCGACGCAGCGTGTCGACCCGCGTGTTGTCGCTGATACCTCCTTTCCGGACACGCGGCGCTGACGACCCGACGTCACGCAGCCCCGTATCCCTACGTGACCCGTCCACCTCCTCTCCTGAGTCCCGGCCTGCCCGGATCCGGAGACCACCCGATCTGGAGAAGCACCCCGATGGCCGTCGAATTCATCAGCCAGGTCCACGTCCGCGACTCGTCGGATCTGTATCCGAAGCCCGGCGCGGACATCGACGTGGCGTACCTGCGGCGCTACGCCGACGCCCTCGAAGAGGCCGGATTCGACTACACCCTCGTGCCCTACGGCTCAAGCGGCTTCAGTTCGCTCGGTGTCGCCGACGCCCTGAGCCAGCTCACCGAACGCATCAAGCTGGTCGTGGCCCTGCGGCCCAACATCATCCACCCGGTCGCCGCCGCTCAGGCGCTGAGCACCCTCGATCACCTCAGCGGTGGGCGGGCCGTCGTGCACATCATCTCCGGTGGCACCGACGCCGAGCAGGCACGCCAGGGCGACTATCTCACCAAGTCGGAGCGGTACTCCCGCTCGGCCGAATTCATCCAGCTCCTGCGCAGGGCCTGGACCGAGAGCACGCCCTGGAGTCACGCCGGCGAGCACTACCGCTTCGACGACTTCGTCGCCGACCTGCGCCCGGTCAACGGCACCATCCCGATCTCGCTCGGTGGCTCCTCCGCGGACGCCTACCGGGTCGGCGGCTCCCTTGCCGACATCTTCGGCCTGTGGGGCGAGCCGCTCGCGCAGACCCGCGAGCAGATCACCGCCATCCACGAGCAGGCCGACCTCGCCGGCCGCGCCGACAAGCCGCGCATCTGGGTGACCTTCCGGCCGATCATCGCGCCCACCGAGGAGAAGGCGTGGGAGAAGGCCCACACCATCCTCGGCGCCCTCAAGCGCAACCACGTCGGAGCGAACGAGCACAACACCCCCCAGAACGTCGGCTCGCAGCGTCTGCTCGAGGCCGCGAAGGCCGGGGAACTGCACGACCGGGCCCTGTGGACCCCGACCGCGACGGCCACGAACGCCTCCGGCGCCTCGACCGCCCTGGTCGGGACCCCCGAGACCGTCGCCGCGGCGATCCTCGACTACGTCGACCTCGGTGCCGACCTGATCTCCATCCGTGGCTACGACAACCTCAACGACGTCGTCGACTACGGCAAGTACCTGCTGCCTCTGCTGCGCGAGGAACTGGCCTCCGTCGGGTCGCCCGCCTGAGTGCGACCACGTCCCCACTTCGGAAACGAGTACCTTTCATGAGCGACAAGAGACAACTCGTCCTGGTTCTGCAGATCCTCGGGATGGGCACCAACTACCAGTCCTGGCGCCTGCCGGACAGCCCCGCCGAGCGTGTCCTCGACCTCGACGTCTACACCGACATCGCGCGCGCCGCCGAGGCCGCGAAGATCCACTCGCTGTTCCTGTCCGACGGGGTCGGCACCTCGCTCGAACGGCCGATGGGGCTGTTCGAGCCGGTCACCTTCCTCTCCGCGCTGGCCGCGGTCACCCGCCGCATCGGCCTCGTGGTCACCTCCTCGACCACCTTCAACGAGCCCTACAACCTGGCCCGCCAGATGGCCTCGCTCGATCACCTGTCCAAGGGCCGCGCCGGCTGGAACATCGTCACCTCCTCCGCCGGGGAACGCAATTTCGGGATCGAACTGCCCCCGCACGACGAACGCTACGAACGCGCCGAGGAATTCGTCGCCGCTGTGAAGGCACTGTGGGACAGCTGGGACGCCGACGCGCGGATCGTGGACCGCGAGAACGGCGTCTACGTCGACCCGGCCAAGGTGCGCCGCACCGACTTCGTCTCCGAGCACCACAGCGTCGAAGGGCCGCTGAACATCGACCGGGCCCCGCAGGGGTATCCGTTCCTGTTCCAGGCCGGATCCTCCACCAAGGGCGTGGATTTCGGTGCGCGTCACGCCGATGCGATCTTCACCTCCCAGCCCGACCGCTACGAGGCCCTCGAGTTCTACAAGTACATGAAGGGCCGGGTGGCCGACGCCGGACGCAATCCCGACGATCTGAAGATCCTGCCGGGTCTGTACACGGTGATCGAACGCACCGAGGAACAGGCACGCGACACCGCCGGCCGGCTCGCCGAATTCGCGACCACCGCCGACTGGGACGCCCAGCGCAAGAACTTCGAGAGCACCGGCTTCGGCGGCGTGGACCTGTCGGACCTGGACCCGGACAAGCCCATCCCGCTCGACCGCCTGCCCGAGATCGAAGAGGTGCAGGGCCGGCGTTCGCGCTACGAGATGTACCGGCGGTGGGTGCTCAACGGCGACAAGACCCTGCGCGAACTCGTCGACCACAACAACCGCGCCGCCTCCGGCCACTGGGACCCGGTCGGCTCGGTCGAACAGATCGCCGACCAGATCCAGGAACGGTTCGAAGAGGGCTCGGCGGACGGCTTCGTCATCTCGCCGCAGCACTTCGGCGGCTACCGGGTCATCACCGACCATCTCGTCCCCGAACTGCAGCGTCGCGGTCTGTTCCAGACCGAGTACGCCGGCGACACCCTCCGCTTCAACGTCCTCGGACACCACTGACCCACTCGCACAAGCGCTCTCGCAGCAAGAAGGATCGATCCAGTGACAAGCAAACGCAGCATCGCCCGGTGGACCGCCGCCACGATGCTCACCGCAGTTGCCCTCAGTGCCTGCTCGTCGGGCGGGACGAACGCAACCGCAGAAGCCGCCGGCGACCCGGTCCCGGGCGGCACCCTGGTCTTCGGGACCGCCGCCGACCCCATCTGCGTCGATCCGAACCAGACCGACCTCACCGCCACTCGCGACATCCTGCGCCAGGTCGCCGACTCCCTCGTCGACGCCGACCCGGACACCGGTGAGATCGTGCCCTGGCTCGCCACCTCCTGGGAGGTCAACGACAACGCGACCGTCTTCGACTTCACCCTGCGCGAGGACGTCACCTTCAGCAACGGTGAGGTGTTCGACGCCAACGCCGTCAAGGCGTTCCTCGACGGCATCCGCGACCTCGGCGGCCGCGCCGTCAACGCCTCGAGCTACATCGAGGGCTACGTCGGCACCGAGGTCCTCGCCCCGAACCAGGCGCGGGTGACCTTCACCGTCCCCAACGCCAGCTTCCTGCAGGCACTGTCGACCGTGAACATGGGCGTGCTCGCCCCCTCCACCTACCAGGTCGCCCCCGAACAGCGCTGCCTCGGTGAGATCGCCGCCTCCGGCGCCTTCGTCCTCGACCACTACACGCCCACCCAGGAAGTGGTCCTCACCAAGCGCACCGGCTACGCCTGGCCCAGCGGCAACGCCGAGCACGACGGCGAGGCCTACCTCGACCGCATCGAGTTCCGGGTGATCCCCGAGGCGAGTGTGCGCGTGGGCAGCCTGCGCTCGGGCGACGTCCAGATGATCGACACCGTCCCGGTCCAGGACGAGGAGAACCTCGGCGCCTCCGGTCTGGGGCTGCTCACCACCAACCGCCCCGGCACGGTCTTCGAGCTGCTGACCAACAACTCCCACCCGATCCTGGCGGACAAGTCGGTGCGCCAGGCGATCCAGTACGGCCTCGACCTCGAGGAGTACAAGGCCACGATCCTGCTGCCGCGCAACAACGTCGCGACCAGCATCCTGTCGTCGACCACGCCGTTCTACACCGACTTCTCCGAGTACATCCGCTACGCCCCGGACGAGGCCGTCGAACTGCTCGAGCAGGCCGGCTGGACACCCGGCCCCGACGGCATCCGGGTCAAGGACGGCCAGCGGCTGAGCCTGACCATCCTCAACGGCCACTCCGGTGGCACCTCGCAGTACGAGCTCGTCGCCCAGCAGCTCGCCCGCATCGGCGTCGAGATCAAGATCCAGAACGTCTCGCGCGCCGAGATGCTCGCCGCCGTCGACTCCGGGGACTACGAGTTCGTCCCCTACGGCTTCACCCGCGCCGATCCGGCCGCGCTGACCATGCACTTCTCCACCAAGCGCAACAACCCGCTGCGCCTGCCGCCCTCCGAACTCGAGACCTACCTCGACGAGCAGGCCGCCGCGCCCGTCGCCGAGGACCGTCAGGCCGCCGTCGACAAGGCAGCCGAGTACATCGTGGCCAACAACCTCGTGATCCTGCTGAACGAGCAGTCCACCGCCTACGCCTACAACGGTGTCGCCGGTGCCGACTGGGCGCCCGGTGGCCAGCTGTCCCTGTTCGACGCGTGGGTCCAGGACTGAAAGGACGAATGATGACACGCGGCCCGGTCGACAACGGTGCACTTCGTGATTGGCTCCGATTCTTCGGGCGCCGGCTACTCCAGGGACTGTTCGTCCTCTGGGCCGCGTTCACCCTCGTGTTCGTCGTGCTCTACCTGCTGCCGAGCGACCCCATCCAGCTGATGCTCTCCGGCAGCGGCGCCGAGTTCGCCTCGGCCGACGACGCGACCATCGCCCAGCTGCGCGCCCAGTACGGCATGGACAAACCCGCCTTCCTCCAGTACCTCGACGCCCTGTGGAACGCCCTGCACGGCGACTTCGGAATGTCGATCCAGACCGGACGACCGGTGGCGGACCTGATCACCGAAGCCCTCTCGCAGACCGTCGTACTCGGCCTGTTCGCCCTCGCCATCGGCCTGATCCTCGGATTCGTGCTGGCCATCGCGGCCACGCTCGTGCGCTTCGGGTGGCTGCAGCAACTGCTGCTGTCGCTGCCCGCCGCCGGGGTGTCGGTGCCGTCCTTCTGGGTCGGGCTGCTGCTGATCCAGTACTTCGCCTTCGACCTCGGCTGGTTCCCCCCGCTCGGCGGCAAGGGCATCAACGGCCTGGTGCTGCCCGCGGTCACCCTCTCGATCCCCACCGCCGCGTTCGTCGCCCAGATCCTCGCCAAGAGCCTGTCGGTGACGATGCACGAACCGTACATCGAGGTCGTCCGCTCCAAGGGCGCCTCCCGCGCCCACGCCCTGTTCCACGACGCCCTGCGCAACGCCTCGCTGCCGCTGCTGACCATGGTCGGCATGATCGTCGGCAACATCCTGGCCGGCTCGGTGGTCGTCGAAACCGTCTTCTCCCGAATGGGCCTGGGCCGCATCACCTACGAAGCCGTCAACGCCCAGGACATCCCCGTCGTGCTCGGAGTGGTCACCTTCGCCGCCACCGTGTTCGTCGTCCTCGGGATCATCGTCGACCTGCTCTACCCCCTGCTCGACCCGCGGATCGGCTCCCAGGTCCGCACCCGCCGCCGGCCCCGGCTCGAGCACACCCCGGAGAGGATCGCCTCATGACCTCGCTTCTCGCCGAGAACACCGCCGCCCCCCAGGAACACCCCGACGTCGACGCCCTGCCCGAACGCGGCAGCGACGAACGCGCCTGGATCGCCCTGCTCCGCCGGCCCGGACTGCTGCTGTCGGTGGCCGTGATCGCCCTCGTCGTGGCCTGGGCGTTCTTCCCCGAGGTGTTCACCAGCCAGAACCCCATCGACGGCATCCCCGCCGAACGACTGTCCCCGCCGAGCGCCGAACACTGGTTCGGCACCGACAATCTCGGCCGCGACACCTACGCCCGCGTCGTCCACGGCGCCGGCCTGACCCTGCAGGCCACCCTCGTCGCCGTGCTCGTCGGCATCGTCGTCGGCGCCGGCATCGGCCTGATCGCCGGCTTCGTCCGCGGCCGCGTCGAGGACTGGCTCATGCGCATCGTCGAGGTCATGCTCGCCGTCCCCGGCCTGCTGCTGTCCCTCGCGGTGGTCACCGCCCTCGGCTTCGGCACCATCAACGTCGCCATCGCCGTCGGCATCGCCAACATCGCCAGCTTCGCGCGGGTCATGCGCTCGGAAACCCTCAAGATCTCCGCCCTGCCCTACATCGAAGCATCCAAGGCCTCCGGATCGCATTGGAGCTACACACTCCTCGCGCACGTCCTGCCCAACGCCAAGGGACCGGTGCTGGCGCTGACAGCCCTCGAATTCGGCACCGCGATCCTGTCGGTCTCGGCCCTGTCCTTCCTCGGCTTCGGCGCCCAGCCACCCACCCCGGAATGGGGCGCCCTCGTCTCCGACGGCCGCGACTACCTCGCCTCCGCCTGGTGGATGACCACCTTCCCCGGCCTGGTGATCGCCGTGGTCGTGTTGTCCGCGAACCGTATCGCCCGTTTCCTCGAGAATCGCTGAGGCACGACCATGACCACACCCCCTCTGCTGACGGTGACCGACCTCGACGTCGACTACCGCCTCTCGCGCACCCGCTCGTCCCGCGCGGTGACCGGCATCGGATTCGAGATCGGCCGCGGCGAAC
>k87-996634_pt1 | contig 10403 bp, 9 predicted proteins | sample MGYA00084031_6733416 | MGnify analysis MGYA00084031
GAAGGAAGCGGTCATCGCGGCGCTCCGCGCGTACCAGAACCCGCCGTCCGGGTTCTGGTACGCGCGGAGCGCCGCGATGACCGCTTCCTTCGGCCCGCCCTCGAACCAGAATTCGTACCGCCTCCGGTCCACCAGCCGCGCATTTTCGTACAAAAACGCTCGCGCGCGCGCCGGCACTTCACGTTCCGCCGCCATTTTCACGAGTTCCGGCATGTCGTGATGTCCCATCGCTCCATCCTCCCGTGTCCCCAAATGTCCGCTCCGCGTCGCTCATCCGCCGCCAGGTCCGTACCGTTCGCATACCCGCCTCGCCATTTCCGCGATTTCGCGCCGGAGCCGCTCCGGCTCCCTCACCTCGGCGTCCGGTCCCAGCGCGTAGAAGAAGCGCACCGCCCAGTTCCATTCCTCCGCCGGACAGTCGAAGGCGACTTCCCATTCATCGTCCGCGATCTGGATGACCTCCCCGCCGATGTGCTCGTCCTGCTCGGCAAGAAGCGCGCCGCGGTAGGTGAGCCGGGCGACGATCCGCACGGGCGGAAGCGGTTCCGGTGCGGCGCGTCCGCCCGGCGGCTCTTCCGGCGCCCGCCCATCCAACGGTTCGATGCCCTCCATCCGGTCCACGCGGAACGTGCGCGTCTCGCCGTGGAACGGCGAGTACGCTTCGCAATACCAGAATCCGTGCGCCGCGTAGATGCGACGGGGAAGCAGTTCCAGCCGGCGACGGCGGCTGGCGGACCGATAGTCGACGCGGATCCAGCGGGAAGCGGCGGCATGCTCCATGAGCTCCGGCAGATGCGGCGTTCTCACCTTGCGCTTCGGCACCTCCATCCCGACCCGGTCCAGCAGCGGCTCGATCGATTCCAGCATCGGCTTCGGCAGGACGGCCCGGATCTTGTCGATCGCCGTCCAGCGCGCTTCCCGGAACGGCGTGTCGGCGAGCCGCTCCAGCGCGCGGAGCGCGAACAGCACGGTGAGCGCCTCCCGCGAGTCGAGCGACAGGGGTGGCAGCCTGTACCCTTCCATCAACCGATAGCCGCCGGAGGCTCCGGGCTCGGCGTAGATCGGCACGCCCATCTCGGCCAGCGCCTGCATGTCGCGCAGAATCGTCCGCTTCGACACCTCGAATTTGTCCGCCAGGCTCTGCGCCGTCTCGGGCCGCTGCTGCAGCGCAAGCAGAATCGCCACCAGCCTGTCCATCCGTCTCAAGTTCGCATCCCCCGCTTCCCGCCACGATCTTAGCATTCCGATGGTGACATGAAGGCTGTCACCATTTACCCGGGCCGCCGCGAAAAATGCGGATGCCGGTCTGCCGCGACTTTCGCAACATCCGTGTTGATTTATTCCGGTGAATCATGGATAATAGGGCTGGGTAAAATTTGAACGCAGGAGGTAACGCGACCATGGCTCATGAACTGCCACCGCTTCCGTATCCGACGAATGCGCTCGAACCTTACATCGACGCGACGACGATGGAAATTCACCACGGCCGTCACCATAACACGTACGTCACGAATCTGAACAACGCGCTCGCCAACTATCCGGAACTGCAAAGCAAGACGGTCGAAGAGCTGATCTCCGACCTGAACGCCGTGCCGGAAGCGATCCGCACGGCCGTCCGCAACAACGGCGGCGGGCACGCGAACCACACGCTGTTCTGGCAAATCCTCAGCCCGAACGGCGGCGGCGCTCCGACGGGCGCGCTCGCGGCGGCGATCGACCGCGAGCTCGGCGGGTTCGAGAAGTTCAAGGAAACGTTCTCGAACGCGGCGGCTACCCGCTTCGGTTCCGGCTGGGCATGGCTGGCCGTCTCGCCGGAAGGCAAGCTGAAGGTGTACAGCCTGCCGAACCAGGACAGCCCGCTCATGGAAGGCGACACGCCGATCCTCGGCCTGGACGTGTGGGAGCATGCCTACTACCTGAAGTATCAGAACCGGCGTCCGGATTACATCGCGGCATTCTGGAACATTGTGAACTGGGAAGAAGTCGGCAAGCGCTACGAAGCGGCCGTGAAGAAATGAAGATCGCGGCATGCGAAAAGGGGTTTTCCCGCAAGCGGGAAAACCCCTTTCTCCGTTGTTCAGGACTCGCCGGATCCGGCAGGCGCGGCCTGCGCGGCATTCGGCTTGCGGTGTCCGCCGGACCGGTCGCCCTTCGAACGGCGCTGTCCGCGCTGCGCATCGCCCTGGCGATGCGGCTGGCGGGCGCGGTTCGAGTCGCCGCGGGCCGCTTCCTGCTTGCGGCCGCCCGGCTGCGGATGCCGGTCTCCCTTGCCCGGCGCCTGGGCCTGATGCCCGTGCCGCCCGCCGGACGAGCCTCCCCGCTTCGATCCCTGACGGTCCTGCTGTGCGTGCTGGCCGCCCGGACCATGCGGCCTTGCCTGTCCCGAGCCCTTCTGCTGCGCCTTGAGCTTCTGCCGTTTCTCGCGCTTCTCGCGCTCCTTCGCTTCCCTGAGCTCGCGCTGCAGGATAAGCTGCTCCAGCTCCGCCCGCTCGGCCGCGATGCGGAGCGCCCGGCCTTCCCGTCCGGTCGACTGGTCGGCCCGCCAGCGCATCAGCACTTCGCCGCCCTCCTGCGCCTTGCCGGCCAGTCCGGCGGCGGCCTCGCCGCCCGCCGGCAGCCCGCTCGTGAACACGGACGGCGCATCGCCCTCCGCCGAGCCGAAGCGCTCGTTCACGTTTACCCGCCGCAGGATGAAATACGCACAGCCGAAATTGCAGTATTCGTAGAGATAGTCGACGAGGTAGCGAATCGCCGTGTCCTTCGTCGCCTTCGGATGATCGTCGCGGAAAAATCCCTTCAGCCTGAGCTGGTTGTAACCCCAGTCGCCGAACACGTAGTCATAGCGGTCCAGCACTTCGCTGTACCGTTCCCGGAACGCCTCGGGATTCCAGCCGCCCTTGTGGTCGAGCACCAGTTCGAAGATTCTGCCGCCGATGTTGATCAAGATGAACCCCCATTTCCCGCAACGGTTCCGCCTCGACTTGTATCGGCCTCATTCGCCGGTGCGGCCGGTTGTCACCGCCATCGCCGACAGCACCTGCTCATGGGCGTGATAGGAGCTGCGCACGAGCGGTCCCGATTCGACGTGGCGGAAACCCCTTTTCAAGCCTTCTTCCTTCAGCGCCTTGAACTCGTCCGGATGTACGTATCGCTCGACGGGCAGGTGGTTCGGCGTCGGCTGCAGATACTGCCCGATCGTCAGAATGTCGCAGCCCGCGGCGCGCAGGTCGTCCATCGCCTCGAGAATTTCGTGCCATTCCTCCCCGACGCCGAGCATCAGGCCCGACTTCGTCGGGATCTCCGGCCGCATCTCCTTCGCCCGACGGAGCAGCTCCAGCGAGCGGTCGTATTTCGCCTTCGCCCGCACCTTGTCGGACAGGCGGCGGACCGTCTCGATGTTGTGGTTCAGGATGTCCGGCTTCGCGTCCATCACGACGCGCAGCGCGTCCCAGTTCCCCTGGAAGTCCGGGATCAGCACTTCCACGCTGCACAGCGGCAGCCGTTTGCGGATCGCGCGGATCGTCATCGCGAAGATCGAGGCGCCGCCGTCGGCGAGGTCGTCGCGCGCGACGCTCGTCACGACGCAGTGCCTGAGCCCCATCTGCTCGGCCGCCTCCGCGACCCGCTCCGGCTCGGCCAAATCCAGCTCCGTCGGCATGCCGGTCTTCACGGCGCAGAACCGGCAGGCGCGGGTGCAGATGTCGCCGAGAATCATGAACGTCGCCGTCCGGTTCGCCCAGCATTCGTAGATATTCGGACAGCGCGCTTCCTCGCATACGGTGTGCAGCGCCTTCGCGCGCATCATCGACTTCAGCTCAGCGTAGCCGCCGTCCGTCGCCAGGCGGATGCGGAGCCAATCCGGCTTCGGCGTCTTCTGCCTCTCGCGTGCGCTCATGGGGATAACCCGCTTTCCTTTACGGGCGGGACCGGAGGTCCCGTGCCCTTGTTGTGGTGGAACCATAATCTTTCTTATTATAACACGTTTCGGATAAAAACCAATGATCTGCAGAGAATAACGGAGGACAAGGAGGCGATGGAACGCTATGCTTCGGCTCAAGCGGAGAGGATCCGGCGCGGCGGCGGGGTCCGACGGACGGTCCGGCGGAGCGGAGCGGACCATCCGGCAGGCCGGCGCGGCATTGCGGACCGTTCGGCGAGCCGGCGAGGCGATGCGGGCCGTTCGGCGCTTCACTGCCGTCTGCTGCACCCTGGCGATGCTCGCGGGCGCGTCCGCCGGCATCGTCCGGGCGGCGCCGTCCGCGGGCGGGGAGGCGCCTTCCCTCGACATTTATGCCGAACGCCGCGCGATGTTCGAGCGCGTCAGCATGCTGACCGGCATTCCCTGGCACGTGCTGGCCGCGATCGACCAGTACGAGCGGACGCTGACGAAGGCGCGTCCGAAATCGAGGCCGCAGCCGAAAGGACTGATCGCGATCTACATCCCGCCCGCGCGGTGGGCGGGCGAGCTGAACCCGGACGAAGAGGAGACCGATCCGGCGGTCATCCGCCATTTCGGCGGCATCGGTCTCGACGGCAACGGCGACGGGCGCGCCGACCGTACGGACGATGAGGACATCCTCTGGACGGTCGCGCAGCAGCTGCTGAAATCCGGCACGTCGGAGGACGATCTCGCGATCGGGCTGTGGGAGTATTACCACAACTCGCGGGCCGTCCAGCGCGTGCTGCAATTTTCCAAGCTGTATGCGCATTTCGACCGCCTCGATCTCGACGAGCACGCGTTCCCGCTGCCCGTGCGCGCCGACTACTCGTACCGGGACACGTGGGGCGCGGCGCGGGGCTGGGGCGGCTACCGGATCCACGAGGGGACGGACATCTTCGCCGATTACGGCGTGCCCGTCCGCAGCACCTGCTACGGCGTCGTCGAGACGAAGGGATGGAACCGGTTCGGCGGATGGCGAATCGGCATCCGGGACATCGACAACGTCTACCATTACTTCGCCCATCTGTCCGGCTACGACAAAAACCTGAAGCCCGGCGACATCGTCAAGCCGGGCCAGGTGATCGGCTGGGTCGGCAGCTCCGGCTACGGCAAGCCGGGCACGTCGGGCAAGTTCCCTCCCCACCTCCATTTCGGCCTGTATCGCGACCGCGGCCTCGTCGAGTGGGCGTTCGACCCCTATCCGCTGTTGAAAAAATGGGAACGCGAGGACTGGCAGCGGATCCGGAACGGCACCTACCGGTGAACCGGGCGGGCCGAAGGAGAACCTGCCGGCGTTCGGCGCCGGCCGGCCGGCTGGCGGTTGCGGGCCGCCGGAACCGGGCGGATTCGTTCCGGTTCCCCGCATGGCGGGTCCGTTCCGGCCGCCCCGCGGTCACATCTCCCCCGGCTGCTCCGGCGCCGCTTCGCCGCTCTCGTCTCCGGCGGGATCGGCGGACGTCGCGCTGTCCCCCGACGGCGGCAACGTCAGCGCAATGTTCGGCGCGTGATCGGCCGACGAGCCGCCCGGATTCCCCTTGTTGTCGAAGTAATACATCGGCACGTCGCCCACGACGAGCAGATACGAGATCGGAATTTCCGTCACGACCGTCTCCGGTTTCGTGTCGAACGGGATGATAATCGCCATCTCGGCCGTAATCCGGACGAACACCTCGACGAGGATCATGTTGATGCCCGCATCCCGCTGGCGCGTGCCGAGCTCGACCTTCGCCGCACCCACGGGCTCGAAGCGGACGGGCATGCGCGGGCCGAACGACGCGATCACCGCGCTGCCGAACGCCTGGCCGATCGGGATATATTCGGGCACGTGTTTGATCTCGTACAGCGTCCGCTGCACCGTCTCAACCGTCTCCGACGTGATGCGCATGTGCTCGGCGTAATTGAGCATGAAGCCGGTCACCCGGCCGTCCTCGCTCTTCTGCCACTCCACGAGCCGCTCCGCGTCCGTCCGGCTCGCCACCTGGGTCATGATCGCCTCGTTGATCGCCTGCGTCACGATCTGCTTCACGCGCATCGTGGCGACGTGCATGAGCGGTGGACGCAGATGGCGCTCCACGTAGACAAACGCGAACACCGTGAACGCGAGGAACGACAGGAAGACGATCAGGACCAGCCGTTTCCCGCCGATCCGACGCCCCTTCCCGCCCGGCCGGTCCGGGCCGGAGCGGGCGCTTCCACTGCTCTGGCGCCGGCCGTCTCGCTGGCGCAGGAAGCTGGGAAGCGACAGGGTGCGGCGCCGGCGCGCGACGAATCTGCCGCCGGCGGATGGACGGGCCGCGGCTGCGGGCCGGCCGCCGGAGATGATTCCGCCGCCGGACACGGGCCGTCTTGCGGGAACGAAGCGATCGCCGGATGCGGAAAGGCTTCCTCCGGGCACGAACCGCGCGCCGAATGCGGAACGGTTGCCTCCGGGCACAAACCGCGCGCCCGGCCGCCTGCGTGCGCGAAAACGCATCCCCGGGCGCCCGGCCGCCAGCAGCGCTCCCAGCAGCCGCGCGATCCCGCGCCCTCCCCGTCTCGCCATCCGATTCACCTCCGCAGCCGCGCGTCGGCGCCGCCCGTCCGGCGGCACCCTCATCCCAGCATATGCGCCTGCCTGCGGAAACATATCCACCTTGCTTCCTACCGCCCGTCCACCTTGCCGCTTCCCGTCCGCCGCCATTGACATCCGCACGCTGCCGCGCTTTAATGGTAAGCAGATGGATATGATTGGTCGGTTTTAATGGCATCCGCACGGCTGCAAGGAGGTTCCGCGCATGAAGGAAATCCCACTTCTCCTGGTCAAAACGAACCAGTCCGGCATCGTCCTGTTCGTCGTCCTGTCGCTGGCCGCGCAGCAACCCTGGTGGATCTATGCCCTCTTCCTGATCCAGCTTGCCGGCCTCGCCTTCGGCCCGCGCGCCAATCTGTTCATGCAACTGGGACGCCTCGCCCTGACCGGGGAACGGCTGAACCGGTCCGAAACGCAGGCCGCGGAGCTCGCCCGGTTCAACCAGACGATCGCCGTCTCGCTGCTCGGTCTGTCGTCCGTCTTCCACCTGGCCGGCTGGCACCTGCCGGGGCACATCGCCGCCGGCATGGTCGGCCTGGCCGCGCTGGCTGCCGTGGCGGGCTACTGCATCGGCTGCACGATTTATTACCAGTACAAGAAGTGGCGGGCGCTCCGCGCGCGCCGGGCATAAGGCGGCCTGCACACCTTCGCCGCATACCGCCCGGGCGCTTCGCGTTGCACACCGCCAAAGCATGCGCCCGGGCGCATCGCGCTGCACACCGCCCAAGCACGCCGCCCGCCGCCGGATCCGATTAAGCCGCCGGAACGGAACATGACGAAAGCCGACCGGGAACGCGGACATGAACGGCACCCGTCACCTGCGCCTGACTGGGTGCGGTTCGAAACGCCTTCCCGATCGGCTTTTTCCTTTCCTCAATCCAGCGTGTACTCCGGCAGCCCGGCCGGAAGCGGCCGCGGCTTCGCGCACGTGCTCGACAGCCGGTAATGCCGGTCTTCCTCCGACGCGATGTGGAATCCGTGCATCGCCTCGAGCACGTGGTAGGCGAGCTCGCCGCTTGCGCGATATGGCCGGCCCGTGCGGATCGCCTTCGCCATGTCGGCGGCGCCGATGCCGCGCGCGTTGTCGGTGTGGCCGTGGGTGAGCGGCACCTCGACCCATTCGCCCGATCCGGCCCGGCGCAGCCTCACCGGACCGCCGAACGTGTTCGGGTCCGGCACGACAAGCGTCCCCTCGCTGCCGTACACCTCGATGCGCGGCACCGTCGAACCGCCCGGCACGTCGAAGCTCGTGATGATCGTCGCGACCGGTCCCGCCTCGAAGTCGATGACGCCGGCGACGTGCGTCGGCACCTCGACCGGGATGACCGTCCCGGCCTTCGGCTGGCTCGTGATCGTCCGCTCGGGGAACGAAATCCGCGCCGAGCCGGTGACGCGCCGGATCGGGCCGAGCATCGCGACAAGCGCCGTCAGATAATACGGCCCCATGTCGAACATCGGCCCGCCGCCGGGCTGGTAGTAGAACTCCGGCGAGGGGTGCCACGATTCGTGGCCGCCGCTCATCATGAACGCCGTCGCGCCGACCGGCGTGCCGATCGCGCCCTCCTCGATCAGCTTGATGCAGGTCTGGATGCCGCCGCCCAGGAACGTGTCGGGCGCGCAGCCGACGAAAAGCCCCTTGCGCGCGGCCAGCTCCATCACCTCGCGGGCTTCCTCGAGCGTCACCGCCAGCGGTTTCTCCACGTAGACGTGTTTGCCGGCCTCGAGCGCCTGCAGGTTCACGGGAGCGTGCGCCTTCGGAACCGTCAGGTTGATGACCATTTCGATCTCCGGATTGGCGAGCAGCTCCTCGACGGTGCAGCCGCGCACGCCGTGCTCGGCTCCCTTCGCGATCGCGCGCCCGACGTCGATATCCGCGCAGGCGACGATCTCGAGCGACTCAAACCGTCCGCCGTTCCGGAAATACACGCCGCTGATGTTGCCGGTTCCAATGATGCCGGCTTTCACCTTGTCCATGGCCGCATGTTCCTTCTTTCCGCATCGGAATGTGATTCGATTCCTGTTGTCCGTTCATGTCCGCCCGTGTCCGCCGGCAACCGCCGGAAGACGGCTCAGTCCGGGCTGTCGCCCATGCCCGTGTAGTCCGTGTAGATGACCGGGTTCGTTCCGCCGTACAGCGCCTTGCCTTCCGCGGCCCACAGGAAGCCGCGCCGCATCAGCTCCGTCACGACCGGCATGCGGAGAATCTCCGCCTTGTGGCCGAGCGAGCAGTAGTAGACGCGTCCGACACCCCAGCGCTTCGTCCAGATGACCGGCATCTCCACCGGCCCGTTCAGCATGTGCGGACCGGGCACGGTCGGGAACCGGGTCACGGCCAGCACCTCGACCGCGGGGTCGACGTGCAGGTAGTACTGCTCGCTTCGCACCGTGAAATCCCCGATCCCCTCCGTCAGCGGGCTCGAAGACTGCTTGATGTGGACGAGGTATTCGACGCCGTCGTTGCCCGGGTGTGCAACCCAGTTGCCCCCGGTCATGAACTGCCAGTCCACGTTCTCGCGGAACGCGTCGCACATGCCGCCGTGGCAGCCCGCGAGGCCGACGCCGGCCTGCACCGCCTCCGACACGTTGCGCACGTAGCGCTTTTTGATCTTGCCCATCGTCCAGATCGGGATGATGAGGTCGAGCGATTTGAGTTTCTCGGGGTCGGCAAAAGACTCCAGCGTATCCGACACCTCGACCTCGAAGCCTTCCTTCTCCAGAATTCCCCGGAAATGCTCCGCGGCCTGGTCGGGCTCGTGGCCGTCCCAGCCGCCCCATACGATCAGCGCCTTCTTCTTCATGGGGGTCTCCTTTCCGTTCCTTCCGGCCGGGGAGCGGACGCGGACATGGGACGATCCGCCGCGTCCGCTCCGCCGGACCCGTGTCACATTTCGCTGATGCGCACCCAGCGCCGCTCTTCGATCGATTTCTCGACCGCCTCGAGCACCGCCTGGCATTTCACGCCGTCATGGAAGTTCGGCACCGGCTGCCGGTTCTCCGCGATCGCATTCAGCAGCTCGACGATGACGTGCGTGAACGTCTGGCCGTAGCCGATCGAGTGTCCGGCCGGCCACCAGCCCTCCATATAGGCGTGCGCCGGGTCGGTCGCCATGACGCGGCGGAAGCCCTGCACGTCCTCCGCGTCGTCCGTAAAGTACACCTGCAGTTCGTTCATCCGCTCGAAATCGAACTTCACGCTGCCCTTCGAGCCGTTGATCTCGAAGGCGTTCGTGCACCGGTGGCCCGGCGCGAGGCGCGTCGCCTCGAAGCTGCCGAGCGCGCCATTGGCAAAGCGCGCAAGGAACAGCGTCGCGTCATCGACCGTCACCTGGCCCTTCGGCGCGGACGCATCGCCCTTCGCGCTGAGGCCGGTCATCGAGGACGGCAGCGGCCGCTCCCGGATGAACGTCTCGCTCACGCCGACGACCTCCTCGATGTCGCCGACGAGGAAATGCGCAAGATCGATCAGATGCGCGCCCAGATCGCCGTGCGCCCCGGATCCCGCGACCCGTTTGTCCAGCCGCCAGACGAGCGGGAAATCCGGATCGACGATCCAGTCCTGCAGGAAGACGGCGCGGAAGTGGTAGATCCGGCCGAGCCGCCCCTCCTCCACGAGCTTCTTCGCGAGCTGCACCGCGGGAGCGAACCGGTAGTTGAAGCAGATCATGTGCCGGACGCCGGCTTCCTCGGCGGCCTTCAGCATCTCGCGCGCGTCGGCGAGATTCAGCGCCAGCGGCTTCTCGCAGAACACGTGCTTGCCCGCCTTCGCGGCCGCGATCGCGATGTCCTTGTGCACGTCCGACGGCGCGTTGATGTCGACGATGTCGATGTCATCGCGCCCCACCAGCTCGCGCCAGTCGGTGACCGCTTCTTCCCAGCCGAACTGGGCGGCCGCCC
>k87-1227105_pt1 | contig 10401 bp, 10 predicted proteins | sample MGYA00084031_6733416 | MGnify analysis MGYA00084031
CTGCCGAGCAGGCTGTCGAGCCGGTCCCACTCCGCGCGGTGCGCGGCGACGAAGACGTCGACATCCATGAGCTGAGCTTCTCAGATTCCAGTGACAGACTGTCCAGCGGAGGCCAGGCGTGAGCGCAAGCGTGGAAGAGGAGCCCGACGGATGACTCAGCTCGTCACCGGCGACGCGGTGGTGCTCGGGCTCCAGCCGGCCCGGGTCCCGAGCCGCGCCATGGCCCTGGCGATCGATCTCGTCATCGTCTTCGCGGCCTACCTGCTGGCTGCGGTGCTGCTCCAGAGCTCTGTCATGCCGCTCGGCACCGCCGTCAGCTCCGCCGTGCAGGTGGCGCTGCTGGTGCTGATGCTGGTGGGGCTGCCCGTGGCCATCGAGACGCTGAGCCAGGGCCGCTCGCCCGGGAAGGCCGTGTTCGGGCTGCGCGTGGTGCGCGACGACGGCGGGCCGATCCGCTTCCGCCACGCGTTCGTGCGCGGGGCGATCGGGCTGATCGAGATCGTGATGACGGCGGGATCCGTGGCCTGCGTCGCCTCGCTGGTGTCCGCCCGGGGCCGGCGGCTGGGAGACGTCTTCGCCGGCACGCTGGTGGTGCGCGAGCGCATCCCCGCGGAGCCGGCCGTGCCGCTGCCGCCGCCCCCGCCCGAGCTGGCCGACCGCTTCGCCCGCCTCGATCTGTCCGCGGTCCCCGAGGGCCTGTGGCTCGCCGTGCGGCAGTTCCTCGCCCGGATCCCGCGCATGGACGCCGCGCTGGTGTGGCCGACGGCCGCCAGGCTGTCGGCGGAGCTGGTCTCCCGCACCGGCACGCCCGCGCCGCCCGGCATCCACCCCGTCGCGTACCTGACCGCGCTCGCGGGGGAACGGCGGCGACGCGAAGAGCTGCGGGTCTTCGGGCCGGCGGGCGCTCCCGGGCACGGCCGGCCGGGGACGGCCGCGGCCGTGGCTGCGGCCCCTCCCCCGCCGCCCGGCGCCGTTTCCAGGGCTGCTCCCGAGCCCGCCTACCGGGCGCGGCCGGCGCAGAGCGGCAGCGGTTTCACTCCCCCGTCGTGACCGGGAAGAACGTGGGCGGGGAGTCCAGCTCTTCCAGCTCGATCCCGGGCGCGGCGAGCACCACATCGCCGGCCAGATGGACCTCGCGCCGCTCGCCGGTCTCCAGGTCGTCCACACGGTAGTGGTCCACTGGCAGCGGGCCGCTCGGCGTCGGATGCTCGTCCCGGCTGTGCAGCAGCCATGACTCGTCGCGGGTGCGGGGGGCGAGCACGGGCGGCGCGAAGCCGACCACCCGCAGCCGCCGGGCTTCCCCGCCGGGGCTGAGGCGGAGCAGCCGGGCTGCCGCCACGAGGAACGCGGGCGAGGCGCCGGCGAACGCGTGCGCCGCGGCGTGCCCCTCCTGACCGGCGCTGGCGGCACCGCCAGCGCCGCCGTCCGGTCTCTGCCGCGGTCCCTCCTCCGGCATCCGGACCCAGGTCAGCCCGTCGAGGGTTCCGCCGCGGACCCGCCAGCCGCCGGCGCGCAGTTCGAGGCGGAGCGGGCGGCCGAGGTCGTCGAGTGTGAGGTCGACGGAACCGGCCGGGCCGCCGTCGGGCGCCGTGCGGTGGGAAACGTAGCGCCAGCCGGTGGGGCCGGGGGCGCACTGGAAGCGTTCGTCGCCGAGCGGTTCACCGGTCTCGGGATCGCTGAGCAGGTACAGGCCGCGTGGCATGGCGGATGACGCTGCGTCCGGCCCGGCGCAGCCACCGGGCCGGGCGGAGCCGGTCCCGTCAGTAGCGGTAGTGGTCCGGCTTGTACGGGCCCTCGACCGGCACGCCGATGTAGGCGGCCTGCTCGGGGGTCAGCTCGGTGAGCTTCGCGCCGAGCGCGTCGAGGTGGAGGCGGGCCACCTTCTCGTCCAGGTGCTTGGGCAGCGTGTAGACGCCCAGCGGGTAGTCGCTGGTCTTGGTGTAGATCTCGATCTGGGCGATCGTCTGGTTCGCGAAGCTGTTGGACATCACGAACGACGGGTGGCCGGTCGCGTTCCCCAGGTTCAGCAGGCGGCCCTCGGAGAGCACGATGATGCTGTGCCCGTCGGGGAAGGTCCAGGTGTGGACCTGCGGCTTGACCTCGTCCTTGACGATGCCGGGGACCTTGGCGAGGCCCGCCATGTCGATCTCGTTGTCGAAGTGGCCGATGTTGCCAACGATCGCCTGGTGCTTCATACGCGACATGTGCTCGGCCGTGATCACGTCGCGGTTGCCGGTGGCCGTGACGAAGATGTCGGCGGTCTCGACGACGTCCTCGATCCGGGCGACCTGGTAGCCGTCCATCGCGGCCTGGAGCGCGCAGATGGGGTCGATCTCGGTGACGATGACGCGCGCCCCCTGGCCGCGCAGCGACTCGGCGCAGCCCTTGCCGACGTCGCCGTAGCCGCAGACCACGGCGGTCTTGCCGCCGATGAGGACGTCGGTGGCGCGGTTGATGCCGTCGATGAGGGAGTGGCGGCAGCCGTACTTGTTGTCGAACTTGGACTTGGTGACCGAGTCGTTGACGTTGATGGCGGGGAAGAGCAGCGAGCCGTTGCGCTGCCTCTCGTACAGGCGGTGCACGCCGGTCGTGGTCTCCTCGGTGACGCCGCGGATCTCGGCGGCCGCCCTGGTCCACTTCTGCGGGTTCTCGGACAGGGTGCGGGCGAGCAGCCGGAGGATGACCGCCTCCTCCTCGCTCTCCGCGGTGGCGGGGTCGGGCACCTCACCGTTCTTTTCGTACTCGACGCCCTTGTGCACCAGCAGGGTGGCGTCGCCGCCGTCGTCGAGGATCATGGTCGGGCCGCCGGTGGGCGAGTCCGGCCAGGTCAGGGCCTGCTCGGTGCACCACCAGTACTCCTCCAGCGTCTCGCCCTTCCAGGCGAAGACGGGGATGCCCGCGGCGGCGATGGCGGCGGCGGCGTGGTCCTGGGTCGAGAAGATGTTGCACGAGGCCCAGCGGACCCGGGCACCGAGCGCGACGAGCGTCTCGATGAGCACGGCGGTCTGGACCGTCATGTGGAGGGAGCCGGTGATGCGGGCCCCGGCGAGGGGCTGCTGGGCGGCGTACTCCTCACGGATGGCCATCAGGCCGGGCATCTCGTGCTCGGCGAGGGTGATCTCCTTGCGGCCGAAGTCGGCGAGGGAGAGGTCGGCGACCTTGAAGTCGGTCATGACGGCTGCTCCTGAAGCGAGTGAGCGTGCGCGGACAGTACGGGCCACGGGCACGGCGGCGCGGTGCGGCACGGGTGCCCCTGCGGCGTCCCAGTCCGTCGGAGGGCCTTCTTTCCCCTCGGCCGGGCAGGCCCTCGCCCGCCCGACTGCCATCAGCAACGACGTCTGACTCGGCCCTCGAATCTACACCCGGTGCCGCGGCGCGTTCTACAGCGCCACCGTGGCCCGGAAGAGCGTGCCCGCGCCGCTGGCGGAGACCCGCTCCCCCGCCCTGACGTAGGCCGACTGGCCGCGTTCCAGCAGCAGTTCGCGCCCCGAGTCGACGTCGGTGAGGCGGACGCGGCCGTCGGTGCACAGCAGGATCTGCGCGGCCCGGGCGTCGTAGTGGTGAGGGGCGTCACCGTCGGCGAGGTTCTGGCGCGAGAGGCGGAACTCGTCGATGGGCGCCCGGTAGATCTCCTCGCCGCCGGGGCCGGGCTCGGGGCGCAGCACGCCGGGGTCGGTGGCTTCGAAGCGGACGATGCGCAGCAGCTCCGGGACGTCCACGTGCTTGGGAGTCAGGCCGCAGCGCAGGACGTTGTCCGAGTTGGCCATGATCTCCACGCCGAGGCCGCTGAGGTAGGCGTGCGGCACCCCGGCGCCCAGGTACAGCGCCTCGCCGGGCGCCAGGCGGACATAGTTGAGCAGCATGGCCGCGATGACTCCCGGGTCGCCCGGGTAGTGGCGGGCGATGCCCGCGTACGCCGCGTAGGAGGCGGTGAACCGGCCCTCGGGCTCGCCGGGCGCGGGGGTGCCGAGCCGGGCGGCCGCGCGGGCGGCCTGCTCAACCGCCGCGGCCATCGGCTCGGGGTCGGCCGTGAGCACGGCGGTGAGGGTTTCCTTGAGCGCCTCGCCCCCGGGGTGGGCGCGCAGCAGGTCGGCATACGGCTTGAGCTGGCCGACGCCGAGGCCCTCGAGGAGGTCGGCCGCCTCCTGCGGGGGACGGAAGCCGCACAGGCCGTCGAACGGCGTCAGGGCGCAGATCAGCTCGGGCTTGTGGTGGGGGTCCTTGTAGTTGCGGTGGGGCGCGTCGCGGGGAACGCCGCGCGCCTCCTCGTCGGCGAAGCCGGCCCGGGCCTGCTCCCGGTCGGGGTGGACCTGGAGGGAGAGGGGAGACGCGGCGGCGAGGACCTTCAGGAGGAACGGCAGGCGGGGGCCGAAGCTGCGCACGGCGTCGGCGCCCAGCTCCCCCTCCGGGTCGGCCTCGATCACCGCCGCGAGGGACACGGTCTCCTCGCCGCGGTCGAGGCGGGAGGGTGCGCCCGGGTGGGCCCCCAGCCACAGCTCGGCCTGCGGCTGACCGGTCGGCTCGGTGCCGAGCAGCTCGGGGATGGCGGTGGTCGAGCCCCAGGCGTAGGGGCGGACGGTGTTGATGAGGCGTTCCATGGTGGCGGCTTGGTCCAGCGGGTCGGGGCGGGCGGAGCTGTCAGGGCCTCGCGGCCGTGGTGAGCGCGAGGTAGGCGGACGCGTAGTCGAGCGGCGCGAGCAGTTCGGCCGCCGTGGGCAGCGGCCCGCCTGGCTCGGTCGCGGCGATTTCGCCGAGGGGGGCGCCGCACTGCGCGGCCAGGTCGCGGGCCGCGCTGACGGCGCTGGCGGCGGGCCCGTCGGGGTGCCCCAGCGGACTGCGCAGCAGCAGGACGCGGGGGCGGAGGGACGGTGGTTCCTCGACCCGGTCGCGGAACAGGTCATCGTCACGTGACCGGCGCGCGGCGCGCAGCAGCGCACCGTGGGCGGTCAGCGCCTCGGGCAGCGCGGCGGCCTGGGCGGCGAGCCCGGGTAGGGCGGTGAGGGTCGCGGCGGCGTGGTGCGCGGCGGCATGCGCCAGCGGCCCCTCGCTCCACAGCACGGGCAGCGCCTCGGCCAGTTCGGTGGCGAGGGTCTTCGCCGGGTTGCGCTGGGTCGGCACGGCGGGCCCGCAGCGTGCGGCCAGCTCGTCGAGGCGGCCGGCCAGGGCGTCGGTGGCCGGGCCGTCGGCGGCGCCGTCCGGGAACAGGCCGAGGCGGTCGCCGAGCAGCAGCAGCGGCGTGAGGTGTGACCAGTACGGCCCGGGCGCGGCCGGATGCGCCGGAGGCTCGACGTGCGGCACGGTGGCGAACGGCAGCACCAGGCCGCGGCGGCGGGCGGTGGCCTCGGCCAGCGGGGAACCCTCGGGGGCGACGGCGGCCAGGGCGCAGCCCCTGCGGTACGCGGTCTCGACCAGCAGCGTCAGGCCGGGCTCGGTGCCGTCCGCGGAGCTGAGCAGCAGCAGGTCGACGGGGCCGGCCCAGGTGGGCAGCGGCCACGTCAGCGCGCCGGGCACGGCGAGCGCGCCGGCGGGAGTCAGCCGGGTGACGGGCACGGCGTCGTCGGTGAGGGCGCGCAGCAGCCCGGCGGCCAGCGGCACGTCGGGGCCCGGGCCGGCGAGCACTATGGCGCGGGGGCGGCCCTCGGGGGTGAGGCGGCGCAGGTCGGATTCGAGGGCGGCGCGGGCCGAGGTGCGGACCTGGGCGCCCGCGGCGGCGACCGCCGGCAGCAGGCTGCCCGGGTCCGCTTCCGACAGCGCGCCGGGCTCGTCGAGCAGCGCTTCGTCGATCATGAGGGGCGGCGGGCCTCGTCCTGGAGCAGTACCGGGATGCCGTCCCTGACGGGGTAGGCGAGGCCGCAGGTGTCGGCCGTGCAGACCAGCTCCTCGCCCTCCTCGCGCAGGGGAGCGTGGCACGCCGGGCAGGCCAGGATGTCCAGAAGCGCTGCTTCGACGAGCGGCATGAGGGTCCTCCTGCGGGTCGTGTGTCCTGATCGGTCACCCTACCCGCAGGGGGTGTCAGGACGCCCGGATGATCGCCAGTACCTCGTCGCGGATCGCGGCGGCGGTGGCGTCGTCGCGCGCCTCGACATTGAGGCGGAGCAGCGGCTCGGTGTTGGAGGGGCGGAGGTTGAACCACCAGTCGCCGGCGGTGACGGTCAGGCCGTCGAGCTCGTCGAGGGTGACGCCGGGGCGGTTGGCGAAGGCGTCCTTGACGGCCTGGGTGCGGCCGGCCTGGTCGTCGACGCGGCTGTTGATCTCGCCGGAGGCGGCGTAGCGGTCGTAGGCGGCGACGAGTTCGGACAGCGGCCGGTCCTGGCCGCCGAGGGCGGCCAGGACGTGGAGGGCGGCCAGCATGCCGGTGTCGGCGTTCCAGAAGTCGCGGAAGTAGTAGTGGGCGGAGTGCTCGCCACCGAAGACGGCGCCGGTGCGGGCCATCTCGGCCTTGATGAACGAGTGGCCGACGCGGGTGCGCACCGGTGTGCCGCCGTTCTCCTTGACAACCTCCGGCACCGACCAGGAGGTGATGAGGTTGTGGATGATGGTGGCGCCGGGCTTTTTGGCGAGTTCGCGGGCGGCGACGAGCGCGGTGATCGCGGAGGGCGAGACGGGCTCGCCGCGTTCGTCGACGACGAAGCAGCGGTCGGCGTCGCCGTCGAAGGCGAGGCCGATGTCGGCGCGGGTGGCGCGGACGCGGTCCTGGAGATCGGTGATGTTGGCCGGGTCGATCGGGTTGGCCTCGTGGTTGGGGAACGTGCCGTCGAGCTCGAAGTAGAGGGGGTCGAGCTCGATGGGCAGGCCCTCGAAGACGGTGGGGACCGTGTGGCCGCCCATGCCGTTGCCCGCGTCGACGACGACCTTCAGCGGGCGGATCGCGGTGAGGTCGACGAGCGAGCGCAGGTGGCTGGCGTAGTCCGCGAGGACGTCGCGCTGGCTGACGGTGCCGGGGCTGGCCACCGGGGCGGGGGCGCCCGAGGCGGACCACTCCTCGACGAGCCGGCGGATGTCGGCCAGGCCGCTGTCCTGGCCGATGGGAGCGGCGCCCGCCCGGCACATCTTGATGCCGTTGTACTGGGCGGGGTTGTGGCTGGCGGTGAACATGGCGCCGGGCAGCGACAGCGCACCGCTGGCGTAGTAGAGCTGGTCGGTGGAGCACAGGCCGATCTCGGTGACGTCGGCGCCGCGTGAGGCGGCGCCGCGTCCGAACGCGCGCGCCAGGCCAGGGGACGAGGGCCGCATGTCGTGGCCGATGACCACGGCGCTGGCCTGGGTGATTTCCGCGAAGGCGGCGCCGAAGAGTTCGGCGAGGCCCTCGTCCCACTGGTCGGGTACGACGCCGCGCACGTCGTATGCCTTCACGATCTGCGACAGATCCGGCACAGCCACCCCTTTGTCTGAGGTCGTCTGGGTTCGATGAGAGGGCGAGTCGATCCGGTGCGCACGGGTGTGCGACGGCGCCCAATGTACCGGCCGCGTGTTACGGCTCGGGGGACCGCAGAATCCTGAGGTGGGCCCGGCGCGCCACCTCTATGGGGTCGGCGCCGCGGCGTGCCGGGGCGGAATTGCCGCGCCGGGGTTCCTGCCTGGCGGGCGGCCGGGCCGCCTCGCGGACGGCGTCGGCGAGCGCTTCGAGGTCGTCGCCGGCCGGCCGGGCGGTCGTGGTGTCGACGGCCAGCCTGACCACCTCCCAGCCGCGGGGGGCGGTGAGGCGTTCGGAGTGCTCCGCGCACAGGTCGTAGCAGTGCGGCTCCGCGTAAGTCGCGAGGGGACCGAGGACCGCGGTCGAGTCGGCGTAGACATACGTCAGCGTCGCGACGGCGGGGCGGCCGCAAGCGGTGCGCGAACAGCGACGTACGGGGCTCACGACGTTGGACCGTACCGCACTCCTGAGCGGGCCGCGACGACTCACGGCCTGCTCAGCCCGCCGTGTCGTCCGGCAGGAGGCGGGCTGTCCGCTTTTGCCGGGCTGATCCCGGCCGCGGCTCGTTGCCCGCGGCCGGGTCATCTATGGTCAGAGTCGATGGACAACCCGAGCAGCGTCCCCCCGGCAGTGTCCGTCCCGGATGGCCGCCTGCGGCACCGGGACCGGCACGGCAGGGGCATGCGCGGCCCCGTGGCACCGCCGCAGGTGCCGCTGGCGGTGAGCCGGGCCGACACCTTCGACTCCCTGGTGCACGACTCCGCGGAGCAGCTGCGGCGGCGGCTGCCGGAGCTGGCCGGCGTGGTGTTCACCGTGCAGGAGGTGCCGTGGCTGCCGCGCGGCGCGGAGGACGACGGCGTGCCGCTCGGCGGCGTGGTGCGGGGCGGCGGGCGCCGCCCGGACCAGATCCTGGTGTACCGGCGCCCGGTGGAGCTGCGGTGCCGCGACCGCGAGGAGTGCGCCCGCCTGGTGCACGAGGTTGTGGTCGAGCAGACAGCGGAGCTGCTGGGGCTCGCGCCGGAGTCCGTCGACCCGACGTACGGCGAGGACTGACCGGCCCGTGCGGCTGGTCAGCCGGTGAGGATGGACAGGTCCTGGCCGGTGGGCGGCACCGTGACGGCGGACTGGTCGTCCGGGAGCGTCTGGACGGTGAACGCGGGGTCGTCCTCGGCGTCCTCGCCGGAGGTCAGGGCGCGGGCCGCGTAGACCGGCGTGCCCTCCAGCGACCTGATGGTCAGGCCGTAGCGGCCCTCGGTGGAGCCGGGCAGGTCGGGGGTGACGGCCAGGGAGGTCCCGGCCTCGACGGTGTACCGCTCGGTGACGGGCTCGCCGCCGTCGACGCCGGCGGAGAAGGTGATCTCGACCTCGGCCGCCTCGTGCGGCGCGGTGAGCGTCAGTCCGGTGCCGTCCGCCGTGTTGCCCGCGGCGCTGGCGCGGCCGGTGAGCGGGGCGGTGGCAGGGATGAAGGCCATGTCGCTCGGGCCGTCACTGGGGCCGCGGGTGACCAGGAGGGCAGCGGCGACCATGCCGCTGCCCGAGCCCTCGGCGGGTGTGAGCACCAGGGAGCCGGCCTCGCCCTGGGTGAGGGCGCCGAGGTCTGCGGTGACGGCGGCGCCGGAGGGGACGGTGAGGGTCTCGTTGCCCGCGGGGACGATCGTGCCGGAGGGCCCGGCGAGGCCGACGTTCAGGGTGACGTCCTCATCGCCGGAGGTGAAGGCGGTGAGCTGGACGCTCTCGGCGTCGGCGGGGATGCCGGGGAGGACGAGGGCGCCCGAGCCGTGCGTCGCGGCAGGGGGGAGCCAGTCGGCGCCGAGATCGTCGTCGGACGCCTCGATCTGCGCGCCGATCCGGCCGGTACGGGCGGTGACGTGCACGGCGAGGGTGTCGGTCTCCTCGTCCGTGAGCGTGGACAGGCGCACGGGGACGGAGGAGGCGGCGGGGAGGGTGATGCCCATGCCGGCCTCGGCCTCGATGCGGCCCTCCGGGCCGTACAGCTCGATGTCGACGACGGTGGAGGCGTCGTCGGGGTTGGTGAGGTGGACGTAGTCCTGCCGGGACTCGGCCGTGCTGGCGCCGGGGAACCAGAATTCGGTGCCGGGCCGCTGGCAGGCGGTACCCAGCAGGTCGCCGCCGAGCGCGGCGTTGGTCAGGGTGCTCTGCTGCACGGTCCAGCCGGGGGCGAGGGCGCTGTCGGCGATGCCGGTCAGGGCGGGGGCGTCGGCGTCCCGGGTGGTGGCGGTGGCCGGCGCGCCGGGCTCCTCGAGGGGGACGACCGGCTCGGCGTCCGGCTCCGCGTCCTGCTCGGAGCCGTTCTCCTCGCCACTGTTGCCGTTGCCGTTGCCGTCGCCGTCGTCGCCGTCGTCGCTGCCGTCGTCACCGGTGCCGGGGTCGGGCACGTGCTCGGGGACGGGCAGCAGCTGCGCGCTGCCGGGCTCCCGCTCACCGCCCCGCTCGGCAGGGCTGGCCGGCACCGGGGTGAAGGCTGTGTAGTCCGTCCTCGCCGACTCGGCGGTCGTCGCGCGCGGGCAGACCAGCTCGGTCCGCACCACAGGGCTCGGCTCGCTGCCGGCCAGGCTCTCGTTGCGCTCCTGCCCGTCGCCGCCGGTCGCCGAGGCCAGGCCCGCCAGCGCCACGAGGGAGCCCGCCGCGGCGAGCAGGGACATCGTCGGACGGTTCACCGCTGGTTGCTCCCGTCGCCGTAGTCAGCCGGATAGTCATAGGGGGCGGCGTAGCTCTGGCCGTCCCACGCGCCGCCGTCCTGCTGGCCGGGGATGGGCTGCTGGCCGCCCTCGTACCCGGCCGGCGCCTGTGGCGGGTAGTCCTGCGGGTATGGGGCGTAGCCATCCTGACCGTAGCCGTGAGGGTAGGGATCCTGGTACGGCTGCTGCGGGTAGCCGCCGGCCGGGTAGCCCTGCCCCTGGTCCTGATAGGCCCACTCCTCCGCGTCGGGCGCCGGCGCCTGCTCCGGAACCGGCACCGGGCCGGGC
>k87-1254414_pt1 | contig 10401 bp, 7 predicted proteins | sample MGYA00084031_6733416 | MGnify analysis MGYA00084031
AGATTCGAACTCCCGACCTTTTGATTCGTAGTCAAACGCTCTATCCAGCTGAGCTATGGGCACATGGATCATGGAGCGGACGTGGCTCAGTGGTAGAGCATCGCCTTGCCAAGGCGAGGGTCGCGGGTTCGAGTCCCGTCGTCCGCTCCATGATCCATGTGCCCATAGCTCAGCTGGATAGAGCGTTTGACTACGAATCAAAAGGTCGGGAGTTCGAATCTCTCTGGGCACGCCATTCTAAGCGGGTGTAGTTCAATGGTAGAACTCCAGCCTTCCAAGCTGGCGGCGCGGGTTCGATTCCCGTCACCCGCTCCATGATCGAATCAAGAAAAATCCCTTGCGAAAGCAGGGGATTTTTCGTTATATGGCGGTCTCCGTTCCGCCTCCTTTGATCCTGTCCCCTCCGGGCCAGGATGCCCCCGTTCCGCCTTGTTCCTTTCGGAACAACGGGCGTCGCCTTTTTCCGTCCATGCGGAACCAATCCCCCGCGTTGCAACCGGAGTGCCCATTTCAACCCTATCCCCTTCGTTCAGCGGCATCGGCCGGCGAGGTTGCGTTCGTTCGCGTGCCTGTTGTTGCGTCAAACGGATCGATTGGAATCGTGCTGCCCGATATCCGGTGCGGGTTTGTGAAGCGAAGGGGATAGGAGGGAAAAGAGACGAAAAGAGCTGCCCTGGCCGCGAGCGGGATAGGGTCAAAAAACGTGGGGCATCGTGCAGGCAACATTTCGGCTGCGTGCCCGCGCGGGCTTCATCCGAGCCGTATTTTGTTGTATGATGGAGAAAGTGAATTTGATTCGGATGCTGCGCACGGAACGCAGCGCGCGTGAAAGTCAGGAGGAAGGGTATGTCCGATCAAGCCGCAACCCAAACGGCTGAGAGCAGCCGTCCCCAGGTCAGCAGCCAGCTTCGGCGGGATGTCCGCTACCTGGGCAACATACTGGGCGAAGTGCTCGTGCATCAGGGCGGCCAGCGGCTGCTCGAGGTGGTCGAGCGGATCCGCGAGATGAGCAAGACGCTGCGCGCCTCGTTCGACCCGAAGCTGCACGAGGAATTCAAGAAGCTCGTGGAATCGCTCGATCCGGAGATTCGGCATCAGGTGATCCGGGCCTTCGCGATTTATTTCCAGCTCGTCAACATCGCGGAGCAGGTTCACCGGATTCGCCGCAAGCGGGACTATGAGCGTTCGGCAGGCGTTGCCGTCCAGCCCGGGTCCATCGAGAGCGCGGTGAAGGAGCTGAAGGAGCGGGGAGTTCCGGTCGAGGTGGTCCGGGAACTGATCAACGGCCTCTCGCTCGAGCTCGTCATGACCGCGCATCCGACGGAGGCGACCCGGCGTGCGGTGCTGAACATCCATCAGCGGATTTCGAACGACGTGCTGGAGCTGGACAATCCGACGCTGACGCACCGCGAGCGCGAGCGCCTGCGGGACAAACTGCTGAACGAGGTGTTGACGCTCTGGCAGACGGACGAGCTCCGGAGCCGCAAGCCGACCGTGCTCGACGAGGTGCAGAACGGGCTGTTCTATTTCGACCAGACGCTGTTCGACGTGCTGCCGGACGTGTACGAAGAACTGGAGCGCTGTCTGGACAAATACTATCCGGGTGAACGCTGGCACGTGCCCACGTACCTCCGCTTCGGCTCGTGGATCGGCGGCGACCGGGACGGCAATCCGGGCTGCACGGCGGAGGTGACGTGGGAGACGTTCAACCGGCACCGCCAGCTCGCGGTCGCGAAGTACCGGACGGAGCTGCGCAAACTGATGTCGCTGCTCAGCTTCAGCACGACGATCGTGAAGGTGTCGGATGAACTGATCGAGTCGATCCGCAGCGATTGCGCGGCGATCGGTGATATCGCCAACATGGACCGCTGGCGCAACGACCGGGAGCCGTACCGGATCAAGGTCGGCTACATGCTGCAGAAGCTCGAGAACATGAAGCGCGACGATTTGAAGGGTACGCCGGCCCGCTACAACAGCGCCGACGAACTGAAGCGCGATCTGCAGATCATCGACCGGAGCCTGCGGTATCATTTCGCCGATTATGTCGCCGACACCCATATCCGCAAGCTGATCCGCCAGGTGGAGCTGTTCGGCTTCCATTTGACGACGCTCGACATCCGCCAGCACAGCAAGGAGCACGAGAGCGCGCTCGCCGAGATTCTCCGGAAGATGGGCATCGTGGAGGATTACGCCGCGCTCGACGAAGAGGAGAAGATCCGGCTGCTGGACCGGCTGCTGAACGATCCGCGGCCGCTGACGTCTCCGTATATCGAATATTCGGATTCGACCCGCGAGTGCCTCGACGTCTTCCACACGGTCTACCGCGCGCAGAAGGAATTCGGCACGGAATGCGCACGCAGCTATCTGATCAGCATGACGCAGGGCGCGAGCGACGTGCTCGAGGTGCTGCTGTTCGCGAAGGAAGCGGGCCTGTTCCGCCGGGAGGAAGACGGAAGCTACGTCTGCACGCTGCAGCCGGTGCCGCTGTTCGAGACGATCGATGACCTGCACGCCGCGCCGGGCATCATGCGTCGCGTGTTCGAGCTGCCAATCTACCGTGCGTCCGTCCGGGCGATGGGCGAACTGCAGGAGATCATGCTCGGCTATTCGGACAGCAACAAGGACGGCGGCGTCGTGGCGGCCAACTGGGAGCTGCGCGTCGCGCTGAACGAGATCACGGAAGTGGGCAGGCAATTCGGCGTAAAGCTGAAGTTCTTCCACGGACGGGGAGGAGCCCTCGGCCGCGGCGGCATGCCGCTCAACTACAGCATTCTCGCGCAGCCGCCGCACACGATCGGAGGCGGCATCAAGATCACCGAGCAGGGCGAGGTGCTCTCGTCCCGCTACGCGATGCAGGGCATCGCCTACCGCAGCCTCGAGCAGGCGACGAGCGCGCTGATCACGGCGGCGCGGCTGGCGAAGTATCCGGAGGAGAGCAACGACCGTCATCCGGAATACGAGGCCATCGTGAAGGAGCTGTCGGAGCGGTCGCTGAAGAAGTACCAGGATCTCGTGTTCCGCGATCCGGATTTCCTGACGTTCTTCAAGGAGTCGACGCCGCTGAACGAGATCGGCGAGCTGAACATCGGTTCCCGCCCGGCGAAGCGGAAGAACAGCGAGCGGTTTGAGGATCTGCGCGCCATTCCGTGGGTGTTCGCCTGGACGCAGAGCCGTTTCCTGCTGCCGGCATGGTACGCGGCGGGCACGGCGATGGCGGAATATGTGAACGGCGACGAGGAGAAGCTGGAGAAGCTGCGCCGCGCCTACAGGGAATTTTCTTTCTTCCGCACGCTGGTCGACAATCTTCAGATGGCGCTCGCAAAAGCCGATATGCATATCGCGAAAGAATACGCCGGCATGATCAAGGATCCGGCCGTCCGGGACCGTATTTTCGGCATGATCGAACAGGAATACGAACTGACCACCGAGATGATTCTGCGCGTGACCGGCCAGAAGGACATCCTGGACAACGTGCCGGTCATTCAGGAATCGATCCGGCTGCGCAATCCGTACGTCGATCCGCTCAGCTACCTGCAGGTGCAGCTGCTCACCGAGCTGCGCGCGCTCCGCGCCCGCGGCGAGGACGACCCCAATCTGCTGCGCGAGGTGCTGCTCACGATCAACGGCATTGCGGCCGGTCTCCGGAACACGGGCTGACGGACCCGTAATGGGTGCTCCACGGAATGCCGGCTGGAAGGCGGGGAGCAGGAAAACGTGAAACCAATCGAGGCGCGCCTGGCTCGCCGGGCGCTGAAGGGCGACCATCAGGCGTTCGCCGAGATCGTCGCCCTCTATCAGGACAAGCTGTATCATTTGGCCTTCCGGATGCTGGGCAGCCGCCAGGAAGCGGAGGATGTGACGCAGGAGGCGTTTCTGCGCGTCTACCGCAACCTCGACCGGTACGACGAGGGCATGAAGTTCTCCACCTGGATTTACCGGATCGCGACGAACCTGTGCATCGACCGGCTGCGGAAGCGAAAGCAGACCTTTTCGCTCGACGCCGAATCCGCCGAGCACGAAGGGCTGGACGGCTACGCGTTCATTCCGGGCGACGACCGCACGCCGGAGAACGAGATGCTGCTCACCGAGACGCAGCGGATCGTCCGCGAAGCGATCGAGACGCTGCCGGCGAAGTACAAGTCCGTCATGGTGCTCCGCTATCTGCACGACCTGTCGCTGCAGGAGATCGGCGAAGTGCTCGACATGCCGGTGACCACGGTGAAGACGCGGGTGCACCGGGGAAGGGAGTTTCTCCGGAAGAAGCTGGAGCGCAAGTTATAGGCGGTTCCGGAATGCAGGCGGCGGACCGTATTTGAAACCTCGCCCGCGCCGAAACGTATTGTATAAAAAGGATCAGGCTACACGCGTGGTACTCGGAAGGAAGGGACTGGCCATGAATTGCGCGCAAGCCTCCAGACTCATGCACGAGTATTTCGACGGCGATCTGGCGCAAGCGGAAGCGGCCAGGCTGAAGGCGCATCTGGACGGTTGTCCGGAATGCCGGGAACGGTTTGCGGGCTATGAGCGCACGGAGGCTTTTCTGCATATGGCGCTGGCCGCGCCGGTCGGACGCGACGCCCCGGACCGGGCGGCGCTGACCGAGCGCATTATGGGGAGCCTCCCCGTCCGGCGCAGACGGACGTTTGTCCGCTGGCTGCGGCAATACCCCGGCGTCACGGTGGCAGCCATGCTCGGCCTCGTCCTGCTGGCCGGCTTCATCGCCTCGTGGGAGCAGGACAAAGTACTGGTCGTCAGGGGCAGCGACCTGTCGCAGATCGTGATCGAAGGAAACCGGGTGGTCGTGCCGGAAGGCGCGCTCGTCAACGGGGATCTGGTCGTCGAGAACGGCGAGGCGTTCGTGAACGGCGAAATTCGCGGCAATCTGACGGTCATCGACGGAACGGTCAACATGGCTTCGACGGCGAAGGTGATCGGCGAAGCGCGGGAAATCAACCAGGCGATCGACTGGCTCTGGTACAAGCTGAGAAGCGCCGTCATCGGTCTCGCATCGTGACGGGACAGGGAAGCGCCCTCCTCGCCGGAGGGTACTTTTTTTGACATAATGAAGGATTTCCGGCGCGCGATCTAGAAATCCTATAAGTTGAGGCAGATGATCGGGGCGGGACCGGGTACGGTTCGCAGGGGGCGGATCCGTGAGTTATTTTCAGGACATGACGTGGAACGACTGGCTGAAGGACATCATCGACATCGCCATCGTCAGCTTTATCATCTACCAGCTCATCATGATCGTGCGCGGTACGCGGGCCGTCCAGCTCTTGAAAGGCATTCTCGTCCTCGTCGCGACGTGGGCGGTCAGCACCTGGTTCAACCTGTACACGCTGAAATGGCTCATGAACCAAATCTTCACGTTCGGGATCATCTCCGTGATGATCATCTTCCAGCCGGAGCTGCGCCGGGCGCTCGAACAGCTTGGCAGGGGAAGAATCTTCCAGCGCTCGATGCTCGCCAACGTCAACAAAGAGGTCAAGGATCACATCGGCGAAGTAATTAAGGCCGTTAATACTTTGGCACGTCGAAAGATCGGGGCGTTAATCGTCTTCGAGCGCGAGACCGGGCTGATCGAGTACATCGAGTCCGGCACGGCGCTGGATGCGCGGATCAGCTCGGAGTTGCTGATCAACCTGTTCACGCCGAACACGCCGCTGCACGACGGCGCCGTCATCATCCGGGGCGGACAGGTGGCGGCGGCCGGCTGCTATCTTCCCCTTTCGGAAAATCCGTTCATCAGCAAGGAGCTCGGAACCCGGCACCGCGCCGCGATCGGCGTGACGGAGGTGACCGACGCCCTTGCGATCATCGTATCCGAGGAGACGGGACAAGTCTCGCTCGCGTCCGACGGCATGATCGTCCGGGACATCAACGAGGAGTCGCTGATCTCCAAGCTGTTCCAGGAGCTGACGCCGCGCCAGACGGTGGAGAAGCGCCGTTCGAAGTTCGCCTTCTGGAACCGGAAGGAGGATTCTTCGAATGGATAAATGGCTCAGCCACCCGACGTCGTTGAAGATCCTCTCGGTCGTGATCGCGATTCTGCTGTTCGCCGTCGTTCATTTCGACCCCGAACTGTCGCCGAACCAGGTCGCGTCGACGATCGATACGCGCGAATTCACGGCGGTGAAGGTCGGCGCGCGCGGCCTTGATCCGGACACGCAGCATCTCCGTTCGATCGAGCCGAGCACCGTGCAGATGCTCGTCGAAGGGCGGCTTGCCGACCTCGTGGCGACGGTTCCCGAGGTGTGGGTGGATGTGACGGGGCTGGGCGAGGGCGTGCACGAACTCGTCGTCCGGTACGACATTCCGGGACGCGTCACGCTGCGCAGCATCACGCCGTCGCGGGTCAAGGTCGACATCGTGCCGGTGCAGACGAAGGAATTTGAGGCGATCATCCGCACGGAGGGGACGCCCGCAAACGGCTACAAGGTCGCCGATCCGATCGTGAAGCCGAACAACCGGGTGTTCGTGCGGATGCCGAAGGATCAGCTGGACGCCGTCGCCTATGTCGGCGCGGTCATCAACGTCGAAGGCGTCGAATCGAATGTGGTGGAACAGAAGGTGCGGCTTGCCGCATACGATGTGAACGGCAACGAGATCGAAGGCGCCGTGCTGAATCCGAGCGTGGTCGAGGTGGAAGTGCCGATCACGAAGCCGTTCAAGAAGCTGCCGCTCGAGATCCAGTTTACGGGACGGCTGCCGATCGGCATGAGCATCGCGTCGTTCAAGCCGTCCACGGACACGGTCACGGTGTACGGTCCGCAGGACGTGCTGGACGAGATGGAGTTCTATGACGAGGTGTATCTCAATCTGTCGACGGTGCAGCGGTCGGGCACGTATACGCTGAATCTCGCCCCGACCGGCGAACTGGCGCAGATCGAGCCGAAGCAGATCGACGTCGAGATCGAGCTCGAGCCGTCCGAGACGATCACGCTGCCGCAGATTCCCGTCACGATGTCCGGCCTTTCCGAAGGGATGAAGGCGCGGTTCATCGTGCCGGAGAGCGGCACCGTCGATTTGAACGTGACGGGTGCGCCGAGCGTGCTGGCGGATCTGACGGCGAAGGACGTGCAGGTGATTGCCGATCTGAACGGGCTGCCGCCGGGCACGCACATGGTCGTGCTGGATGTGCATCTGCCGCCGTTCGTCGCGCAGTCGTTCCCGCAGCGGCTGACGGCGACCGTGCAGATCACCGACGGCACGGAAGAAGGAGCCTCCGGATGATGTTTCCGGACGGCCGGCATGATCAGGAGAAGGAGACGGGGACGAACCGATGGGGAAATATTTCGGTACTGACGGCGTCCGCGGCGTCGCGAACCGCGAGCTGACGCCCGAACTCGCGTACAGGATCGGACGCTGCGGCGGCTATGTGCTCGCGGGCCGGGCGGCGAGGCCCAAAGTGGTCATCGGCATGGACACGCGCATTTCGGGCCCGATGCTCGAGGCCGCGCTGACCGCGGGGCTGACCTCGATCGGCGCGGACGTCATCCGGCTCGGCGTCGTGACGACGCCGGCCGTAGCATTTTTGACGCGGGAGCTCGGCGCCGACGCGGGCGTCATGATCTCGGCGTCGCACAACCCGGTCGAGGACAACGGCATCAAGTTCTTCGGCGCGGACGGCTTCAAGCTGTCCGACGAGACGGAGCTCGATATCGAGCGGCTGATCGACGCCGAGCGGGACGAACTGCCCCGTCCGGAAGGCGGCGGCATCGGCACGGTGAAGACGGACGAAGCGGCGAAGTACCGCTATCTCGAATATCTGAAGACGACGGTGAAGCACTCGTTCCAGGGGCTGCGCATCGTCATGGACTGCGCGCACGGCGCGGCGTACGAGCTGGCGCCGCGCGTCTTCCGCGAGCTCGGGGCCGAAGTGATCGCGGTCGGCGCTTCGCCCGACGGGCTCAACATCAACGACGGCGTCGGCTCGACGCATCCGGAGCATCTGATCGCCCAGGTGAAGGCGCACGGCGCCGATTTCGGGCTGTCCTACGACGGCGACGCGGACCGGCTGATCGCGGTCGACGAGACCGGCGGCGTCGTCGACGGCGACCATGTGCTGCTCATCTGCGGCGAGGCGATGCGGAAGGCCGGAAGGCTCAAGGGCGACACGATCGTCACGACCGTGATGGCGAACATCGGGTTCTTCAAGGCGGCCGAATCGCTCGGGCTGAAGACGGTCCGCACGGCGGTCGGCGACCGGTACGTGATGGAGGAGATGCGGCGCGGCGGGTTCAACCTGGGCGGGGAGCAGTCCGGGCATGTCATTTTCCTCGATTACAATACGACGGGGGACGGCATCCTCACCTCGCTGCAGCTCGTCGACACGCTGATCGCCTCCGGCAGGAAGCTGAGCGAGCTGAAGACGATCATGCGGAAGTACCCGCAGGTGCTCGTCAACGTGCGGGTCGCGGACAAGAGCCGGTTCAAGGATAACGAGGCGATTGCGCGGGCGATCGCGGAGGCCGAGGCGGAACTCGGCGACAACGGGCGGGTGCTCGTGCGCCCGTCGGGCACGGAATCGCTGATCCGCGTCATGGCGGAAGGGCCGGACGAGGCGCAGGTGACCGCCCATGTCGAGCGGATCGCGGCCGTGGTGAAAGCGGAACTGGGATCGTGAGCACGGAACCGGGATCGGGAAGGCGGTACCGGATAGGAAGCAGGACGAAGGCGGCCGGGACTCCCCGCGGGGTCGGACGGCCGCCTTTCTTTGCGAAGATCGGCGAATTCGCAGGCGTTCGCAGCGCTTCGACAATTCTAGCCGTTGCAAGTTGTCATGAAAATGCATATGATAGGGGATATAATTCGGGACAGAAAGGAGGGCAGCGGGTCTCATTTTCACGCAAGCGCCAGAACTTGCGGCCCGCGTGGAGGCCGGACGTCCGCACCGTCCGGGGCCGGAGGCCCGGCATGGACGCGGAAGCCGGCGCGCCCGCGAGGCGGCAAGTTGACGAGGCGGGGGTGTTCGAAGTTTTCGGCGGGGACCCTCCGGCTGCATCCGCTCCAGCCGTCAAGCCGGGAAGGAAAACGACCGGGCGACCGGTCCGACAAGGGCCCGGCGGAGCGGAATTCGCCTGACGGCGGCCCGGACACCGGGCATCGCCTGACGGCGATCCGGAAGCAGGCATTCATGCCGATCATCCCTGAATGCCCCGTTGCCGGTTCGACATGGGGCATGGGCATCACAATCGCATATCGACGATCGACGCACATGCACATGCGTTCCGGCCTGTCCGCGGGGGTTCGGGGGAACCGACTGGGCGGAGGTACGAACGAATGTGCGGAATTGTAGGATATATCGGTAACCGGAATTCGCAGGAGATCCTGATCGGGGGTTTGAAGAAGCTCGAGTACCGGGGGTACGATTCGGCTGGCATCGCCGTCCACACCGGTGAACGGCTGGAGATCCGCAAGGCGAAGGGCCGCCTCTCCGTGCTGGAGGAGCGGCTGAAGGAAGCGCCGGTCGCGGGCACGGTCGGCATCGGGCATACGCGCTGGGCGACGCACGGCAAGCCGTCGGACATCAATTCCCACCCGCATACGGACAACTCGCGCAAATTCACGGTCGTCCACAACGGCATCATCGAAAATTATCTCGAGCTGCGCGAGGAACTGTCGATCGCCGGGCACACGTTCGTGTCGGAGACGGACACGGAGGTCGTGTCGCACCTGATCGCGGACGAGTACGACGGCGACATCGTGACGGCGGTGCAGCGGGCGGTGAAGCGGATGCGCGGCGCGTTTGCGCTCGGCGTCCTGACGGAATACGAGCCGGATAAGCTCATCGCGGTACGCTATGCGAGTCCGCTCATCATCGGCATCGGCAAGGGCGAGTTCTTCATCGCGTCGGACATTCCGGCGATTCTCGAGCACACGCGCGACGTCTACATCCTCGAGGACGGCGAGATGGCCGTGCTGACGCGGACCGGGGTCGAGGTGATGACGACCGACGGGCGGCCCGTCGCGAAGAGCGTCTTCCACGTCGATTGGGATCTGATGACGGCGGAGAAGGGCGGCTTCGAGCATTTCATGCTGAAGGAGATCCACGAGCAGCCCAAGGCGTACCGCGACACGATGGGATCGCGCATTTCGCCGGACGGCCGCCGGGTCGTGCTGCCCGAGCTTGGCCTCACGCCGGACGATATCCGGGGGATCCGCCGGATTCATGTCGTCGCCTGCGGAACCGCGCTGCACGCGGGCCTCGTCGGCAAGCACGTCATCGAGAGCCTCGCGCGCATTCCGGTGGAGGCGGACATCGCCTCCGAATACCGATACCGCAATCCGATTATCACGCCGGACACGCTGGTGATCGTCGTCAGCCAGTCCGGCGAGACGGCCGACACGCTGGCCGCGCTGCGCGAGGCGAAGCGCGCGGGCGCGCGCGTGCTGGCCATC
>k87-846099_pt1 | contig 10396 bp, 7 predicted proteins | sample MGYA00084031_6733416 | MGnify analysis MGYA00084031
AGGTCGACGATCAGATTGGCAAAGACGAAGACAATCCCGATGAAGAGGACCGTGCCCTGCACCAGCGGGTAGTCATGCTTCTGGACCGCACCGACCGCGAGCTGCCCGATCCCCTGACGTCCGAACACGGTTTCGATGATGACCGACCCACCGAGCGCGTAGCCGAACTGGATACCGATCAGGGTGATAACCGGGATCAAGGCATTGCGCAGGGCGTGCCCGAAGAGGATACGGCGCTCTAGAACCCCCTTGGCACGCGCGGTCATGACGAAGTCTTGCCGCAGCACCTCAAGCATCGAAGTGCGCACGACTCGACTGAGGACGGCGATCGGCCGCATCCCGAGCGCCACGGCTGGCAGCACCAGGTGGCTAAGCCCTCCGGTCCCGGCGACCGGGAACCAACCGAGGTTGAGCGCGAAAATATAGATGAAGAGCAACCCCACCCAGAAGCTGGGCATCGAGATGAAGAAGAGCGACACGAGCATCGAGAGCCGGTCAAAGACCGAGTCGCGCCAGGCAGCGGCGAAGATGCCGATCACGACGCCAAATACGACCCCAATAAACGTACTGGCGACGGCCAACTCCAGCGTAGCCGGCAACTGGCTCAGCACTTGACTGCCTACCGCCCGATGGGTGAAGACTGACTCACCCAGATCCCCCCGGGCCAGGTTACCCAGATATCGGAAGTACTGGACGAGGAGAGGATCGTTCAGGCCGAGCTGCTCCCGGATGCGCTCCATATCCTCTGCGGCCGCAGCAAACTCCGTCATCATCAGCGACACCGGGTCGCCGGGGAGGAGCCGCATCAGAAAAAAGACGACGGTGATCAGGCCAAAGATGACTAAGAAGCTGGCCAAGATCCGTCGAACGATATACGTTCCCATGACGCCATCGTTTCTCTAGTGCCGGCCTGGACACGGGTGCGGGCCACGGCAGGACGGTCGTCACCCTACCGTGGCCGTCCGCCGCCGCGCCTCGGGAGCCGCCATGCGGCGGCTCCCTGGTGGCAGCTGCCTAGCCTTCCTGGATGTAGATGTCGTAGATCCGCGGGCCAGAACCCCGCTCGTCGATGACATCCGTCCCCTGGACAGACTCCTTCATAGCCCAGAAGGTGGTCCGGTTGTTCAGCGGAATGAAGGTCGCGTCCTCCATGAGGAGGTTCACGATCTCCGTGTAGATCTTCTTCCGCTCCTCGACGTCGTTCACCGCCACACCCTGGGCGAACAGCTCATCGAGTCTCGGGTTGTTGTAGTGGGAGAAGTTCCACCCGCTCCCGATGTTGTCGGAATGGTAGACCTTCGCCAGGTCTGCCGGATCAACGCCCGACCACTGCGTCCAGACGATGTTGTGCTGCCCGGACTGGGCCGACTGCTGCTGCGCCGGGTTGTCCTGCACCAGCAGCTCAGCGTTGATCCCGACTTCCTTGAGCTGTGCCTGGATGACCTCGGCGACGTTCTTCACACCGGTCAGAGACAGGTAGACGATCGTGAGGTCCTGACCGTCCTTCTGGCGATACTCACCACCGGTCTCGACCCAGCCCGCCTCATCGAGCAGCTGCTTGGCCTTCTCGGGATCGTAGGAGTACATCGCCGCGGCCGGATCATAGGCCCAGGAGAAGGTGGACACCACGCTGTCGGCGTCCCCGGCCAGCCCCTCGTAGACGACCTGGTTGACCTCCTGACGGTTCACAGCGTACTCAAGCGCCTGGCGAACCTTCACGTCGTCGGTCGGGAACTTGGTCGTGTTGACGAAGAGACCTGCCGGCGGATACCCCTCGGTCAGGACCTTCTGGGTGCGGTAGTTGTCGTCCTCCTCGAAGAGGATGTAATCCGCAGCGGTGACGTAAGCCATGTCGACCTCGCCCGACTGCAGTGCCGCCGCGCGCGTGGCGTTCTCCGGGATGACACGGAAGGTCACTTCCTCGAGCGGCGCCGGGCCGGACACCTTGTGAATCGGGGAAGCCCAATTGTAGTCGGGGTTGCGGACCAGCGTGACGTGGCTCTGCGGCACCCACTCCTTGAAGATGAACGGACCGCTGCCCACCGGGTTCTGGCCGAACTGGTTGCCGGCCTTCTCAGCGGCATCGGGCGACACCATCGCGATACCGTAGGTCGCGAGCGACACCGGGAGGGCACCGTAGGGCTCCGCCATCTTGAGCTCGAGCGTGAACTCATCGATGGCCCGGGAGGACTCATAGGGGCCGAGCTGGAAGACCGCGTACTCCGACTTGGTGTCGGGGTTGACGATGCGCTCAAAGCTGTAGACCGCCGCCTCAGCGTTGAACGGCGTACCGTCGTGGAAGGTGACGTCATTGCGGAGCTTCAAGGTCCACGTCACCCCGTCGTCCGCGACTTCCCACGTCTCGGCAAGGCCCGGATAGAGCGTGCCGTCGGGCGAACGCTCAATCAGCCGATCGAAGAGGGCATGGAGAAAGATCGTGTCGAAGCTGCTGGAGTTGACGTGCGGATCGAGTGTGGTGGGATCCGTCTGGACCGCGATGGTGAGCTTGCCACCCTGGGTCACCTGCCCGCCGTCGCTGGACTCCGCGGTGGGGGTAGCATCCCCGCTCCCACCAGAGCTGCCCCCGGAGCCGCTGGGCGTGGTGGTCGCTTCGCTCTGGCTCCCCGAGCTGCCGGAATCATCGGAGTCTCCCCCGCCACAAGCAGCCAGCAGGCTGGCAGCGAACGGAGCGCTCACGCCGAGCACGGCGGCGCGACGGAGCAGGCCGCGGCGGGACAGGTATAACGGTCGCCGGGTCTCCTGGTCCATTCCTCCTCCTTGCGGGACTACTGGCGACTGTCGACTTAACGCAGGCGCATGGTAACATGGGCCCCATGCGCTGTCAACTGGTCCCAGGCGGATACCGTCTGTTCCGGCTATCCAGTCAATTCAAGCGCATCGGCAATGCCACACCTACGGGCGGAACTCCCATACGAGGTACTGGAAGTTGTCGTCCTCTGTGTTGTGGACGCTATGGGGCACAAACGGACCGGTGTACACCACCGAGCCCGGCTCGACCGGCACGTCCCCTTCGGCCGTGCGGACAAACCCTTTGCCCCGGAGCAGGTAGAGAATCTCCTCTTCGTGGGTGTGGGTGGGGAGAACACTGCTGGGGGTCAAGGTTTCCAGGTCGACGCCGATGGTGCGCGACGCACCAGCGGCCGTCAGATCGGCCGGGGAGAAGATCGTGCGGCTGACGAAGCCGACGAGTTCGTGGACCGGCCACGTAGCGCGCGGCGCGATCCGCCGCCCACGGGTTCCGACGTTGGAGGACCGGCAACGGGCAGCAAGGCAGCGGAACGGGCCCTCCCCCGCGTTTACCAGTGCATGCGGGATGCCGGCCGCGACCCATGCGGCCGTATCTGGGTCGATAACCCACCGGCTCTCATGCTCCTGCCGAATGAACGCGAGTGACCCGCGGCCCGACAGCAGGTAGTAGCAGATCTCCTCGTCTCCGGCCGGAACCTCATAACGCCCCCCAGCCGGGAGCTCGATCAACGTCAGGCTAGCATTCCCATTGACCGTGTCCTCCCGGCGGAGCAGGATGCGCTCCCGAGCACCGTTGCTGGTCGGCGCATGCTCGTGCTGCTGGTTCACTGTCATGGTTCCTCCCCATCCCTGACGCCGGCACCCTCCGCACGGGACTGCCGGGTGTCACTGACTGGTCAAGCTCCCGCCGCGCCCAGGGTCAGCGTTGGGAAGGCAGCGCCCCCCGGAGCAGGACCACACCAACGACCATCGACCGGGGCTGCGGGGTACAACGTAGCGGCGCCCGTGCCGACGCCACGGCCGCGGCCGTAGCGGTTCGCATGATCTTGCCACAAAGGGGATGTCTAATGTCGACAGAAGACGGGAGGCGTAGTATTGTTCTCCCCTGGGACGCGTCAAGGTGCGAGCGTGAGTGGTACCATCCTTGACGTCTCAGTGCCTGTTATCTCGTAGTCCTTTGCCGTGCGAGAGCGATGGAGAGTGCTATCTTGCCTAGAACCACATTCTCCGAGGTTCAAGCAGCACCGCTCAGCGAGGTTGTCCTCCGGGTCGTCCGTGAAGCGATCATCGACGGCTCGCTGGCACCCGGGGAAGCCATCAATCAGGTAGAGCTGGCTCGCCAGCTCGGCACTAGTCGTGCACCGTTGCGGGAGGCCCTGCGCCAACTCGAGAAGGAAGGGCTGGTTTCGCACGTCCCCTATCGGGGAACGATCGTGACCCCACTCACCCGGCGAAGTATCGAAGAGCTCCAGTCATTCCGTCGGGTCATGGAGGTCTTCGCCGCAGAACTGGTGGTCGCCCGTGCAAGCACGGAGGAGCTCGAGGAGCTGGACCAGATCGTCGATGAGATGGCCGAGGCAGCGCACGAGGGCGACGTCGACAAAATGAACGAGGCCGACGTCCGCTTCCACTCCCGCATCATCGAACTGAGCGACCACAAGATCCTGCAGTCCGTATGGGAGAGCTACGTCCAACAGATCAGACGTGCTCTTACGCTGCGGAACCGAGCCAACTCGGAACTCGGGCCACTCGTTCAGCTCCACCGAGATCTTGCTGCAGCGCTCAAGGCCCGCGACCTCGACGCCGTTCGCGGCTGCTACGACGCGCACGGCGCCGATGTCGCGGAAACCCTGTCGCATCTGTTCACCGAGGACGAATAGCGCACCGGAAGGTTTCCCCGGCGCATCAGGAGAGGGACGACTACGTAGGTGATGGAAGACATATATCGGTATATCGACGACCAGGCTCCACAGATGGTAGAGGAGCTCCGCACGCTGCTCCGTCAGCCGTCGATCAGCGCGCAGAACGTCGGGCTGGAAGCGTGCGCCGCCTTGCTGCAGCGCCTCATCCACGACAACGGGCTGCCGGCGCAGATCATGGACGTGCCGGGGGGACCGCCGCTCGTCTTCGGTGAGGTCGGGCCGGATCACGGCCCGACGCTGCTGTGCTACGGACACTACGACGTCCAGCCACCCGAGCCACTCGAGCTGTGGGACTCACCGCCCTTTGAGGCAGAGATCCGCGACGGTGTCATTTACGCCCGCGGCGCCTGCGACAACAAGTCCGGCGTGATGGCCTTCGTCCACGCCGCCCGTGCCTTCCAGGCGGTACGGGGAGAGCTGCCCGTGCGACTCAAGTTCTGCTTCGAAGGCGAGGAAGAAGTCGGCAGCCCCCACTTTCTCGACTTCGTGAAGCAGAACAAGGAACTCCTGGCTTGCGACGGGTCCATCGGGCTCGACGGGGGTGTGGAACCCTCGACCGAGCGCCCGACCGTGCAGCTCGGCATCAAGGCGATCCTGTACGTGGAGCTCCGCGTGCGCGAGGCGAAGGTGGATGCCTGGTCAGGCTACGGTCAGATCATTCCCTCAGCCGCATGGCGCGCGGTCAAGCTGCTCAACACACTGGTCGACACCGATACCGGCCGCGTCTTGATCGACGGCTGGTATGACGACCTGCTCCCGCTCGAACCGGAGGATGAGGAGTACCTGCGCGAGGAGCTGGCACTCTGGGATCCCGAGGCCTTCAAGCGGCAGTTCGGGATCAAGCACTTCGCCTGGAACCGCAGCCCCGAGGTGGCCCTCCGGGAGAAGCACTACGGAGTCACCTGCAACATCTGCGGGATCTCGTCGGGCTACACCGGGCCTGGCGCAAAGACCATCATCCCCTCCGAGGCGGTCATCAAGCTCGACTTCCGCTGTCCGCCGAAGCTCGAGCCTGAGGTGCAGTTGGAGAAGCTGCGGCGCCATCTCGAAAAGCACGGCTTCGGTGACGTCGAACTGACGGTCCACACCGCCCGTGGCAACCCGTACAAGGTCTCCGGCAAGGAGCCGCTGGCGCGCGCCACGCGCCTCGCCGCGCTCCAGGTCTTCGGCTGCGAGCCGATCGTGTACGGGGTGAGCATCCAGGGGCTGCTCATGGTCCACGTGCCCCACGCCGCCGTGCTGTCGGGCTTCGGCGCGCCCGATAACAACCTGCACGCACCGAACGAGAACATGCCGATTGAACGCTACATCCAGGGGATCAAGTACGCCGCCACGATCTTCGCCAACTATGCGGAGCTGGGGGCCGACGCCGCGGCGCGGCAGTAACGAACGCGTATCGGGTCACGGTTCGAGAAAGGGAGAAACGCTCTATGGCCACCTTCAAGGTCGGGACGGCGGCGGCGGAGCCGGGTACGCGCGCCGACGGTGTCATCCCGGTCACGCGGCGTCCCGGCGGTGAGCCGCTGACGATCCCGGTCGTCGTGGTGCACGGGACCGGCGACGGCCCCACCCTCTGGATCGACGGGGCGATCCACGGTGATGAGCCGGAGGGACCGCTCTCAATCCAGAAGCTGCTGGCCGAGCTCGATCCCAAGCAGCTCCGCGGTACCGTAGTGGCGATCCCGGTGCTCAACGTCTCCGCGTTCGAGGCGCAGCAGCGTGGCAATCCGTTCGACGGCTTCACCTACGACATGAACCGCATCTACCCGGGCCGCCCGGACGGCTACCCCACCGAGCGCGTTGCCTGGGCGCACTACGAGGCGATGATCGACACCGCCGACCTGCTCATTGCGGTTCACTCCGGCGGCGCCCACTCCTACCTGGCTCAGGCCCAGTTCTACAACGGGACCGACGCGGGTCTGGAGCTGGCCCAGGCCATGGGGCCGGGCTGGGATCTCATCCTCAAGCCGCTGGGCTCGAAGGGTTCCCCGCCGGCTGCGATGGCGGAGCGGGGGAAGGCCGCCATTACCGTTGAGCTCGGTGGGCTCTGCTCGACGCTGCCCGACGACTTCCACCACAACGGGACGGTGCTCAAGGACGCCTTCCTGAACGTCATGCGTCACTACGGCATGATCGACGGCGAGGCCCAGTACTGCGACGCCTGGCACCTGGGTGTGCAGCGGACCATCCTCGCCGGAGTCGGCGGCTTCTTTGTGCCTGAGGAGGGCGTGCAGTACCGGACGCCGATCGCCGCCGGCACCCGGATCGCGCGCATCCTCGACCTCTACGGGAACGTCCTCGAGGACATCGTCGCCCCGTGTGACGGGCAGATCTTCGGCATGCGAACCCTGCCCGCGGTCTATCAGGGGGACTGGGCTTGCTTCTTCGGCGAGATCCACGAGACGGTCACGCGACAGTAGCGTAGTTGACCCCGAAAGGGATGGCGCTCGATATCGAGCGCCATCCCTCTCTTGTGGACGTTGTGGACGTCTTAGTTGCGGACGGGAAGAGCCGGGGGGAACATCTCGTCGAGAGCCGGCCGGTTCCAGTTCCGGGCCGCCAGTTCCCGACGCAAGATCTCATAGATCGGCCACGCTTCGGCCATCAATCGCTCCTCGTCGACACCGACCATCTGGTGCCCATCAACGAGGATCGCTCCATCCACCATCACGGTTTCAATATCGCGCGCGGTGCAGTAGTGGACCAGCGCCCGGATCGGGTCGTAGACAGGCCCAACGTCGACGTTGTTCAGGTCCACGATAATCAGGTCGGCACGGGCACCCACCGAGAGGCGGCCGATGTCGTCGCGCCGCAGCGCCCGAGCACCGCCGAGCGTCGCAGCGTTGTAGAGGTCCGCCGTCCGAATCTTCGTGCCGTCCCGCTCGACCAACTTGCCCGCGAGCGACGCCACGCGCATTTCGAGTAGCACGTCCGATGGATAGACGTCCGTGCCAATGGTCATGTTGACGCCACGGTCGAGGTAGCGCTGGAAGGACTCCATCAGCGCGCCCCCGTAGAGGAACTTGAGGGGGGAGTGGGAGACAGACGTCCCCGACTCGGCAATCAGGCCCAAGTCGTCGCCCGGCCGACTAATCGCGGAGTGCGTGTTCACATAAATACAATGGCCGAGGATCGTATCCGGACCGAGCACACCCGTATCGGCCAGGAGCTCGACCGGCGTACGACCGAATCGCTCGAGCGTAAACTCCACCTCGCCGGTGTTTTGAGCAGCGTGAATCTGAATGCCGACCCCGAGGTTATCGGCGGCCTCACGCGTGGCGCGGAGAAGCGCTGGCGAAGTATTGTCGACCGCGTGGGGATAGAGCATTCCGCGGATGCGCCCGTTGTAACGGCCGTCCCAACGCTCGATGAACTCGACCGCCCGTTCGAGATCACCGAATCCGTCGTCCTCGAGCTGGACGTAGGCCCGCCGACCGTCGGGCTCGTGCGAAGCGCGCAGGGAGCGATAGCCGGGCGTGCTGTACACGCGCGCACCCAGTCGGCCGGCCGCGTCAGCGAACGCTTCCACGTCGTCGGGGGTGTTGCCGAGCCACCAGGGGCTGCTCGAACCAATGACATCCACGATGGTGGTGCAGCCACTCTTGAGCAGGTGGATGATGCCGAACTCCATGTGCGTGCGGATCTGTTCTTCGGAGAGGTAGATCGGCAACGGCTGCGCGACGACATCACGGGCAGCACCGATCCAGGGCAGCCCGCCTTCGATCGCCAGGTCCTGAAGACCCGTCATGCCCTCGATCCCGGCGTGCACGTGCGTGTTGACAAAACCGGGGCTAACGAGCTTCCCCCGCGCGTCAATCTCGCGATCAACAGCGGAATCATACTCCGTGCCAACATAGGCGATCGTGTCATTCTCCACCACGACGACGCCGTCGCGGAGGAGGTAGTGGCTGTCCGTCTCCTCGTCATAGGCGACGACCCAGCCACCTCGAATCGCGGTTCGCAAGATGATGTCCTTCCCTAATAGAACGGGCGCCCGTAGGCGCCCGTGTCAGGAGCCTTTCAAGCGCGCGTCCAGCGTATCGCGCAGCCCATCTCCGATAAGGTTGATCGACAGAACGGTGACCATGATCGCGAAGCCCGGGAACGTGCTCATCCACCACGCCTGGCGGAGATAGTTCCGCCCCTCGCTCAGCATCGCGCCCCACTCGGGAGTAGGCGGCTGCACACCCATCCCAAGAAACGACAACCCGGCCGCCGACAGGATGGCAGTTGCCACCTGGAGGGTTCCCAGCACGATCACCGGTGCCGTGACGTTGGGCAGGATGTGCCGGAACATGATTCCGAGGTCGGGCGTACCGACGACACGCGCGGCCTCGACGTAGACCAGTTCCCGTGCACTGAGCACCGACCCGCGCACCAGGCGCGTGTACGCAGGGATTGACGCAATGCCCACTGCGAGCATCACGTTTCGCAACGATGGCCCCAGAACGAAGACAATCGTGAGAGCGAGCAAGATCGTCGGGAACGTGAGCATCACGTCGATGAATCGCATGATCACCATGTCCACCCAGCGGCCATAGTAACCAGCGATTACTCCCAGGAGGATCCCAGGCACGGCACCGATCAGCACCGAGAAAAAGCCGATCCACAGCGACAGCCGCGCCCCATGGACGACCCGACTGAAGATGTCGCGCCCCAGTCGGTCCGTCCCGAAGAGGTGGTCCAGGCTGGGCGGCTGGGTTCGCGCACTGGGAATGACGTCGATGGGATCGAACGGCGCCACGATCGGTGCCAGGATTCCGCCAACCGCGAGCAGCAGGAAGACCACCATTCCCACCATCGCGCCCGGGTGCCTTCGGAAGCGAAGGAACGCCCGCCGAAATCCGTCTGACCCCTGCCGCTGTTCCCCGTGATGCTTGAGCTTGTTGGCTTCTAACGGCAACCCCTGCTCACTCATATCGAATCCTCGGATCCAAGAACGCGTAGCTCACGTCGACCGCGAGATTGACGAGGATGTACGCCAGGGCAACCACCAAGATCGTCCCCTGCACCAGCGGATAGTCTTTCTGGAGGATCGCCTGGATCGTCAGACTGCCGAGGCCCTTGCGTGCAAAGACCGTCTCGATGATCACAGCCCCACCGAGCAGGCCCGCGAACTGAAGCCCGGCGATCGTCACGAGCGGGATCAGTGCGTTTCTGAGCGCATGGCGCACCACGACGAGGCGGTAGGCAAGTCCCTTGGCACGTGCGGTGGTGATGTATTCCTGGCGGAGCACCTCGAGCATGGACGAGCGCGTCATCCGGGCGATGACGGCTGAGGCGGAGAAGCCGAGGGCAAAGGCCGGCATGATGATCCGGCTGAAACCGCCCACGCCCGCACTGGGTAGCCATCCGAGCTTGAACGAGAAGACGTAGATCAGGATCAGCCCGAGCCAGAACGACGGCATCGACACACCCAGCAGCGCCAGCAGCATGCTCCCCGCGTCGACCCAGGTGTTTGCACGGACCGCGGCGATCACACCGATCGGCACCCCAATGATCAGCGCAATGATGAGGGAGACGACGGCAAGCCCCACGGTGCTCGGGAGTTGTTCGGCGATCTGGGTCGTCACCGGTCGCTGGGTGAACAGCGACCGCCCGAGATCGCCGCGCGCGGCGTTGACCAGGAAGTCCTTGAACTGAACGAGGAGCGGTTTGTCGACGCCGAGGGCCTCGCGCATGCGCGCGAGGTCCTCGGCCGAGGC
>k87-939728_pt1 | contig 10392 bp, 6 predicted proteins | sample MGYA00084031_6733416 | MGnify analysis MGYA00084031
CAGGTAAGCCATATTCTGTTCTATCGGCTTTGGGTCAAATAGCGGCAGCTGCGTCAGCGGTTTTTCACCTTCTGCCGGAGGTTCAACCGGTGTCTGATTAAGGCTCTTGAGCAATGCTTCAATGGCCTTTTCCAAGGCATTACGCGCCTCATCGTTCAACCTGTCTTTGTACCTTGGATCAGATATTTTGGACCGCACAGAATTTATGAGGTCTTGGGCTCGCTTGTACAGGTCTTCTCTTACTTGCTGAGAATTGTACCATTCCTGTGTATGCAGCGGGCAGAAATATTGCCTGTCTTCGGGATTGTTGTAATCAAGTGCTGAAAAGTCCGTCATATCCCTGAATGCACCAGGCAAATATTTTTGTAGCTGTTCATTGCTCAACTGCCTGAGAGGCGAGTCTTTCGGCAGTACGATGACTGATTTTTTGACCACATGTTCCCTTGGACAGTACGGAGAGGCGAGTTTATTCGAATATTTGCATATCTCAACCTCCTGATGCACATCGCACTTCTCTTTTGGAACTGCCTCTACAGGAAACCACTCGGTTATAAGTTTACGTCCACTTGCATCGTTTTCGCACAGTGTGCCATTGGGCAGCTTGCCCGATACTCCGCAGACCGTGACGCGCACTACCCCTTCCGGTGGTTTATCATAAAATGGTTTGTTTTCCAGATCCTTGTGGATAGGCTCCATCACCGCTTTCCATAGAGGAGCGGCAAATCTGCCTCCCTGGGCATCATCTTTTAAGGGTTTGTAATCGTCGTGTCCGATCCATACGGTCGCGGTATAGTATGGGGTAAATCCGGCAAAATATACTCCCATAAAATTATTTAATGTACCTGTTTTGCCAGCAATGTGCATCGGCTTGGAAAACTTGGCTCTAGTGCCGGTGCCGCTGTTTACTACCGTCTCCATCCAGTCCGTCAGGATAAAAGCGGTGCTCTCCTTAAATACTGCTCTTTTTACCTGTATGTTGTCTTTATTCAGGATCTCATTTCCGTCTCTGTCTAGAACCTTTGTAAATGATACAGGAGTTTGATATATTCCTCTATTGGCTATGGCGGCATATGCTGCTGCCATTTCAACCATGTTTATGCCATCCTGCCCGAGTGCGAGGTCGGTCACTATTTTTTCTTTTACATACAGAGGACTGGTTATACCCAATTCCAGCAGTTTTTCAGCTGAATAATCAGGACCTACGCGTTCCTGCACTATTCTGGCGGCTGCTACGTTTATGGAGTTTTTTATAGCTGTACGCACGTCCACAAGCCCTTTAAATCTGCCGTCGTAATTGCGTGGATAACCCCTGCCATTCCACTCGCCTTCCAATCCTTTTATGGGGACAGGAACGTCCTCCAGTATGATTCCCCCGGGATATCCGGCTTCGATAAAAGGCCCATATACAGACAAAGGTTTTATTGCTGAACCCACAGCCAATGCCTGTGTGACACGGTTGGTCCAGAAACGGCCTTGAGGGGGAGTCCGCCCGCCCACAATGGCACGTATCTCGCCTGTGGTGTGGTCTATGACAATAGCCGCTGCCTGAGGCTGCGGTATCTCGTGTCCTTGGGGATCCGTATAAACTCTATCTTTAGAATTGGCCAGAGGAGGAAGATTTTTGTAGTTATACACCGCTTCCTCGGCAATTTTTTGGATTTCAGGGTCAACTGTGGTGTATATCCTGAGTCCGCCTTCCTGGATCAGTTTCATAGCCTTCTGGCGGCCCTCGTCGCCAGTCCAACCGAAATGTTCCATCAGCCTGTCCCGCACATCCAATATCACATATTCCACAAAATGCGGCATGGGATAGAGGGAGTCGCGATTGGACTTTTCTATAACTTTAAAGCCCTGTTCTTCAGGGGTCTTGTTTGGGTCAAGCTTGGCTTCCTCGTATTGCTCCTTGGTGATAAAGCCGTTTTCGTACATGAGGCGCAGCACTAAATTGGTGCGGTTGTAGGTTATCTCGGGCTTTCTATTGGGGTCATACAGATTTTTCCTGGGGTCATAATAATATGGGTTCCTAAGTATTCCCGCTAGAACGGCGCACTCCCTCAACGTCAAGTCTTTAAGTTCCTTCCCAAAATAATCCTGTGCTGCTGTCTTTACCCCGTAGTTTCCGCTACCGAAATAGCTAGTATTGAGGTAAGCCTCAAGTATCTGTTGCTTGGTGTATTTCTGTTCCAGCTGAATGGCCAGGTAAGCCTCCTGGATCTTGCGTTTGTAGGAGCGTTCTGGCGTCAGCAGGGTGTTCTTTATGAGCTGCTGGGTGATGGTGCTGGCACCCTGTATCGATTCATTGCGGAGGTTGTTTATGATGGCACCTACAAGGCGTTTGAAGTCAATGCCGCGATGCGAGTAGAAGCGCACGTCCTCAACGGCGATGACGGCATCCTGGAGCATCTTTGGGATTTCGTCCAGCGATGCCCACACGCGGTTCTCAAGGCCGTAGTAGGGCGTGATCAGGTTGCCGTATCTGTCGTATATGAATGAGGTTTCGCTTTGGTTTTCAATGCGTTCCAGGTCAAGAGCTGGAGTGGCATCAAGGTATCCTTTTGCTATGCCCAAGAGCGCGCCAAATCCTGCAAAGCCTAAAAGTATAAACAGCACCACAAACATCTTTAAAGTTGTTACAAACACCGACAATATGAAATTGGGCGGATTGGTCCTCTCTTGGAAATATCCTTTTATTTTATGAATGCCCTTTTTTGGCTTCCTGTTTTCCTTATTGATGTTTTCTCTCTTCATGTCAACCTCCAATACAAGGCAATGTATTTATGCGGCCCGGCTTTTTATATATTATAGCATAATTTTTCTTAAAATCCTATTAAAATTCTATGTATGCATTTCTAACGCTTTATTACCGGCCTTTTTATTAGCTGTTGTGATTTTAGCGTATCGAAAAAATCCAACATACACATAGATTTGAGTAACAATTTATTAATACAATTCATAAACTGTAGGGGAGGTGTGTACCTTCATGAGGCGCAGAAGAGGGACATATAAAATTTTCATTATTATGTTTACACTGCTGGCAGCGTTATTGATCACATTTTTAATCATAGATAGAGGGATAAAGCCTACGGTTATAGCTATGTCGGAAGCCCAGGTAAGATATATAGCCATCAAGGCCATGAACAACGCGGTTAAGAAGGTGTTGAACACTGATATAAAGTATACCGACCTCATAAATGTGATGACCGATAGAAACGGCAAGATATCGTTGATACAGGCCAATACCATCAGGATGAATGCCTTGGCTAGCGAAACATCAAGCGTTGCACAAGAGGAGATTCGCTCAATGGGGGCGGAGGGTATATACATACCTCTTGGCTCGATATTCAACAGCAAAATTCTGGCCGGCTTAGGTCCAAGGATCAAAGTCACCATCATACCCATAGGGTCGGTGGCCATAGACTTTGCTACAGAGTTTGAAAATGCGGGAATAAATCAGACGCGCCACAAGATTTATATGGAGATGGAGGCCAACGTCCGCATAGTCGTTCCGCTGGGCAGCGATACGGCCAGCGTAAAGACAAGAATTCCCATTACCGAAACCATTATCGTGGGAGATGTGCCCGATTACTATATAAACGTAGATGGACAAAAGGAAGATATTATGAACTTGGTGCCGGGGCCATAAATAATTGTAACTTCTTATTTTAAAATTTATGCGAACATCTGGTGAGTGTAAAGTTTATGCTTGTTTGAAGGAATTTATGGTTAAAAGTAATTGACATATCATAGAGTTTGTTGTAAAATTAACAATAAAATTTAAATAGAGCAAAGACGATGAAGAGGAGTAGTAGATAGGGAGTTAGCCTATCCAGAGAGGTAGCGGTTGGTGCGAGCTGCCAAGGCGGCCCTATTGAATCCACCTCGGAGTTGGTTGGGAAATAACCAATACCGGCGAAAACCGTTATCTGCAAATGAGGCCCGGATGTTCCCGGGTAAAACAAGGTGGCACCACGTGAAGATATTCCCGTCCTTGGCTTGCAAGGACGGGTTTTTAAATTTTTATAAAGTTTTGAAATGAGGAGGTAATGTCAAGATGAGAAAAGACAAGTTACTCATGACTCCTGGGCCTACCATGATTCCGCATAAGGTCAGAGAGACCATGGCAAGGCAGATTATTCACCACCGTACAAAGGAGTTTGAGCGTTACTTTGTCAAGATGAACGAGGGGCTCAAAAAAGTGTTTCAGACCCAAAATCCCGTGCTCACACTGGTATCGTCTGGGACCGGCGGTATGGAAGCTGCGGTAGCCAATGCATTTTCCCCTGGGGATAAGGTATTGGTAGTCAGCACAGGGGTGTTTGGCGATCGATTTGTCAAGATAACCACCCGCTTCGGGTTGGACGTGAAAGTAATAAATGTTCCATGGGGATGCGGAGCTGATCCGGAAGAGATAAAAAAATTCCTGGACAGCCCAGAAGGCGACGGCGTAAAGGGCGTTTTTGTGACCCACAACGAGACGTCTACCGGTGTGGCAAACGATATCAAGGGCATTGGAGAGGTACTCAAAGGCCGTGATTGCCTGTATATCGTGGATGCCATAAGCTCTTTGGGCGGGATGGAGGTCAAGACCGATGAGTGGGGAATCGACATGGTGATTGCCGGTTCGCAAAAAGCCCTGATGTTACCTCCTGGATTGGCGTTTGTAAGCGTGAGCGAGAAGGCATGGAAGGCCATTGAAAAATCGAAATTGCCCAAATTCTATTTTGACTTCCTGGCCTATAGAAAGTCGTTGAACGACAATACTACCCCTTATACCACTGCAGTGTCGCTGGTCATTGCGGCTAGTGAGGCGCTGGACATGATACTGGAGGAAGGGCTGGAGAACATCTTCGCACGGCATAGGAATCTGGCTGAGGCCTGCCGGGCTGCAGTTAAGGCTTTAGGACTGGAGCTGTTTGCCGATGAGAGGTACGCTTCTGACCTCATCACATCCATCAAGGCTCCCGAAGGTATAGATATAGACCAGGTAAGGAAGATCATGAATCTGCAGTACGACATAATGGTGACGGGTGGACAGCAGCACCTTAAAGGGAAGATCATGCGCATCGGCCACATGGGCTATGTGGATGGGTTTGACCTTTTGAAAACCATTACCGCTTTAGAATTGTCATTGCTCAAGGTAGGCTATAAGCTGGAGCTGGGCACTGGCGTGACGGCTGCCCTTAAGACACTGAAGATGTGAGGTGGTGGTTTCTATGAAGATACTGGTAACCGAAAAGATAGCAAAATGCGGCATTGAGCTTTTGCGAAAGGATTTTGAAGTTGATGAGCGCACAGACCTTACTCCCGAAGCCCTCCTTGAGTGCATAGGGGAGTATGATGCACTTATTGTGAGGAGCGCTACAAAGGTAACCGCCGAGGTCATAGAAAAAGGGGTTAACCTCAAGGTGATCGGCCGTGCCGGTACCGGTGTAGACAATATAGACGTTGAAACGGCCACGCGAAAGGGAATCATAGTTGTAAACACTCCAGAGAGCAACAACATATCCACCGCCGAGCATACCATCGCCTTGATGCTGGCTTTAGCGCGGAACATCCCCCAGGCATACACCGCTTTAAAGAGCGGTAAGTGGATCCGCAGCAAGTTCAAGGGAGTAGAGCTTTATAACAAGACGGTTGTGATACTAGGCCTTGGCAGGATCGGTTCCAACGTGGCGACCCGGCTGAAAGCCCTGGGCATGAACGTTATGGGTTATGACCCCTATATAACCGATGAGAGGTTTGAGAAGTTGGGCGTTAAGCGGTTGAACTCCATCGAGGAAGTCATGAGAGTGGCCGATTTTATAACCATACACCTTCCCAAGACCGACGAGACGGTAGGCATGATCGGCGAGAAAGAGCTGGCTATGGCAAAGCCCAACTTGAGGATCATCAACTGCGCCCGCGGCGGGCTGGTGGACGAAGAGGCCCTGTACAACGCATTGAAGAGCGGCAGGATCGCCGGCGCGGCCATTGACGTGTTTGAGAAGGAACCCAAGGAGGTGCCCGGCGGCGCCGATTTCTCCCACAAGCTATTGGAGCTTGAAAACGTGATATTTACGCCACATCTTGGAGCTTCCACCGAGGAAGCACAGGAAAACGTAGGATTGGAGATCGCAAAGCAGGTATCCGAAGCGCTAAAAGGCAACATCGTCAATGCCGTAAACCTGCACGGGCTCCACGTTCGCAATATACACGCCCTGTCGCCTTTCCTGAAGCTGGCTGAAATCATGGGCAGGCTGTACTACCGTGCAGAGAAACTCCCGGTACAAAAGGTCGAAATCATATACAGCGGTGATATAGCAAAGCAGGAGACCAAGATAATAACGCTTTCCTACCTTTCGGGGTTGCTGGAGCCCGTTATAGAGGAGCGAATCAACTTTGTCAACGTGGAAATGCTGATAAAGGACAGAGGCATCGAGGTGATCGAGAGCATCAGGAGCGAGGTAGACCATTACACCAATTTGATAACAGTAAAGGTTACCAACAGCAAGAAGCAGGTTACCTTTGCCGGTACCGTATTTGGAAAGGATGAGATAAGGATAGTCAATTTCGGTGGATACGAGGTGGATTTCGAACCCACTCCGTATATGCTGGTTATACAGAATTACGACAGGCCGGGGGTTATAGGCAAGATAGGCACCATACTTGGCAATGAGAACGTCAACATCGAGACCATGAGGGTCAGCCAGAACCGCAAAGAAGGCAGGGCTTTAATGGTGCTCAACGTGGACCAGGAAGTCAGTCCTCAAGCTTTGAAGCAAATTGAGATGCTGGATAACGTTTTGAGGGTAAGCTTCATAAAATTATAATTTGAGATTGCATATATTGTTGTTAAATGCCGGCTCAATGCCGGCTTATTTTTTTACCAAAAATTATAATTATCGCCCGTGTCATCTTTTTTTAAACATTGAGGGATAATAAGAATGCATAGCAAATGAAAAATGGGGTTGATGCCAATGGGGATGCTTGGAAAATGCTGCGCGGAATGAAAAGAGGGTCGCTTTTGGGCTTACCCGTCATATCTGCAAGGACGGGTAAAAAGATGGGGGTGGTGGCAGATATAATATTTAAACCCGGGCATCAAAAGATAGAAGGGTTAGTGGTATCAAGAGAGGGGTTGGTTGAAAGGAAAAAGCATGTTCCTCTTGAATGGGTGCGAACCATAGGCAGGCACGCTGTTATCGTAGATGAGCCCCTGCAAAATGATAGCCGGACCCAAGGTTTGTCAATGGGGGGAAACGAAGAGTATGGCAAGAGGATTCTAGGCCGTCAGCTTTTAAGGGGTGACGGGCAGGAATTAGGGCTTATCAGCGATATAATACTCGACCCAAACGATGGCAGCATAGAAGGGTTTGAAATATCCAGGGGCGTTATCGACGACCTCTTGGAAGGGCGGTATATCCTGCCGTATGACGCATCCAACAGCATAAGCGAAGATGCGGTGATTGTATCAATGGAACAGACTCAACAGATAAAGGCATACAACAGAGGAATTAAGACTTTGCTTGACCTCAAATAAATCACGAGAAAGGAGTGGGATACTGGTGAACAAGTATTTAAGGGGTTTTATAGCCGGAAGCATGGTGGGCATTGCAGCAAGCATGCTTTTCATGCCGGGTAAAGACAACGAGATGAGGCGAAAATTTTGGAATGGCAAGAATATTATGGACAATGCTTCTCAGATAATGGCGAACATGTTGTCAGAAATGAAGGAAAAGAGATAATCAATAGGCCCGGAAACGGGCCTATTTTAAATATTTAAAAAACAGGGTGGAGGCTGGCAGGTGAAGGCGTACAAGAGGTATATCGTATTTGGACTTGTATTTTTACTTTTTTTCATTTTATTGCTTATCGTCATCTCACATTGGGGAAAATTATCTAGCGTATTTCGCGTCGTCTTCTTTGCAATCATAATCTCCTATATTCTGGTGCCGATAAGCGAATGGCTGGAAAGGTTTATGCCCAGGAATGTTGCGATAATAGTGTTATTTGGGGGATTGTTCCTATTGCTGGTCGCTATTGGATTTCTGGTTGTGCCACCCTTTATAAGGCAGGTGGTTTCCCTGAGCCAGTATATCCCAGAATATGCCTACCAGTTGAAGCAGTTGGCCGCCGGGTTTCAATCGCGGCTAAAAAGCATGGGACTACCCTATGGTGTACAACAGACCATGGAAGAAACCATAGAGAGCATACAGAGGCGCCTGATTGAAATTACGCGGAATACTCTCGAAAGGTTTATGGACGGTGCATCCGGCATACCTGAACTGTTCATGATTCCGGTGTTGAGCTTTTATTTTTTAAAGGACAGGAAATACTTCAAAAGGCTCATGGTCAGCATCATCCCCATTCGATACAGAAAAGGCATAATGTGCACCTTCTCTGAAGTCCATTACATACTCAACCGCTTTATAAGAAGCCAGATTATCATATCGCTTGTAATTGGGGTGTTTACCACGCTGGGATTCCTTGTTGTCGGAATTCCTTATGCCCTGATTCTGGGAATTGTGGCTGGCATATTTGAGATAATCCCTTATTTTGGACCATGGCTGGGGGCAGTGCCGGCTGTGGTGATTACCGCGCTGAATGCCCCATCGAAAATCGTTTGGGCCATAGTGGTCATGGTAGCGGTTCAGCAGCTGGAAGGCAGCTTTATCACTCCCAAAATCATGGGCGATCACGTGGGGCTCCATCCCGTCTATATAATACTATCCTTATGGATTGGCGGAATGTTCTTCGGAATAACGGGCATGCTTTTGGCCGTGCCGGTGGTGCTTATAATACGGGTTATAGTGAAAAACATATATTTGAGCATAGTGACAGTATCACACTAGGGCTTAAAAAGTCGAATGAACAACGAATTTGAAAGCAGGATTTGATATAATTGACAAAACATCTGGGGTTCTATATAATCATGAGTAAATAGCAGGATTAGGACGGAATTAGCCGAATTTTCAAGCTTTTTAGTAGGATAGAGGACCTGAAGCTGCGTCCCGCTCCTGCCGTAGGGGGGAGACGCTTATTTAATTGTCTTACGAGGAGGAATACATAAATGGAGAAACTGGGCCTTAACGAGATAAGGACAAGATTTTTAGAGTTTTTCAGGGGAAAGGATCACCTGATACTGCCGAGCTTTCCGCTGATTCCACAGAAGGACAAGAGCCTTTTGCTGATAAATGCCGGCATGGCTCCGCTTAAACCCTACTTTACTGGGCAGGAGACGCCTCCCAAAAAGAGGATTGCCACGTGCCAGAAGTGCATACGCACCCCCGACATCGAAAGGGTGGGCAAGACCGCCAGACATGGCACATTCTTCGAGATGCTGGGCAACTTCTCGTTTGGCGATTATTTCAAAAGAGAGGCTATCGAGTGGGCATGGGAATTTGTCACTCAGGACTTGAAGCTGCCTGAAGATCGACTGTGGGTCAGCATATATGAGCAGGATGATGAGGCATTTGAAATCTGGCACAGGGGCGTTGGGCTTCCCGAGCATAAAATCGTGAGGATGGGAAAGGAAGACAACTTTTGGGAGATAGGTACAGGGCCCTGTGGTCCGTGTTCGGAGATATACTTCGATAGAGGGCCGGACAAAGGGTGCGGCAGACCCGATTGCAGCCCTGGTTGTGATTGCGACCGGTTTGTGGAGTTCTGGAATCTGGTATTTACCCAATTCAACAAAGATGAAGAGGGGAATTATCATCCCCTTCCGCATCCCAATATAGACACCGGTATGGGCCTTGAAAGGATTGCTGCCATAATGCAGGGGGTGGACTCCCTTTTTGAAGTCGATACCATAAAGGATATACTCGAACATGTGAGCCAAATCGCGGGGGTTGAATACGGGGAGTCATACAAAACCGATGTGTCTTTGCGGGTGATCACCGATCACATACGAAGCACCACGTTCATGGTAGGCGATGGAATACTGCCTTCCAACGAAGGGCGCGGGTACGTGCTTCGCAGGATTTTGAGGAGAGCGGCGCGCCACGGCAGGCTGCTGGGAATAGAGGAGCCTTTCTTGAGCCAGCTGGCCAAAACGGTCATAAAGCAATCCTGCCAGGCCTATCCAGAGCTCAAGCAGAGAGAGGATTATATTTTAAGGATAATACAGATAGAGGAGGAGCGCTTCAGGGAGACCATCGACCAGGGATTGGCCTATTTGAAAGAGTATATAGATGATTTGAAGCAGCGGGGTCAGAAGGTACTGGACGGTTTGAAGGCCTTTAAGCTGTATGACACTTACGGTTTTCCCCTTGACCTGACCAGGGAGATCTTGCAGGAAGAAGGCCTAGAGGTTGACGAGCAGGGCTTTCAGCAGGAGATGGAGGTTCAGCGGGAACGGGCCAGGGCAGCTCATCGCGTAACCGACTATATGGGCATGGACAGCAATATATA
>k87-356483_pt1 | contig 10391 bp, 8 predicted proteins | sample MGYA00084031_6733416 | MGnify analysis MGYA00084031
ATGGTTGATTACTAAAATGGTCTAATAGATAGAAGGCAAATGTCATATTGCCAATTGTTGTACCCATTTGTGAAAATAAAGCTGCGTAAAACAACTTTACAAAATTTTTATTATGAAAAATTTTCATTTGTTCGCTCCTTAAGTGTCGATATCCACTATTACATTTGTCATTATAAGGGATTTATTGTTTGTTGAATACGCAACTTACAAAATCTTAATAAAATCTTAAGGTCTTATTAAAACTTTTGTCCCGTTTGGAACTAGTGATGAAAGCTCTAATACATCTTTATTGAACATTCGTATACATCCATGAGAGACGGCTTTACCAATAGAGGAAGGGTCATTTGTTCCATGGATACCGTAGTGTAGTTTTGATAAACTTAACCACATTGCACCAAATGGGCCACCAGGATTAGGCTGTCGATTAACAATGACAAAATCTCCTATCGGTGTAGCAGTAACCATTCTTCCAACTGCAATAGGGTATTCTTTAACAACTTGTCCGTTTAAGTATAAAGTTAAACGTTTATTTGAAACGGAAATATGAATACTATATGGAATTGTTTCAGGATCAGGTAAGTTGGGAATGACGATTTTTTGTCCGATGTAAACGAGGTTTGGATTGGAAATTTGATTCGCAATTAATAATTGATTTAGCGGTATCCGATAATTAGCAGCAATGATAGATAACGTTTCACCTTGGCGAACAGTATGAATCATAGCAATCCTCCTTAAAAGGTTTTTATAAACAATGTCTTTAAATGAACAATATAGCTTTTCTCTTGATGTTATGAATGAAGGTTTGTTGTGGAAATGACACTCATTTTCAGACGAATATTCGGGAGTTTTATTGAAATATTAGGCTCTTTATAACGAAGATGCTCACTGCACACTCCATAGAAAGCTTAGCATCTGTATGAAAATTAACCACACTCTACGAGGTAGTTAGCAATAAAGTTTTACGAATATAGCCAAATATAAAAATCCCAGTATACGATATGTTGGATTGTGGTATAATGTACCTTATTTTAGAGGATTAGTTCGGTACTGCTCGTTTTATTTTGATTAAGTTACTTGGCATTTACAGTGAACTATTTTTAATTAGAATAAAAGAGCAGCTCATCAAAAAAGAATAGGGTGTGAGAACAATCGTGGTTCAAGGAAAATACGCAATTGTTGATATTGGCTCAAACACAATGCGACTTGTCATTTACATGAGAGAAAAAAGTGGTCGATTAAAGGAAATTGAAAATGTGAAAGCAGTCGTGAGACTTCGCAACTATTTGACAGAAGAGCAGGTTTTAGAAGATGATGGCGTAAATTTGCTTATTAATACACTCCATACATTTCAGGAGGTAACAAGACATTATAAGTTAGATGATGTGAAATGTGTTGCAACCGCAACAATTCGTCAAGCAATTAATAAAGAAGAGATTTTAGAGAGAGTTAGTAAGGAAACAGATTTTGCAATGCGTATCTTATCAGAATATGAAGAGGCGTACTATGGCTATTTAGCAGTTGTCAATTCCACCTCAATTGAAAACGGCATCACCATTGATATTGGTGGAGGAAGCACAGAATTGACGTATTTTGCAAATCGAAAGCTAATCAACTTTCATAGTTTTCCCTTTGGAGCACTTTCATTAAAAAAGCAATTTGTAAAAGGAGAAACACCAACTCTAGAAGAGCTAATGAACTTACGCAATTTTTTATCAACTCAATTTTCCACATTAGACTGGCTAAAAAATAAGAAATTGCCGATTATTGGAATTGGCGGTAGTGCACGTAATATGGTACAAATCCATCATGAATATGTTAATTATCCACTTGCGGGTTTGCATCAATATATGATGAATGTTGATGAAGTGCATTTAATTAATACATATTTACAATCTTTATCTTTTGAAGACTTGCAGCGTGTTGAAGGGTTATCAAAGGATCGTGCAGACCTTATTATTCCTGCAGTTGAAGTATTTGAATCATTAATGGAATTTGTAGGTGCAGACAAATTTGTTTTAAGTCGAAAGGGATTAAGAGATGGAGTGTTTTATGAAAAGCTAACGAAGGAATTTGGAGTTACCTTGTTTCCAAATGTTATTGAGGAAAGCTTTTATGAGTTAGCGACTGACTTTCAAATTAATGTTAACCATGTTTTCAATGTTACAAAGACAGCACTTACAATCGTTGAATTACTAAATAAATCTGGATTAGTCTCAATAGATAAAAACGATGTGAATTTATTAAAACGTGGTGCACATGTATATAATATCGGAAAATACATTGATGCAGAGTCTAGCAGTCAACATACGTTTTACTTATTGGCAAATCGGACAATTGACGGTTTAATGCATCGGGAACGTTTAATTATTGCTTTAATTGCATCCTATACAAACAAATCTTCTTTTAAACAAAATATTCGCCTATTTAATCAATGGTTTACAAAGGAGGAGCTAACAAAATATCGTCTATTAGGTGCCATAATAAAGTTTGCTTATAGTTTAAATGCAACGAATCGTAATATTATTAAAAATATGGAGTTGCAAGTAAATGACGATACCCTTAGTTTTTTCATTGTTTGCAGAACAGATTTTAAGCCTGAACAATATCAAGTAGAAAAACAGAAAAAACATTTGGAAAAAATAGTGAAGAAATCAATTCAAGTCCATTTTTCTTATCAACAATTTTCTTAAGCTAAATTCATAATGGTAGTACTTTTAGGTGATTTTTATGCCCTGGCATTTACAAAATAATAACAAAACATTTACAATTAATTTACAATCTAAATATTTGTAAATGCTATTATTAAACTAAGAATGCAGGAAATTGTCGATTAAAGGGTGGCTAGAAGGATGAATATAGCAAATATAAATAAAAACAGCGTAGAACTTAATAGTCCAATGTATTACAACAATAGAGAGCTTAGTTGGCTCGCTTTTAACGAGCGAGTTCTTGAGGAAGCGCTAGATGAGCGTAATCCGTTGCTAGAAAGGTTCAAATTTCTATCCATTTTTAGTTCGAATTTGGACGAGTTTTTTATGGTTCGTGTTGCGGGGTTAAAAGATCAGGTAAAGGCAGGCTTTAATAAACCTGAAAATAAGGCCGGGATGACGCCTAAAAGACAATTAAATGAAATTGCCATTAAAACTCATAGATTAGTAGATTTGCAATATAAAACATATAATGATGTACTATTGCCTAAACTAAGAGAAGAAAATATTGAATTTAAAAAAATGAACGAATTGTCAATCGAAGAGATTGAAAAACTGGAAACGTATTTTGATGAGCATATTTTTCCCGTTTTAACACCGATGGCGGTTGATGCTTATCGTCCTTTCCCAATGCTACTAAATAAAAGCTTAAATTTAGCAATCGTGATTGAAGATAATGAGTATGAGGAAAATCAATTAAAAACTGCAATTGTTCAAGTTCCAGCAGTTTTAGAACGTTTCGTAAAGATCGAAGCGTCTGATAATTCAATGAATTATGTTTTTTTAGAAGACATTATTAGTTATTTTATTAATAAATTATTTAAAGGCTATAAAGTTGTATCTGTTTCTATATTCAGAATTACTAGAAATGCAGATATGACCATTCATGAAGAAGGGGCTCGTGACCTTCTAAAGGAAATCGAAAAAGAATTAAAAAAGCGCAAATGGGGAGCAGCTGTAAGATTAGAAATCCAAAGTAAGGATTTTGATCAAAGAATTTTAAACTATTTAACAACTGAATTAGAAATACATGAGAAAGATGTATATGAAATAGATGGTCCATTAGATTTGACGGTTTTCTTCGTATTTTATAAAGAGATAGCAAAGTTAAAGGAACATTTAATCTACGAAACACTTATTCCACAACCTCCTCGTGATATTGCATCACACGAAAATATATTTGATAAAGTTTCTGAACAGGATGTTTTTTTGCATCACCCATACGAATCCTTTGAGCCTGTAGTGGAATTTGTTGCAGAAGCAGCAGATGATCCAGACGTATTAGCGATTAAGCAAACATTGTATCGGGTAAGTGGTGATTCACCTGTTATTGATGCATTAAAAAGAGCAGCAGAAAACGGTAAACAAGTAACAGTGCTAGTAGAATTAAAAGCAAGATTTGATGAAGAGAACAATGTACAATGGGCAAAAGAACTAGAAAAAGCAGGCTGTCATGTTATTTACGGTATGACCTATTTAAAAACTCATAGTAAAATTACACTTGTTGTAAGAAGAAGAAATAATCGAATAGAACGGTTTGTTCATTTAGGTACAGGTAACTACAATGATCAAACAGCTAAAATATATACTGATATGGGTTTACTTACGTCAAAACGTAAATTTGGTATTGACGCAACTAATTTCTTTAACTATTTAAGTGGCTACACGGAAAAGCCATATTTTCATCACCTATCTGTAGCACCTTTTGATATTAGAAAGGATTTTATTCGCTTAATTGACGCAGAGATAGAATTTCATAAGCGATATTCAAATGGTCGAATAATCGCAAAAATGAATTCGTTAACTGACAAGGCCTTAATTATGAAGCTTTATGAAGCGTCAAATGCAGGTGTTAAAATAGATTTAATCATCCGTGGTACTTGTTGTTTGCGTCCGGGTATTAAAGGTGTTAGTGAGAATATTAAAGTGAGAAGCATTGTCGGTAGATTTTTGGAGCATAGTCGCATTTACTTTTTCCATCATAATGGGGAGGAAAAAACCTTCCTTTCCTCAGCAGATATGATGACGAGAAATATGGAAAAGCGAGTTGAAATTTTATTTCCAATTTTCGATGGTGCGATTAAAAAAAGAATTAATGGTATTTTAGCTGCTGCACTAGCTGACAATGTAAAAGCACGTGAGCAAGATGAAACTGGTGAATACCATTATGTTAAACGTGAACAAGGGGAGCCTATCATTGATAGTCAATTACTATTATTTGATAAAGCCTATCATGTATTAGAGGATGAGGAATAAAAGGATCGAAGAAACGATTTTACTTAAAATGAGTAAATCGTTTCTTCTTTTTTATTTATCCTAACTTGTATTTCACAATAATCATATGTGTCCTTTTATTTCATGAGAAAGATTGTTACTGTAATAATAGAATTTACTTAGAGGTGTATGGAGTATATAGTTTGAAATTTTAACTACTGTATAATAGCTTAGAAAGCAGGTTTGAAAAGTGAAAAGGAAATTATATAACAGTCTTTTAGTTGCAGCTGGGGGTGGCATAGGTTCATCTTTACGCTATATCGTTACACTAATACCTGGTATCGGCTTCTTTTCAACGTTATGTGTAAATATTATAGGTAGCTTATTCTTAGGATTTATTACGTCTTATTTAATTAATAAAAAGGAACAACAATCGATTAAATTGTTACTTGGAACAGGATTTTGTGGAGGATTCACAACAATGTCGACCTTAAGTTTAGAATTAACAGAACTTCCAATTGAATTTGCTTTAGGATACATATGTTTATCTCTTGCTTTAGGAATCGGATTTGCTTTTATAGGAATGAAGCTTGCAATTTTCGTTAGAAAGGAAGAGAATTCATGATTTATGTTGCACTTGGTGGAGCAATTGGTGCGGCTATGCGTTATTTCATTTCAGATTATTTAGGGGAATATACAAAGGAAATGAAGCTACCAATACCGACTCTAATCATTAATTGGATAGGCTCATTATTATTAGGGGTATTTGTCGTATTCATTGAAAAAGACAATACTTTACTTTTTTTAGGAACAGGATTATGTGGAGGCTTTACAACCTTTTCAACATTTTCTGTCGAAGTGGTACAACTGCTTCAAAAGAAGAATTATATAGTTTCGATTCTCTATATTTGTATAACGATTTGTGGATGTGTAATAGGGATTTATCTTGGGGGATTAATGAAATCATTTTAACGAAAAAAAAGATTAATATAAAAATGCACTGAATGTCATCTGAAATTCCAGATGACGTTCAGTGAAAAAAGGTATTATAGGCTACATATTTATTAAAGTAAGTTTTTTTAACGGGAAGTAAGCGTAAAGACAGTAATTTCCGGAGTAGATAAAAAGCGGAACGGCAATCTTGTTGTACCAAGTCCACGATTAACATAAAGCTTCATCTCATCAATTGAGTACATTCCTTCCGAATAAACAGTTGCATATGGCGGGGTAATTAATGGGCCGTAAAAAGGAAGTTGAATTTGACCACCGTGACTATGACCTGATAATTGCAAATCAACAGGAAATGTTTTCGATTTAACTGCTGCATCAGGTTCATGTGCCAATAATATATTAAATCTCTCTTTATTTAAATTGCCTAAAGTTGCTTCATAGCTTGGTTTTCCTAACATCAAATCATCAAGACCAGCAATTCCGATCGTATGATTATTTTTTTTGATATTCGAAACCTCATTTTGGAGAACTTTAAACCCCGACATCGTCATAACATTTTTATAAATGTCTGTACCATATCCACCATGATCATGATTCCCGTACACCGCATATTTTCCATACGGAGCTTTTAGCTTTTCTAAAATAGGTACAATTTGATTTATTTTAGGATATTGATTAGGCTCATCCATTAAATCTCCAGTAAAAATAAGTAAATCAGGTGAGAGGCCATTGATTTTAGCCACAATCGTATCTAATCTTTTTAACGTGAAAAAATCAGATAAATGTGTATCACTAAACTGAACGATTTTAAATCCTTTGAAAGCTTCGGGTATTTTAGAATTCACAATTGTTTTGTTTACGATCTCCAATCTTGAAGGCTCAATATATCTTGCGTACAAATAACCACCAGCTGCTGTCAACAACCCTGCAAATGAAATGGTGAAAATTCCTTTAATAAAGGACCTTCTAGAATATAATTTTGTCATGTTAACCAACCAATCTTAAGAAGTATGTTTTAGAGACTAACTTCAACTAGAGAAGAAAGTATAAATGTCTACATCATTTCTTTATTAATGGCTCTTTTCTAAAATATTGTTGCTTTAAAAGCATTGTAAAGGTTGATTGGAGCGTAGCAGGTGTTTATTCAAAGAAGGCTCACGACCAGTGAGCACTGCACGAGGAAATCAACCAAAACATCTACTAATAAAATGTAACAATGTTCACGAAAAATGCCTTATCAATTATCACTTTAGAACTCTAACTGTCATTAGAAAAGTGCTTGGGGGAGCAGAGTAATCTCTTAAAAGTTTGTTTTGAGCAATAAGTCAATCTAGGAGCTAAGTAATCTGCCAGAAAAAGTATTTAGTAAAAAGAGGTTGTATAAGTGATACTTGCCCAGATAGTTTACATATAATCTTATTAATTAAATATTTATGTTCATAATTTTGAAATTTTCCTAGTTTAGTATAACATGTTTCAATTTATTACTTCTATGAAAAACAAATATGTAAATAGATCTTCATATATTTGTTAGATTTTAGTCAAATATTTATGTTAAAATAAAATGAATGACCATTCATTATTTTTCCTTAGTTTGGTAATTCAAGACAAAATAGGGGGTGCATTGCTTGTTAAATAAAGTGATTGTTGTCACAGGTGGTTCAAATGGGATGGGGAAAGCAATGGCTAGCCACTTTGCAAATGCTGGAGCCAAAGTTGTAATTATCGGCCGCACGCTTGAAAAACTAGAAGCAACAAAGCTAGAAATTGAAACATATGAAGGGCAAGTATTGCCTGTACAGCTTGATGTAAGGGACCCACAAAAGATTGAGGAAATGATTGAACAGGTTGAGCGAAATTTTGGTCAAATTGATGTATTGGTCAATAATGCAGCAGGGAATTTTATTTGTCCAGCCGAGAAGCTTTCAATAAACGGCTGGAATTCTGTGATTAATATCGTTTTAAATGGAACCTTTTATTGTTCTTCAGCTATAGGTAAGTACTGGATTTCTCGGCAAATTAAAGGGACGATATTGAATATGGTCGCAACATATGCATGGGATGCTGGTGCAGGAGTCATTCATTCAGCTGCAGCAAAAGCTGGCGTTTTATCGCTAACTAGAACATTAGCAGTTGAATGGGGTAGTAGATATGGAATAAGAGTAAATGCGATTGCACCCGGACCGATAGAGAGAACAGGTGGGGCTGAGAAACTTTGGGAGTCAAAAGAAGCAGCAGATAGAACTCTGCGCAGTGTACCATTAGGAAGATTAGGCACCCCTGAGGAAATTGCTCACCTTGCTGCATTTTTAATATCTGATGAGGCATCTTATATTAACGGTGAATGCATAACAATTGATGGAGGACAGTCATTAAGGCAACACCCTTTTTAAGCAATGTACATTATTAGTTTATTTATTTTTCGCGAAATAGACAAAATAGAATTTAACTCTATATGGTTTTAACTAACAATTATCCGTTAAGGAAATGTTTGAACAGCCTTTACGTAACAAATTAGTTGTTTCAAAACACAGCTTAGAAATACGAAATCGAATAGGATTTATGATATAATCATTCATACTTAGATACATATAGGGTGAGGGGATTGTCATGGATCCATTAGATATTATGTCGAATATGGAAAAGGTTATACCATATTATCAAGCCATCTTTAGTGCTGATGAACAAAGGGTCATTGGCTATGAAATACTAGGTAGAATCGAGCTTAATCAAAATGAAATGAAAAGTCTAGGTTCATTTTTTCAAGATGATAATATACCAGATGATTTTCGAGTAGAGGTAGATGATTGGATCATTAATAAAGCGCTAGATGAATTTTTGCAGCTAAATGATTCAGAACTTTTAATCTTTATAAACCGTGATGCTAATCTTCTCATGCTTGATCACGGTGAAAGCTTTCTTGAAATTCTCCTTGAAAAGCAGAATCACGGCTTGAAGTTAAATCAAGTAGTAATCGAGATAAATGAACATAATTTCCGTGGAGATGTTGATCAGCTTTATCATTTATTAATGTATTACAAAACATATGGAATTAAAATCGCGATCGATAATATTGGGAAAGCAAGCAGCAATTTAGATCGAATTGGCCTGCTCTCACCAGATATATTAAAAATTGATTTACAGCCGTTGCGTATGACATCACCATTACAATCTTACTATGATGTCCTTTATTCTATTTCACTATTAGCAAGAAAAATCGGTGCGACCTTGCTATATGAGGATATTGAAGTGAATTTTCAACTTCAATATGCATGGAAAAATGGTGGGAGATATTATCAAGGTTATTTTTTAGAGAAGCCGAAAAGACAATTTATTGATCGCGATGATTGCAAAGAAAGGTTGAGAAATGAATTTCAGCATTATATTTCATCAGAAAAAAAGAAGCTTGAAAAACTTCACCATTTTACTGAGAACTTTCATCAGCGAATCCACCAATTAATAGCGAAATTAGGAAAACAATATGAAAATTATGATGAATTATTAGCTGAATTAGCAGTCCATTTAGATGATTGTAGTTTTAGAATTTACATATGTGACGAGGACGGCTTTCAACAATCAGTGAATATATATAAGAAAGACGAATGGGAAGTTCAACCGGAATATTATTTGAAAAATTGGAGTTGGCGTCCTTATTTTTTAGCTAATATTATGAAAATGCGCTTTGATAAAAAAGGGTTTTTAAGTGATGTTTATAGTGATATTGAGAAGGGGGATTTAATTCGCACCTTTTCTTATCCATTGAATCAGGAGCATTACTTATTTATTGATTTGTCATATGAATTTTTATATGAGCAGGAAAGTTTATTGTAAGGGCTATTTATTAGAAGGAAATGAAATCCAAAGCATATTCCTAATCATTCTGAGGTATCTTACGTATTAAGGGGTGAAATGGAATGAGCAATTTTACAACGATTCTTTTTACACTAGCTCTAATTATTTCCATTGTTAGTTTAATCTACACGTTTAAAGTTGGACGGACGGTAAGTGAGAGAAGAGCGAAACAGGATGGTCAAATAAGCGAAAAAGTTCAAGCACATCCGTATATACGAAATCCGGTTTTTTTAGCTTTTTTAATAGCAGGTATTCTATCTCTAGCATATATCTTTTATCTTGCTTATACAATCAGTTGGTAACAGCGGAAGAGTTCCGCTGTTTTTTTATGAAGGTGCTGTGGAAATTATCGTTTATTTTTACCACTATGTTGGACTTTATTTATAGTTCTATTAAAGATACAAAAATTTGGGCTCTTTTTTGAAAGATTGTTGTTTTAGCACTATTTATATAAAGGTTAATGAGAGGAGCTACTTGCGAGACTCCTGGGGGATAAGTGGGATAGGTGAGATCCCATAAGTGTTACATTAATTAGGCTCACTACCCACCCTGCGAAAAACAAGTTCTGTAGCAGATATTAATCAAAAGCGACAACTAAAGTAAAAATAGAAGTTTACGAAAAAAAACAAAAGTTATAAGAAAAAAGTTAGCTAAAAAAGGTTGACA
>k87-696222_pt1 | contig 10389 bp, 6 predicted proteins | sample MGYA00084031_6733416 | MGnify analysis MGYA00084031
GTTGTAACAGGCGCCATTCTCCGTAATATAGAGATTCGGGTTGCCGTACTTGTCGGCCGTGTAACGAAGCAGCTGATACAGCCCTTCCGCGTAAATCTCCCAGCCGATATCCGTCTTGGCCACGCCGAGCGACACCGCTTCGCTGGACAGCATTCCGCCTGCTTCGCCCGGATTATAGCGATTCATCGAGGACGTGTAATAATTAATGCCGATAAAATCGATCGGCTGACGGATAATGTCCATGTCTCCCGCCACGACCGGAGGTTGATATCCGAGCTTCTCATACCATTCCAGCATAAACTTCGGATACTCTCCGAAGTAGATCGGGTCGAGATACCAATCGCCGGACCAGCCGTTGATCCGGAGGCAGGCCTCGATATCCTTCTCCGTATTGCGGTATGGCACCGCCCAAGCCGTATTCGGCGCAATGCCGATCTCCCCCGGAATGCCAAGCTCCCTGAAGCGTTTAACCGCCTTGCCGTGAGCGACGAGGAGATGATGGCTGACGTCGATGGCCAGCTGCAAATCCTTGTTCCCCGGGGCGTGAACGCCAAGGTAGTTCGAGAGGAACGCCATGCACCACGGCTCGTTGAACGTGATCCAGTGTTTGATTTTACCCTTGAACTCGTTAAACATCAGCTCCGCGTATTGGGCGAATGCGTCAATCGTCCCACGGCTGCCCCAGCCGCCCTCATCCTGCAGCGCTTGCGGCAAGTCCCAATGGTACAGCGTGCAGAACGGCTCGATGCCGTTCGCAAGAAGCGCGTCCACCAATCGGTGATAGTAATCGAGCCCGGCCCGGTTGACTTCGCCTCTTCCATTCGGAAGCACCCGCGGCCAGGATACCGAGAAGCGGTACACCTTGACGCCGAGTTCCTTCAGCAGCTGCACATCCTCCTCCACCCGATGATAGCTGTCGCAGGCGACGTTGCCGTTGTCTCCGTTCTTGACCTTGCCCGGCGTATGGGCGAAGGTGTCCCAGATCGACATGCCCCGTCCGTCTTCGTTATAAGCTCCTTCGATCTGATAAGAGGCCGTTGCTACGCCCCATTTGAAATCCTGGGGAAACTTGTGAATGCTCATCCTCCATCTCTCCCTCTTGCGCTTGGTTTTAATAAAAATGCACCGCTCCTGTGTCCCACAAAGCCGGTCAGGAGAGCGGTGCATCTTGTTCATGCTTCAGACATTCAAACTCCTGATTGGGTTTACTGACTCAAACTATCCCATGAAGCCTGCATATCCTCAAGCATTTTTGTCACATCGGATTTGCCTGCAAAGTAGGCCTGCATCGAGTTCGCAAATTCTTGCGTTACGCCGTCAGGGAATTTCGGAGCCTGCTGCGGCAGCACTTTGCCGGCCTGCACATATTCCCATACCGACGCACCCAGGTCGCCCATATCCTCAGGGGTTGCTTCGATCGTGGACAAAGCCGGGATGAATTTGAACTTCTTCACGATGTACTCTTTCCCGATATCGGAAGTGACGAGCCAGTTCAGGAATACCTTCGCTTCTTCCTTCACCGGTGAGTTTTTATTAATGACGAGGTTGGCCGGTACGCCGACGTTCAGCTTGTCGTTCTGTTCGGCATCCTCACCCATCGGCATCGGCAGAAAGCCCAGGTTCAGGTCCGGATTGATGGCGTCGATTTCCGTTTGGGACCAGTTGCCGTTTTGCATCATGGCCGCTTTTTCAGTTGCCAGCAAGGATACGGCGGTGTTGTAATCGGTCGTCAGCGGGTTTTTGTTGCCGTGATCCAGCGTCAGCTGCATCAGCTTAGCCCATGCTTCGAACTGCGGGTTGCCCGCGAATTTCTCCGTGCCGTCGCTCAAGCCTTTAATAAACGCGTCCGGATCGTTCTGCAGCGCGAATGCAGGGTTAATGCCCTGGTTGCCCAGCAGCCACCATTCCTGATAAGCGTTCGCGAACGGCGTTACGCCGATCGCTTCCAGCTTCTTAGCGGCATCCTCCAGCTGGGAGTAGGTTTTCGGAAGCTCGGTAATGCCTGCTTGCTCGAACAGATCTTTATTGTAGATATAGCCCCAGCCTTCAAGGTTCATCGGCATGCCATATACTTTGCCGTCTTTAGTCATCGGCTTCTTCGCCATATCGACCAGATCGGCTACCCATGGCTGATCGGACAAATCTTCGAGGTTGTCAAACCACATCTCCATCTCGGCATAACCGCCGTTGGAGAAAATGTCCGGTGCGTCGCCGGAAGCGAACTTCGTCTTCAGGGAAGCGCCATAGTCCGCTCCTCCGCCGACCGTTTGGATGTCCAGCTTGATGTTTGGATGCTCTTTTTCGAATTCAACCTTCAGTTCATTGAGACCATCCACGATTTCAGTTTTGAACTGGAAAATCTTAACCGTTTTCACATCACCGGAAGCTGCATCGCTGCTGCCGCTTCCCCCTTCCGACGATTTGCCGCCGCAGGCTGCAAGGACCATCGAGAATGCCAGCAGCATGACCAGGGTCAATTTCATTTTTTTCATTGCGTGTTACCCCCTTGAGAAAATGTATATATAAAGTTTGAGAAACCAAGGTGACTATCGTGCGGGTCGAAGGCAAGTCGCAAGCGAATCAGCCCTTGACGGAGCCGGCCGCGACGCCTTCGACAATATACTTCTGCAACGATAAGAAAAATATGATAATCGGCGTAATCCCGAGCACCAGTGCCGGCAGCGCCATATCCCACTGCTTGGAATACTGTCCGAAGAAGGCGAAGGTCGCCAGCGGAATGGTCCGCAGCTCCGGACTTTGCAGAATCAGGGACGGCAGCAGATAGTCGTTCCAGATCCACAAGCTGTTCAGGATGATGACCGTTACGAGCATCGGCTTCAGCATCGGCAGAATGATCCGGGCGAACACGCCGTAGGACGATGCCCCGTCTACCGTAGCAGCCTCTTCGATCTCCAGCGGAATCGATTTTACGAAACCGTGGAACAGGAAAATGGAGAGCGGAATTCCCAGCCCCAGGTAGGACAGGATCAGGCCGACCATGCTGTTGTTGACGTTTAGCCATCCGACTACCTGCAGCAGCGGGATCATAATGGACTGGAACGGGATGACCATCGCCGATACGAAGATCATAAACACGATGCGGTTAAAGACCGTGTTCGCGCGGACCATCCGGTAGGCCGCCATCGCGCTGAGCAGCGCGATAATCAGATTGCTGATCACGGTAATGATCAGGGAATTCGTGAAGGCTTCCGGGAATCTCGTAAGCTCCCATGCCTTCGAATAGTTATCCCAGTGGAACATGCTCGGCCAATTGGCCGCGTTGACCATGATGTCGCCCAGCGACTTCACCGAGTTGACGAGCAGGAAGTAAAAGGGCGCTAAAAATAGGATGGCGATGATAAACATCACGACTTGCAGGATCAGGGCCGATGCCGATTGTGAGGATTTGGTCTTCATCAAGCTTCAACCTCCTTATTCTTCGTCAGGCGGACCTGAATGAGGGTGATGACGGCCACCACGATGAAGAAGATCAAGGATTTTGCCGTACCCAATCCATAACGGTTATTCAGGAAAGCTTCATTATACACGTTCATCGCAAGCGACTCGGTCGAGCCGTATGGTCCGCCCTTGGTCAGCGACAGGTTCAGGTCGAACATTTTGAAGGACCAGGATATCGCAAGGAACAGACAGACGGTCACTGCCGGCATAATCAGCGGCACCATAATATTTTTCAGCACCTGGAAGCGGTTCGCCCCGTCAATCTCGGCGGCTTCTAGCACTTCCTTCGACACGTTGGTGATGGAGGCAATGTAGATGATCATCAGATAGCCGGAAGACTGCCATACGAATACCAGAATGATTCCCCAGAATCCGGTAACCTCATCCCCCAGCCAAGGCAGCTGGAAAAACGCGAGACCGGTTACATCTCCAAGCGTCGCAAATCCTTTGATAAAGATGAACTGCCAAATGAAACCAAGCAGCAGACCGCCGATCACGTTCGGCATAAAGAAGATCGTCCGCAGGAAGTTCCGCCCTCTGATCTTCTTGGTCAAGAAGTAGGCCAGGAAAAATCCGACCAGATTGGTTAAAATGACGCCGACAATCGTAAACTTGGTTGTAAACCAAAAGGAGTCGGCAAACGCGCGGTCGCTCGTGAATATTTTGACGAAATTATCGAGTCCCACCCATTCGACATTGCCCGATACGCCGTTCCAATTCGTAAAGGAATAATACATTCCCATGACAAACGGGATTATGATCGTAATGCCGAAAAACAGCAGCGCGGGTCCAATATACACCAGCTGCTGCATCAGCGCAGCCGTTCTTTTGCTATTCATGTAAATCCCCCTCCGCTTGTCCTATCGTTTCGTTTCTCTCTGATTCAATTATGCTAAGATTAGTAACATAGCACTACCCTAGGATGTGAACGAATAGGTATAGAAAATTGATCGGCGGGTGAAAGATTTGAACTGGAACAGCATACGCACAAAATTGATCGCCTTTATGATCCTGGCCACGATCATCCCGACGACAGCCGCCTTGATCATCAGTTATGTCACGACGACCAATGCGTTAAAGGAGCGGGCGGTGGTTGAGAACCAAAATCTTCTTTACCAGGGGCGGATGAATCTGGAGAGTGATTTGGAAGAATTGAACCGGAGCTCCTTGACGGTCTATTCCGATCCTGAGTTTTTCCGCAGCCTGTATTACAGCCACGGCAACATCAGCACTGGCGGCAGGCAGTCTGCAACGATGCAGTCGATGTATCATGCCATTACCGGAACGCGGCAGGTCTATCTGTACGTAGACGGTCAGCGGGAGTCCACCTTGTACGCACAAGATATAGCGAGAAAAGCCAGCGACATCAGTCTGTATCGGGAAATTCCGGATCTGCAGGGCCGAAAGCTGTTTATCCAGCCGCCTCATGCCCTGCATACCTACGGCTTTCAACTGGCCTATCCCTATGAAGAGAATACCAAGGTGCTGACGCTGTATCGGGTCATCGAGCGCGTGCCATCCTCGGACCGGCTTGGGCTGCTCGCGATTGATCTGGACATGACGTTCCTCAGCCGGATCAGCAGTCAATTATTCCAGCCTGGGAACGAGCAGCTATACATTACAAGCGAAGACGGGATTGTCATGTATTCCGGAGACGAGAAGCGAATTGGGCAGCCCCTTGGCGAGGATTGGTATAAGACCATTATGGAATCGGGACAACAGCAGGGCTATTTCGAACATAACGACAACATTTATGTGTATAACCGCGTCCAGACCTCTGTCAGCAATTGGACGATGATTAAGGAAATTCCGTCCTCCTATATTTTGAGCAGCGCGGACAAGGCGGCTTTCATCAATATTTTATTGCTTGCGGTATCGTTCATCCTGATCATCGCCGCCATGATCTGGATCTCGGTGCGAATTACCGCTCCGATCCGGGAGCTTGTCGGATTTATGAGCCAGGTAAAGAGCGGGCGCATGACGGTTGATATCGAATCGGACCGCAAGGACGAGATCGGAATTCTGTACCGCAGATTCAGCAGCATGATGGATACGATCAACAACCTGATTTTGCAGGAATACAAGCTGAAGCTGGCCAATCGGACGAACCAGCTCCGGGCGCTCCAGGCCCAGGTGAACCCGCATTTCATGAACAATGCCCTGCAGACCATCGGCACGCTTGCGCTTGAGCATGATATGAAGAGAATTTACTCTCTTATCTCGGCCCTTGCCCGGATGATGCGTTACAGCATGTACAATACCGATAAACCGGTAACGCTTCGCACGGAGCTGAATCACATCAAGGATTACATCGAGCTGCAGAAGGAGAGATTTGAGAACGGGTTCGACTTCAGGTACGATGTGGAAGAGTCCACCTTGGAAATGACTATACCGAAGATGCTGATCCAGCCGCTAGTTGAAAACTTTTTCAAGCACGGCATGAACCCGGTCGCCCAAGACAACTATATCCTCGTTCAAAGCCGGCGTCTCTCCCCTTCGCTCGTGCAGATTACCGTCGAGGATAACGGCAACGGCATGCCTGAGGAGCAATTCGAAGCGCTGCAAGCGCAGCTGCGTCAATTGGAGGAGCTGGACCTGGAGCAGCTGCAGGTTAGCTCTGAGGACAAGGAGGACCAAAGCGGCATCGGCCTCATCAACATTATGACAAGGCTCAAGCTGTATTCCCGGGGAAAATCCGGGTTCAATCTGGAGAACAACCAGCCGCGTGGCTTCCGTGTTGTTCTGACTATACATGTGGAAGGTGAAACGGATGAAGGCATTGATCGTCGATGACGAGAGCCGCGTGCGCAAAGCGATTCAGCTGCTTGTCCGGTGGGAGGAGCATGGCATTACCGAAATTCAGGAGGCCGCCAACGGGCAGGAAGCAATGGAGATGATCCCCTCTTATCGCCCGAGCCTCGTCCTGATGGACATGCTGATGCCGCTGAAGAACGGTGTCGATCTCATGAAATGGATTCACGAGCATTACCCGGATACGAAATTCATCGTCATCAGCGGGCATGATGATTTCGAATTTGTCCGCAATACGATCCGCTATAGCGGTACGGATTATATTTTGAAGCCGATCGAAGAGGCTGCCATCAATGAAGCCGTCGACAAGGCGGCATCGGCCTGGCGGGCGGAGGAAGCGGAGCGCCGGGCTGCGCAGCAGCAGCACGTGCAGGTCAACGAATACCGGCCGGTGTACTCCGAGAAGCTGCTGACAAGCTTGCTCGAGGATCCGAGCGCCCATGCCCAGGTTGCACGGCGGCTGAAGACTGAAGGCATCGTTCCGGAGTCAGCGGAGCGCGTACGGCTGGCCGTGCTGCAGATCGATCCATCGGACAGTACGTTATTCGAGCGTTTCGGCCATCATCTCGATCTTCTTATGTTTGCCCTGCTGAATATTTGCAATGAATTTCTGCAAAAGGACGGCGTCGGGATCGCATTCCGCCATTTCGGCTCCCATCATCGAATCGTGATTCTGGTCTGGGAGCAGATCGGCGCGCTGACCGCCCGCCTTCATGATATAAACGATGGGATCCACCGGACGCTGTCGCGGCATATGCATTTTGGAACGAGCCCGGCGGGGAGCTACCCCGGGGACATGCCCAAGCTGTATGACAAATGCCTGTCCTCTCTCGCTTCGCGCGACTTGACGGTGCTCAGCCATTTCATCCATGACGGAGACGAGGTCCGAAGCCTTGCCGGGGGTCTGCCCAAGGCCCTCCAGTTCGGAAGCTATGAGGATTCTTGGAAGCTTGCCGTTCTCAGCGGACAGCCTAACCTGATTGCGGATGCGGTCGAAGCGTGGACGCACGAAATCCGCAAAACCGGAGTGATTACACCTGAACTTCTAGCACAGTGGGACCGGGACATCGAGCGGTTTGCCAACCAGGTCATTTATGAAACGGCTGGTGCCGGATCCGAACCGGTGCACAAGCTCTACCGGGAGGCGTGTTCCGAATTGGAGTCCCCGAATCCCAATAAATACGTATTCTCGCTTGCCGAATGGCAGCACTATTGGACGGGTTTGATGAACCGCCTTTCCTCCGTCCTGCTGTCCAGAACGCAGTCCGGCGGGGAGCTGATCCGCGACATTACGGACTACATCGAGCAGCACTACCAGAACGAGGTGTCGCTGTACGAGATCGCAAGCCGGTTCCATGTGAGCCGGGAATACATCTCCCGTAAATTCAAGCAGCAGCATCAGGTTAACATACCGGAGTATATCAACCGTCTCCGGATCTCCAAGGCGAAAATCCTGCTGCAGAACCCTGCGCTGAAAATGGCGGCGATCGCCGAGATGGTCGGGTTCAAGAACGAGAAGTACTTCAGCCTCGTGTTCAAGAAGCAGGAAGGCATATCGCCGAAGGAATTCCGCAAGCGTTTGACCGATTTCATGTAACGCGGTCTCGCGGGCGGTCTCGCGGGCGGTCTCGCGGGCGAAAAAAGCAGAGCTAGCAGGGAATGCTCCCTGCTGCTCTGCTTTTTCAGTATGGCTCAGCTCCTTCGCCTTAACGGCGATCCGCCGCTACATGCTGCTGCTCAATTTGCCCGATCTACAGCTTCTCCAAAATCATGACGCCCCGCGCAGGGACTTCACACTGCTTCTGCTGTTCCTTGCCCGTCAGTAAATCCTTGTAAACCACATCCCCTAATGGCACGGTCTTAGCTTCCGCCGTATGGTTAAGCACGAAAGTAAATGCCTTATCATCCTTGACCCTGCGGGCAGCCTCCACGCCGGCCGGCGCATCCAGCACCGACTGAATACCGTGCTCTGCGCAGATCGTTTTCATCAAATCCTGCAGGAACTTCGCGTCCGGACTGGATGCAACATACCAGGCTTTGCCTTGGCCGAAACGGTTGACCGTAAGCGACGGCATGCCTTTATAATAGTCCGAGCCATACTCAGCAACGACCTCTGCCCCTTCCGCATGAATCACATCGCACAAAATGCCGCAGTCATAGGAGCCTTCCAGCTCCCCATGCTTGCCCCGGATGATCATCTGATTTTGCTGTCCCGGCAGCAGGGCATCGATCTCCTCGGCCCAAATTCCCATCAGACTGCGCAGCTCGCCTGGATAACCGCCCAGCGTTACGATATCGTTTTCGTTGACAATGCCGCTGAAGAAGGTGGTCAAAAAAGTGCCTCCCCGAGACACAAATTCCTCGACGCGCTTGGCGAATCCCGGCTTCACCATATACATGACCGGAGCAATGACAACGTCATATTGGGACAGATCCTCTTCCACGCTGATCATATCCGTCTGAATATGCAGCTGGTGCAGCGCATCATAATACTTATGCACTTCGCTAACATATTTCAGCGCGACCGTCGGACCGCTGGACAGCTCAATCCCCCAACGGTTCTCCCAGTCGTACATGATCGCTACTTTCGCGTCGGAGCGTGCATCCAAAAGCCGTTCCCCCAGCTGCTGCAGCTCCTTGCCCAGCTCCGCACATTCACGGAACACGCGGGTATGCTCATGGCCGACATGCTCGATCACCGCGCCGTGATATTTCTCGCAGGCACCGATCGAACGGCGCAGCTGGAAGAACATAACCGTATCCGCCCCATGGGCAACCGCTTGGTAGCTCCATAGCCGCATGACGCCGGGGCGCTTCGCCGAGTTGTACGGCTGCCAGTTCTGAACGCTCGGCGTTTGCTCCATCAGCATGAACGGCTGCCCGCTCTTAAGCCCGCGCATAAGCGCATGCGTCATCGCCGTAAAGCTGAACGGAGTATCGAGCGATGGATAATTGTCCCATGAGACAACGTCCATCTCCTTGGCCCATTTGAAATAGTCGAGCTCCGGATAAAAGCCCATCAGATTGGTGGTTACCGGGATATCCGGTGTGATGCGTTTCAGCTCATCCCGCTCGAGCTTATAGCAGTCTAACAGGCTGTCAGACTGGAAGCGGCGGTAATCAAGGGAAATTCCTTGGAAATTCGTCCGGTTGCCGCCCCATTCCTCACTCAGTGCATTCGGGACGACGATATCCTCCCAGTCGTAGAACGTATGCCCCCAGAAGCGGGTATTCCATGCTTTATTGAGCGCATCTAGCGTCCCGTAACGCTGCTTGAGCCACACACGGAATGCCTCCGCGCAATTGTCGCAATAACAGTAGCCGCCGTACTCGTTCGATACATGCCAGATCAGAACAGCCGGGTGATCCTTATACCGCTCCGCTAACTTGCTTGCCATGAGCTTCGCATATTTGCGGTACGTAGGGCTGTTCGGGCAGGAGTTATGCCGTCCGCCGAACCTCCGCTTGCGGCCCTCGTAATCGACGCGCAGAATATCCGGATATTTCCGCGCCATCCAAGCCGGATGAGCGGCCGTGCTTGTTGCGAGGCAGACATAAACGCCATTCCGGTACAGCCTGTCGATGGTCTCATCCAGCCAGGCGAAATCGTAAGTATCCTCCTCCGGTTGATTCAGTGCCCACGAGAACACGTTGATCGTGGCGACATCAATGCCAGCCAGCTTAAACATGCGGTCGTCCTCTTTCCAGATCTCCTCGTCCCACTGCTCCGGATTATAGTCGCCGCCGTACCACATTTTCGGTAATTTATCATTAATCATAGCCGTTCCCCATCCTCCCATAGCCATTATCTGTCGTTAAAAAAGTATTTTCGCTCGTTCCATCCTCCAAAAGTAGCAACCCTTACCTCAATTCCTCGAACATATCCCTTTAGGGGACTTGTTGCTCGAGTTTTCGCCTCGGTTCCCTGAGCAAGTCCCTTTTAAGGACTTGTTGCTCCAATTTCCGCCTCAGATCCCTGATCAAGTCCCTTTTAAGGACTTGTTGCTCCAATTTCCGCCTCAGGTCCCCGAGCACAAGTCCCTTTTTGCAGCTAGAATAAAAAGTGGACACCCCTTAGTGATAAAACGATAATGAAACAAAGCAGACGAGAGGGTGTCA
>k87-117320_pt1 | contig 10384 bp, 7 predicted proteins | sample MGYA00084031_6733416 | MGnify analysis MGYA00084031
GATAAAAAAAGCTTCCATCTCAAATGACGGGAAAATATCTATCATTGACAGTGATATTCAAAAAAAAGTGGAAGAAATCAATAATGCCCAATCCACCTTAAATAAAGATTTCAAATTCAAGACTCATTCAGGAAAGGTTATTACGGTAAAAGCAGGGGGCTATGGCTGGGCAATAAATGCTGAGAAAGAAACGGAGATGCTTCAGAAAGCTTTTGAAAAAGGAAAGAAATCGACCTCTGCTTCCAATATCTACGGACTTGGCTGGAATAATGAAGGCATTGGGTATGAAACAACAGCGAACAACGGCATTGGCGACACGTATGCTGAAGTATCCATTGCAGACCAGAGAATTTGGATCTATAAAAACGGAAAATTGGTTGTTACAACGCATGTAGTGACGGGGAAAATGAGCACCAATGAAGGAACATCACCCGGAGTTTGGTACGTTCTTTATAAAGCCTCTCCATATACACTTAGAGGAAGTGCAGTAGGCAATCCCAACTACTCCGTGGATGTAAAATACTGGGTTCCATTCACAAATGACGGGCAAGGCTTCCACGATGCCGATTGGCGGAAAAATTGGGCTGGAAATGCGTATCTAAAACAAGGTTCGGCAGGCTGCGTCAACACACCTCCCGACGTTATGAAAACCGTTTATGATAATCTCAACACATACGATCCGGTTGTGGTCTATTAAAGGAAGGACGGCTCTTGTATTCCTAAGCAGGAAGTACAAGAGCCGTCCTTTTTTTACATGTATTTATGATACGCTCTGACTCTTATGCAACGGTAAGTTCTCGTTCAGTCCAAGCGTTTCTGATGTAGAAGTAAGAATCTCTTGGAAAAGCTCTGGGTTTTCCACTAATGACACTCCATAAGAAGGAATCATTTCTTTTATCTTAGGCTCCCACTCTTTTATATGCTGCGGGAAGCATTTTTCCAATACTTCCAACATAACGTGAACTGCAGTAGAAGCACCAGGAGAAGCACCAAGCAGTGCAGCAATCGATCCATCAGATGCACTGACGACTTCCGTACCAAATTGAAGTGTTCCTTTACCGGCCTCTGTATCTTTGATAACTTGCACGCGCTGACCGGCTGTTACGACCTCCCAATCCTCGCTTTTGGCGCTTGGGATAAACTCACGCAATTCTTCCATGCGTTTTTCGTTTGATAACATGACCTGCTGGATCAGGTATTTGGTCAATGCCATCTCTTTTACGCCTGCAGCCAACATTGTAAGGACATTATTCGGCTTTACGGAACCAATCAGATCAAGGTTTGAACCTGTTTTTAAGAACTTTGGTGAAAAGCCGGCGAACGGTCCAAACAGTAAAGTTTTCTTGTTGTCGATATACCTTGTATCTAGATGTGGAACCGACATTGGAGGAGCCCCGACCTTCGCTTTCCCATATACTTTTGCATGGTGTTTTTCCGCTATTTCCGGATTGTTGCACACCAAGAATAGCCCACTTACCGGGAAGCCCCCAATATGCTTGGACTCAGGGATACCAGTTTTTTGGAGCAAAGGCAGACTTCCGCCCCCACCGCCGATAAAAACGAACTTTGCAGCATGGTATTCGCATATATTGTTTTCGATATTGTGGACTTTCACTCCCCACAAGCCGTCACTTGTGCGCTTGATATCTTCAACACTGTGCTTATAATTGATTTCGACGTTTTTAGTCTTTAAGTGATCAAACATCATACGTGTTAAAGCACCGAAGTTGACATCCGTACCTGAGTCGATTTTTGTGGCCGCTATGGGTTCGTTCGAAGAGCGACCTTCCATGATAAGCGGAATCCATTCCTTCAGCTTTTCGGGATCATCGGAAAATTCCATTCCTTGGAACAAAGGGTTGCTTGACAACGCCTCAAAACGTTTTTTCAAAAACGTAACGTTCTCTTCCCCCTCTACTAAACTCATATGAGGGATCGGCATGATGAAATCATGCGGATTGCTGATCAGATCGCTCTTAACAAGATAAGACCAAAACTGTCTTGACAGCTGGAATTGTTCATTCACCTTTATCGCTTTACTAATGTCTACGGATCCGTCTGGCCTCTGGGGTGTGTAGTTAAGCTCGCAAAGCGCCGAATGGCCCGTACCTGCATTGTTCCATTCGTTGGAGCTTTCTTCTCCAGCTTTTCCGAGTTTCTCAAACACTTTTATTTCCCAATCTGGTGCTAATTCTTTTAGCAGAGATCCCAAAGTCGCACTCATGGTTCCGGCGCCAATTAAGATAACGTCTGTTTTTTCATGTATCTTGCCCATTACAACCTTCCTTATCCCTATATTTGCAAAAAGAGTAGTTGTCACAAAAAACAAGGCGCCTCCATAGGAACACACCTTTTCTATACTTAATTATACCCCATACCTTTGTCTACTAAAATGATTTATCGGTTAAAATCACTACTATTCTATAATAATTATATCCTATTTAAAGCTAATAAAAAAGAGGGAAGTTTGCCCATAGGAGACATTGAGACCCACATAAAACAAAGCCTTGGTCCGTTTCCTGCAAAAAAGGGATTGGTTGACCCTTACAAGTGAACAACCGATCCTGTCTGCTTAAAATCCCGGCATTCTAATACATCATTTTGGTTTACTATTGATGATCATAAGGATCTTTGTACTGGCAATGAATCGTTGGAAGAAGGTAATGGTAAAATGACTATCGGATGCTTTTGACAAAGCGCCTTGGTATCATCATTTTTTGTTGATCCTCGATAAGAAAAGACCTCTTGTTCAACTATGATTGAACTTAAGGTCTATAATAAATCTTAGGTCTCAATATCCCTTTTATTATATCCAATAAAACCGATGATTGTGACCGCAACTGCTATGATTATCAATATGGCTAACGGCATCCATGCTATTTCCTCAACTGGCAGCTTAGGAATATGTCCAAGTGGCGTAATCCGATTGGCCCAATCTGATAATTGGAATAATGATCCCAAATAAAGAACAAAAAAGGAATAGATTACATACAGCCAAATTAGGCTGGTCAGCTTGGGAAAGTATGCAATCAATAGAGCCGCCACACTTATCATTACAATAATGGCCGGGTAGTATGCTAAAGCTGCTCCATAAATGGTTCTGAATTCTAAGCCGCCTTCCATTACGGATGTACCTGCTGTCCACAACCCTATTGCAGCAAGCGAAAGCATCACAAATCCGTTGACAACAGAAAGAAGTAAAAAACTGGCCATCAGTCTGGTACGTGAAACGGCTCTTCCCAACAAATGCTCAATTCGGCCCTTTTTCTCCTCCCCGTACAGTTTATTCATCGACATCAAAGGCGGGATCAAAGCGATGATTGCCATGACCATCACTATCATCGACAAAAACTGGTCAGTATAAGAAAACCCGTCTTCGGCAGCAAGCATTTGCACCATCAATTCGTTACCTTCAAAAAAGGATTCCAGATCCCCCAATACGGACCCATATGATGCACCGATTACAACCATTCCAATTGCCCATGCTATAGTTCCTGCACGCTGCAGTCTGAACCCAAGACCCATTGGACCTTGTAAAAAAGCTGAAGCAAACTTTCTGCCGGGTTTAGATGGAAAAAAACCAGCCTCTAAATCCCGAATTGAATTTAAATAGTTTGCAATCATAAATAGAATTATAGATATCCCGATCATTAATAGAATCGGCCACCAATTATTTTCACCATAAATTTGAGTTTTGGTCACCCATCCAAGTGGAGATATCCAACTCAACGCTCCGTTACCAACATCTCCAACCCCGCGTACAAGGTAAGCAATAAGCAAAAAAGCTATTGATAAGCCTATGGTCCCCCGAGAGCTATCTGAAAGCTGTGCAAAACATGCTGTGACACCTGCAAAGAAAATGCCAGTTGCCCCTAATGTAACGCCATACAGTAAAGAGCCTTCCAGGCCCATGCTTTCTATTTTTAATGCGTACAATCCGAGACCTATGAAGAGAGCCAGCATTACATTTGTTATCGTGTAAACTATTAACGCTGCATTCAAATTCGATAACCGTCCCACTGGTAATGACCGGATCATTTCAATTCGGCCGCTTTCCTCATCACCACGTGTATGGCGTGTCACTAGTAAAATGCTCATTAACCCAACAACAACAGCTGTTAAAAGTAACATCTGGTGGGCTGTCATGACACCAAGCGTATAGTTGCTCAAATCAGCTGGCCCCACCATTGCTGTCATCGCAGGATTTTCCATTGTTTCTGCCATAACATCCCTTTCTTGCTGTGAACCATACAGTCCGTCAAAGGCTAAGGGTACAACAAATGTAAAGAAACAGATTCCAACTAACCATAATGGAATACGAATCCTGTCGCGTCTAATCATGAATCTTAAAAGGCTGCCAGTTCGTTTGAAAATCGTATCAGCCATTAGGAACTCCCTCCTGCTCCTATCTCTGTTTCCTCTTTCCCCTCATAATGACGCATAAATAAATCTTCCAATGTTGGCGGTGCACTCTCCAATTTAACAATTCCAAATTGACTTATATGTTTAATGACAGCATCCAATTCCTCTGTATCTACTTGGAAAGACAGTGCTCCATCTTTGTTTTCTATCTCATGGACACCTTTTAATTCATGGATGGCGGTTATTGGTTCCTTCGTTTCTACAAGCAAATTTGTACGGGTCAAATGACGCAACCCGCTTAAAGAGCCCGTTTCAATTATTTTACCTTGACGAATAATCCCGACTCGGTCACATAACCTCTCCACTTCGGATAAAATATGGCTGGACAGCAGTACACTTTTTCCTGCCTGCTTTGCTTCCATGACACACTGTTGAAATACCTGTTCCATTAATGGATCGAGACCAGAAGTTGGTTCATCCAGTATATACAGATCCGCATCTGAAGAAAATGCAGCAATAAGGGCCACTTTCTGCCGGTTTCCTTTAGAATAGGTCCGGCATTTTTTGGATGGATCCAAGTTAAACCGCTTTATCAATTCCTCACGTCTGCTGCTATGATTGCCGCCGCGCAACTTAACGAATAAATCAATGACTTCCCCACCAGTGAGGTTAGGCCATAAATTAACGTCTCCCGGTACATAGGCGATCCGCTTATGAATGTCCACTGCATCTGACCATGCATCCTTGCCAAAGATTTTGGCTTCTCCTTTGGTTGCCTTTAAAATACCAAGCAGCACACGGATCGTTGTCGACTTCCCTGCACCGTTGGGACCGATAAAACCAAAGATTTCTCCTTCATTCACTTCCAAATTCACTCCATCTAACGCCGTAAATCTGCCAAATTTTTTCGTTAAATCAGTAACGGTTACAACACTCATTTTTTCCCCTCCTCTTTGTAAAAACTTGTTTTCAGCACATCCAAATATTCATAAAACTCATCCCAATATGGATCCACATTTAAAGTAGTGAGATTTTGATTTTTAAGTTGATTGATTAATTCTTGCTGGTATCCTTCTATTGACCATCGAATCAGTTTGAAGGCCTTTTCTGTATCAATATCATTTCGGAATAATGTTATATCAATATTGTCGTACAACTTTGAATTAGCCAGTATCATAATTTCCTTATAACGTTTTCTGAATCTCTCTGGCATTTCATTTTCATCTTTCAGGAATAAAGTTGCCAAAAATTTGACCATATCAGGATTGTTTAAATGATATTCAGTTTTAAGTCGTGCTGCCTGCTTAAGCCTCTCAATGAAATCAGGTTCACTCGTACCAATTTTTTGAAGATATTCCTCGATGGTATGGTTCAAACAGTAATCAATTAAATAATGGTAAAGCTCTTCTTTATTTTTGAAATAGTAAAAGAGCATCCCCTTCCCAATTCTTGCATTTTTTACAATTTGATTTGTGGATGCTTTTTCAAAACCATTCTCTGCAAATTCCTTGCACGCTGCATTGATAATTCTTTTTTGTTTATCTGAATTGAGGTTATGAAATGATTGATTAATGTCCAATTCCCCCTTTGTAAAATATATAATTCTTTTTAACCAATTAGACCACACTGGTCGATTTTAATTTACCAAAGATAGACCAGTGTGGTCAAGAGCGGCAAGCGCCTATTTTATTGGGAAAAAATGATGTGTATCTCGATTTGAGGGGATTTTCTGTTAAGTGGCTGATATCGTCATCGTTTCAATGTGAGGTAATCAATTGGCGGGTAATGTGTGTACGATCTGAATATCGTTATAACTGCATTTCCGTTGGATAAGACCTCTTAAAAGACATGCCCAGAGCTTTTTTGTCCTATCCGGCTTACCTCCTTTTTATTGTTTCCCTTTACCCAATTACGTAATGATTTTTGACGTTCATGGAAGCACCAACCAGATTTATGTTACGATGAATAGGTTGAAAAAATTTAACAGTATTATTTTTAAAGAGGTGACGCATGAAAAAAGCAACACAGGTATTCTGGTATTCCATAGCTATTTCATTAATAGTTGTGATTTGGGGAGCGGTTGCTCCAGAAAACCTAAATTCATTTACAACCGCTCTGACTAATCGAATTTACATGGATTTTGGCTGGTTTTATTTACTGCTTGTTATCGCCATTCTTCTTTTTTGTGTTTTCTTGGCGTTTTCCCGCTACGGTAATATGAAACTGGGAAAGAAGGATGACGAGCCTGAGTTCAGCCGATCTTCATGGTTTGCGATGCTCTTCAGCGCAGGCATGGGGATGGGATTGGTCTTTTGGACGACCGCTGAACCGATATCTCACGCATTTATCAGCAGTCCTTTAAGTGAAGAAGGGACTAATGAAGCTATAAAAGATTCCCTGAAATACTCTTTTTTCCACTGGGGTATACACGCTTGGGCAGTCTACGGGATTGTCGGATTGGTTCTGGCCTACTTCAAATTCAACCGTGGGGCCCCTGGCCTTATTAGCGCAACTTTGACGCCTTTGTTCGGAGAGAAACTCATGAGAGGACCACTTGGCAAGTGGATTGATGTGCTGGCTGTGTTTGCGACGATCGTAGGTGTTGCTGCTACGCTCGGCTTCGGATCTGCACAGATTACAGGCGGGCTGTCCTTTTTGTTTGGGATGCCGAATAGTTTTACTATCCAACTGATTGTGCTCGCAGTTGCAACGGTCCTGTTTATCTGGTCAGCTTGGTCTGGAATTGGGAAAGGAATCAAGTACTTGAGTAATCTCAATATGGGATTAGCCGTATTCCTGCTTATTCTCCTGTTTACTGTGGGACCATCCATGTATATCCTTAATATGTTTACCAATACGCTGGGTACCTATATTTCGGATTTCTTTGAAATGAGTCTCAGACTGGCTCCTCTCGATGAAAAGAACCGAGGTTGGATCAACAGCTGGACGATTTTCTATTGGGCATGGTGGATCTCTTGGGCTCCTTTCGTTGGGATTTTTATTGCTAGGATTTCAAAGGGACGGACAGTGAAGGAATTCCTGTTTGGCGTTTTGTTGCTGCCATCACTTGTCTGCTTCATCTTTTTTGCGGTATTCGGCGTTTCCGCATTGCAAGTGGAGCAGCTTGGCATTTCAGCCATTTCCGATTTTACACTGGAGACGTCAACGTTTGGAGTGCTGGCTGAGTATCCACTCGGCAAATTCTTGTCTATCTTGACTATCTTCGTTATCGTTATTTTCTTTGTCACTTCCGCGGATTCCGCCACTTTCGTACTTGGCATGCTGAGTACAAACGGCCTGCTAAATCCCGGAAACTCCATCAAAATCATATGGGGGCTCATTCAATCAACGATAGCAGCTGTCGTCGTTTACTTTGGCGGAACACAAGGTTTACAAAATATGCTCATCATTGCAGCGCTCCCTTTTGCCATTGTCATTATTTTAATGGGCATATCCTTTATGAAGGGAATAAGGTCGGAATCCCGCTTGATACAAAAAAGATAATGTACCATTTCCTTCTTGAGGAAAAAGTGCTTTCAATAAAGTCTGTCACTGCCATTTGCCTCACAGAAAAGAAAAACGGTGCCAGGTTCCTGAAGCCATATATATTCAGGAGCCTGGCACTTCTTTCATTCTAACCAAAGCCTCAACCAAGCTGCATACAAAGGTTGAGGCTTTAGTTTGGGGGTATCTGAAAAATGAGCCCTTTTTTCTATCACTATTTTAATTTTCCGCAAGTTCCTTAATAGATGAGTAGTTTGTCTCTTCCTTTATATTGCCGAATCGACCTTCCCACTTAGACATCACAACTGTAGCCAATGCATTGCCTACTACGTTTACAACCGTACGCGCCATATCAAGAAGTCTATCGATCCCTGCAATAAATGCGAGCCCTTCAAGTGGAATTCCTACCGTTCCTAAAGTTGCAAGTAATACTACGAATGAAACTCCCGGCACCCCGGCAATTCCTTTGGATGTTACCATCAATACCAATACAAGCGTAATTTGTTCCGAAATACTTAAATCAATCCCATAAATTTGAGCAATAAAAAGCGCTGCAAGAGCTTGATACAATGTAGAGCCATCCAAGTTAAAGGAATAACCGGTCGGAACTACAAAAGAAACAATATCTTTTGGACATCCGAACTTTTCCATTTTCTGCATCACCTTTGGCAATACTGTTTCAGAGCTAGAAGTTGAATAAGCCAGAAGCAACTCATCTTTCAATAACTTTATGATGTGGAAAACACTTGTTCCAGCAAGCTTCGCAATACCTCCAAGTACAACAACAATAAAAAAGAGCATCGTTGCATAGACAAGAATCATTAGTTTTCCAAGTGGAATTAATGATTCTAAACCGAATTTTGAAACCGATACACCAATTAAAGCAAATACACCGAATGGGGCAAACTTCATAATAAAATTTGTCACCCAAAACATAGCATCTGCTACGCCTTCAAAGAAGGCAAGCACAGGTTTTCCTTTTTCGCCAATCGCTGCAATTCCTAAACCAAATAAGACGGAAAAGAAGATAATGGGAAGCATATCTCCTTCAGCCATCGATTGGATCACATTACTTGGAACAATGTTTACAATAATGTCCAAAATACCATGGCCTTCACTCTGCACCTCTTCCGTCGTCTGGATATATTGATCGATATTGCCTTTGGAAAGTGCCGACATATCCAAACCTTCGCCCGGTTTGAAGAGATTGGCAGATAATAGACCAACGATAATCGCAATCGTTGTTACAACTTCAAAATAAATCAGTGTTTTCCCGCCAAGTTTGCCTAATTTTTTTAGATCGCCTGTTCCGGCAACACCTAGAATTAAAGTAGAAATAATAATCGGTACTACGATCATTTTTATCATGTTTATGAAAATAGTACCAATTGGCTGCAAGTACGTTTCTACGGCAGGATTTCCATAAAATATGGCTCCGACAATAATACCCAGAATTAATCCGACAAGAATTTGAGATGCCAAAGTAAATTTAAACTTTCTCTTCATCTATATAAAGTCACCCTTTCTCGAAATAGCAATCGCTTTCAATAAGATAGCTTTGTAACTATTTTACGAGTGACCTGTCGAATCCTAGGAAATCCTACATTATTTATCGTTGTATTTTTCTATTGTGTCATGATACAGCGCTTGAAGAAATTTCTTTATATTTACTTTGACCTTTTTCGACTCATTTTGGCCTTCCTGAATAGATATCATTTGATCTCTGACTACTTGAAAGTCGAAATAACGGGGAGCATAGTATTCAAACACAGGATTTGTATAATCAATCGCCCCCATAGCAGCCAAATTATTGACTGCTGTTAAAATGGTTCTGCGAATCCGCTGTTCAATTGCTTTGCCGCTCATGTTATGATTACCCGTCTTAGCAGCCATGGACTCATATAAACTTTTTAATGGCGGCAATTGGATTACTCCATCACTTTCATATATCAAGATTTCTATCATCAATATGATATCATCACTGCCTGACTCTCCGATGATTCCCATATCATTTAATATCGATAAAACGATCTCTTTTACGCTTTGCTGTCTCGTTTTTGCCGACTCGCTATGATCCAAAGATTCCTTAATAACACGCAATGAATTTTTTAATTGAATTTGATCTGTTATTCTTTTTAAAATACTTCGTACTTCTATTCGATTAATAGGCTTATGAATAAAAAATTCCACCCCTTTTTCATAAGCTTCCCCAACCATTTCCTTGTTTACGATTTGAGAGATCATAATAAATTGTCCCTGGAATCCCTTTATTCTCAACTGTTCAATCACTTCAATTCCGTCCAGTTCAGGCATTAATAAGTCAATTAAGACAATGTCAGGATGCACTGCAAGGATGGAGGATAGACAATCGGACCCACTTTCCGCCTCACCTATTACAATGCCAAGATCACCTTCCGTTATAATGTTTTTCAACATTGCCCTACTTGCTTTATCATCATCTACAATAAAATAACGCAGTTTTATTCAACTCGCTTTCGGATATTTTTAGTCGGGATAA
>k87-620760_pt1 | contig 10378 bp, 6 predicted proteins | sample MGYA00084031_6733416 | MGnify analysis MGYA00084031
GAAGAAGTACCTCCTGCTCCTCACCGCCACACCGGTGCAAAACGACCTTCGCGAGCTCTACAACCTGGTCACGCTCCTCAAGCCGGGACAGCTCAAGACCTTCGCACAGTTTAAGCAGGCGTACATGCTGGACCGCCGTTCGCCTAAGAACGTCCGGGGGCTCAGAGAGGCATTGAGCGAAGTGATGGTGCGCACTTCCCGAAGGGAGACTGCCATCCCCTTCCCGGCGCGGCGGGTCCGCTCCGTCGCGGTCCGCATGGGGGAACGGGAGCGGGAGTTTTACCAAAGGGTCCTGTCGCTCCTGCGGCGGGTGTACCGCGCGATGCCCAAGGACGCGAAGAACCTGCTGCCGTTGATCCTGGTGATGAGGGAGAGCGCAAGCCATCCTGCCGCCGCCGTGGCCACCCTGGAGGGAATGGCCGGGAAGGGGCGCTGGGATGGGCTGACGCCCGGGGCGGTGGCCGAGCTGCGGGGGATGGTGGAGGGCCTGGTACCGGCCAAGCTCGGACGGCTCCTGGACGAGCTGGAGGGGCAAGGAGAGCCCTGCATTGTCTTTACGGAGTTCCGGGCGACGCAGGAGGCCATAGCCGAGGCGGTGGAGCAGGCCGGCTTTCCTGCCCACCTGTTTCACGGCCAGCTAGGGCCGGGAGAGAGGGATAGGGTGGTCGATGCCTTTCGCCGCCGGGGGGGTGTGCTGATCTCCACCGAGGCGGGAGGGGAAGGGCGAAATCTCCAGTTCTGTCGCCGGCTTATCAACTACGACCTCCCGTGGAACCCTATGCGCGTCGAGCAGCGCATCGGCAGGGTTCACCGGCTAGGGCAAGAGCATCCCGTCGACATCGTGAACCTCGTCGCCGAAGAGACCGTCGACGCGCACGTCCTGTACCTCCTGGAAAAGAAGCTGGACATGTTCCACAAGGTCATCGGCGAGATCGATGCCATCGTGACCAGCCTCGGCCACGGCTTCGAGCAGCGAGTGGGCGACGCCGCTCTGGCCAGCGGCACCGACGGCGAGTTCCTGGCCCGGATCGACGCGATGGGGCGGGAGATCGAGGAGGCTTGCCGCGCCTACCAGCGAGTGCGGCGGCTCAACGCCCAGCTGCTGGACGGTGCGGCGGACGAGGCGGCCTTCTGAGGGGTGAGTGCGTGGCGCGCCAGGACGAGATCGCCCGGTTCGTCGCCGGGTTTTTCACCCTCAACGGCGCCGTGCTCCGCTGGGTCGACGCCGGCGTGCTGGAGGTGGAGGTGCCGGAGGCGCTCCGGTCGAGACTGGGGGTTTGCCGGAAACTTCGCCTGGCGTTTTCGCCGCGGGCGGCGGAGAGCGGCCCGGACCAGAGGGTGGAATACCTCACACTGGGCCACCCCCTCCTCGACCGGCTCCTGGACGAGGCCCGGTCCCGGGGCCGGACCGCCAGCGTGATCCTGCCCCACGGCCTCGACCGTGAGCTCCTGGAGGCGCTTTCGACGGCCAATCCCTTCGGGACTCGGTCCTCTCGCAACCGGTCCGGATCCGCGCCGGCGGCGGAGCTCCGGGAAGGCAGCCGCCCAAGGCCGGAGGATGCTCCGGCCGCTTGGAGGGATCTGGAGAGACGCCTGGGGAGGCTGGTTTTCCGCGTCGCGGGCGTGAAGCCCCTCGCGGCGCGTCTTGTGTTCCACACGCAAGTGATGTTCTTCTTCAGAGTCTCGTTCATCTCCGACGAGAAGCGGGAGCGAACGGTGTCGCTCTTGATCGACCCGTATACCGAAGAGATCGACCGCCCGGTGGACCTCAAGGCGGCGGCCCCCTTCGATCTGGGGTCCGGGGGATTGGAGGGCGAGCCGTACGCGCTCCACCGCCTCTACCGGAGGGCCTGCGACCACCTGGCGAGGCGCTTGGCCAGAGAGACCGGGGCGTACCAGGCGGCGGTCGAGGCGCGGCTGCGCAGGGAAGAGCGCCGCATCGAAGAGTATTACGCCGGCTTGATTCAAGAGCGGGTCGACCCCTTGCGCAAGCTGTTTCGCAGGATGGCGGCGGCCCGCGTCGGGGCGGAGCTGGCCCGCTCGTGGAGCACCGGCGAGCGTTACCGCCAGGCCTTCGCCGCCCTGCAGCAGGAGGCCGACCGGCTGGGGGCGGAGTGCGAGAAGGAGCTGGCCCTGCTCGAGAGGGAGAAGGAACAGCGGCTGCGGGAGGTGCGAGAAAAGCACAGGGCGCGCGTGGAGATCACGCTGACTCAGGCGGCGCTGGTGCGAGTGCCCCGGGTCGAATGGCGACTCCTCTTGTCGGGCAGCGTCCAGAGAGAGGTCACCGTCCTGTACGACCTGGCCCGGCGGAGACTGGTGGGCTGGGAGTGCGAGAGCTGCTCAGGCCCCCTCGGAGACGAGGTGAGTCTGTGCCAGTGCCGGGCGCTGGTGTGCCGCACCTGCGCGACCCATTGCCCCGGATGCGGGCGCGCCGTGTGCCGCGCCTGCGCCCCCGCCCGCTGCCACCTGTGCGGCGGGCCCGTCTGCCCGGCGTGCGGGCCCGAATGCCGCGCCGGCTTGGCCGGACCGGGGGGACCGCCGGCGGTCTGCGCCGCCTGCGCCGCCCAGTACTGCGGCCCGTGCGCCGCGGCCCTTTCGTTCCTCGCCGAGACCACGGGGGGCGAGCGGGCGTAGCCTCGCGAGAAAGGTGCGGGCCTGCGGCGTCGAGAACTACTCCCCCGGCGGATGCGCACCTTAGCACACAGCCGCCGGAGGGAAGTGGAGCACACCATGAACGTCCAGCGGTTCCTGGAACGCCTGCAGAGCGACGCCGCGTACCGCGGCCAGATCGTGCACGTGGAGGTCGTGCCCGAGCGGGGCGCGAGGACCCGGGCGCCCGAACGGCCCTTGCATCCGGCCGTCGCCGGGGCTCTGTCCCGCCTCGGCATCGAGGCTCTCTACACGCACCAGGCCGACGCGATCGACGCGGTGCGGCGCGGAGAGCACGTGGTGGTGGTGACGGGGACTGCGTCGGGAAAGACCTTGTGCTACACCGTGCCGATCCTCGAGACCTTGCTCGAGGAGCCGGAGGCCACCGCGCTGCTCCTTTTCCCCACCAAGGCGCTGGCGCAGGACCAGCTGCGCGGGCTCTTGCGCTTCAAAGAGCTGGACTCCCGCTTTCCCCTGGTCGCCGGCACGTACGACGGCGACACCCCGCAGCACACCCGCCGCTCGCTCCGGGAGAAGGGCAACTGCGTCCTGACCAACCCCGACATGCTGCACTCGGGGATTCTGCCGCGCCATACCAGCTGGGCCCGGTTTTTCGGCAACTTGCGCTACGTGGTTCTGGACGAGCTCCACACCTACCGGGGCATTTTCGGCTCCCATGTGGCCAACGTGCTGCGCCGTCTCTTCCGCATCGCCGCGCACTACGGCGCCTCGCCCACGGTGATCGCTTGCTCCGCCACCATAGCCAACCCGGGCGAACACGCGGAGCGCCTCACCGGCCGTCGGTGCACGGTGGTCGACGACGACGGTTCGCCCCGGGGCAAGAAGCACTTCGTCCTCTGGAATCCGCCCCGGATCGGCGAGACCATGGAGCGCCGGAGCAGCAACGCCGAGGCTCAGAAGATCATGGTCGAGCTCATTTCGGAGCGGGTGCAGACCATCGCCTTCACCCGAGCCCGGGTGGTGGCGGAGCTCCTCTACCGCTACACCCGGGAGGAGCTGCAGCGGCGCCAGCCCAGCCTGGCCCGGGCGGTCCGGGCGTACCGCGGCGGCTACCTGCCGGCCGAACGCCGGGAGATCGAGCGGCAGCTGTTTGAAGGCGAGCTCTTGGGCATCTCCAGCACCAACGCCCTGGAGCTGGGCATCGACATCGGCGGGCTCGACGCCGCCATCCTGGTGGGCTATCCCGGATCCATCGCCAGCATGTGGCAGCAGGCGGGGCGGGCCGGCCGGGGCAAGCAGGAGGCGGTGGCGTTCCTGGTCGCCCACAACACGCCGCTGGACCAGTACCTGATGCTGCACCCCCGCTGGCTCTTTGAAAAGAGCCCGGAGCGGGCGGTGATCGATCCCGACAACCCCCACATCGTCCTGGCGCACCTGCGGGCGGCCATCTTTGAGCTGCCGCTGAAGGTGGCGGAGGAGCGCTCGTTCGGCGAGATGGCCCCGGCGCTCCTGGACCTCCTGGCCGAGGGACGGGAGATCGTCCTGCGGGGCGACCGCTGGTTCTGGACGGGGAAGGGGTATCCGGCCGACGACGTCTCCCTCCGGAACAGCACGGACAACACCTACACCATCGTCGACACCACCACCGGCCAACATCAGGTCATCGGCAGCCTGGACGAGATCTCCGCGTTCATGCAGCTGCATTCGGAGGCGGTCTATCTCCATCAGGGAGAGCCCTACTTCGTCTCGTCGCTGGACCTGGAGGAGCGAGTGGCCTATGTGCACCGGGCCGACCTGGATTACTACACGCAGGCCATCACGGACCAGCGGATCCGGATCGAAGAGGTCCAGGTGGAGAAGGAGTGGCAGGGTTCCCGGCTGGGTTTTGGCGACGTATCGGTCACCTTCATCACGTTCATGTACAAGAAGATCCGCTTCTACGAGCGGGACAGCATCGGTTTCGGGAAAGTGAACCTGCCGCCCGTCACCCTGGAGACCGCCGGCATGTGGCTCACGCCGCCCCTCGAGGCGCTGCACGCCGTCCGGCGAGCGGGCCGCAGCCCCGCCGAGGGGATGCTGGGGCTGGCCAATGTCTTCGGCGAGGTGATGGGGCTGTTTGCCATGTGCGACACCCACGACGTGGGAACCTTGGTGGACTCCAGCAACACCGGTGTTCCCACTCTCTTCGTGTACGACCGGTACCCCGGCGGCGTAGGCTTTGCGGCCAAAGCGTACGAACTGGTGGAGGAGATCCTGGACGCGTGCTGCGAGCTGATCCACGATTGCCCCTGCGAGGCCGGCTGCCCGTCGTGCGTCGGGTCGCCGATCCTGCCCTACCCCCAGGGGGAGCTGGACGGAGAAGCCAGCGGCGCCGTTCCCGATAAGGAGGCCGCCCTGGTGATTCTCCACGCCCTCTTGGGGCGGGAGCCCTACGTGCCCAAGCTCGCCCCGGCATACCGTGAAGCGGGGGCGCTTCCCGGGGAGGAGGCGGCCGGGTCCGCCGTGGTGCGGCCGCCCAGCGAACCCCTGCCCGAGAGGCTCGAACTGCGCCTCAGAAAGCAGCTGCAGCGGCTCGCCGCCGCGAGAGAGGAGAGACGGCATGTTCGTTGAGCTGCCGGGATGCCCCGGGCCCAGGGCTGGCCGGCGGGTCTTCGTCGCCCCCGGCGCCCGGATCATCGGCGACTGCACCCTGCACGACGACGCCAGCGTCTGGTTCAACGCCGTGCTCCGGGGCGATCTCGAGCCCATCGAAGTGGGGGAGCGGAGCAACATCCAGGACGGGGCGGTGCTGCACACCGACCGCGGCTTTCCCTGCCGGATCGGCCGGGACGTCACCGTAGGGCACGGCGCCATCGTCCACGGGGCGGTGGTGGAGGACGGGGCGCTGATCGGCATGGGAGCCGTCGTCTTGTCGGGCGCCCGGATCGGCAAAGGCGCGCTGGTGGCGGCGGGCGCCCTGGTGCCCGAAGGAAAAGAGATCCCCGCCGGGTGGCTGGCGATGGGTGTGCCGGCGAGACCCGTGAGGGAGCTGACCGGGGACGAACGCCGGCGGATGGCCGAAGGCGTCCGCCACTACGTGAACCAGAAAGACCGCTACCTCCAAGCGGGCGCGGGAGCCTGAGCGGGGCGCAGCGGCAGAAGGGCCAGGTGTTCGACGGTTCCGTCCACGGTCCGCACGGGCAGGTAGGCTTCGCAGACTCCTTGCAGCCGTACGTGGACCCGGGGGCGCACGGCCTCGAGCTCGGCCAGCCGGCGCGCCCGTTCGTCGCTGACGTCCAGCCCCTCCCGTTGACACTGCTCGAAGTAGGCGACAAGGCGTTCCCTCTCCCGGATCAGGCTCTCGAGAGCCTCCTGCGCCCACGCCGCGTCCGAACGCTCCAGCTGTTCCAAGAGCTCGCGGTAGGCGGCGAGAAACGCGTCTGCCAGATCCAGCCGGGGGCGTTCCACGGGGGCCCCGTGCTCCGGCGGGGGCCCCGCGGCCAGGGGGAGACGGGAAAGCAGCTCCGCCAGCTGCCGCAGGGGCACCCCGTCGACCCGGTCTACGGCCACGCGGAAGAGCTGGCCGCGTGGGGCCGAGCCCCGGAAGTCAACCCGAAGGCACATGAGGTAAAAGGGCCGGAAACGCGCGCCCATTCCGGGGGGTGCGGGAAGGTGCGCCCGGGTCGCCCGGGCGAGGTTGCGGACCGACTCCACCACCTGCTGCAGCCGGTGGGAGCCGGGGCTCACCAGCTCGGCGGCGGCGTGCTTTTGGGCCGTTTCGGGGGAAAAGGTGAAGTAGTACGTCACCTGCGACGGCGGGTTCGGCCCGGCTGTCCACAGCCACGCGGGCACGTTTCCGCCTTCCAGCTCCGCCGCTTGCTCCCGGCTGAGTTCGATGCGGAAGAGACCGGGCTCCGTCTCTTCGACGGCGGCGCCCAAGAGCTCCAAATAGCGCAGGACAAAGCGCTTCACCGCTTGGTCTCCCGCGTGCACGGCTCTCCCGCTCCTCACCAAAGGCGGAGGCGGTCCAGGGGATCCGCCTCCCTCGCCTCGTCCCGCGCCCTTACGATGCGTTCTGCCAAGCGTGCCAGCCGCTCTTCCATCACTTCCCGGGATGCGGACCCCACCAGGATGTCGGCCAGCTCCTTTTCCAGAGAGTCGTGGAGGCGAATCCGGGTGAGGATAGTATCCAGCTCGCCCAGGACCGTCTGGAACATGTCGATCTTTTCATAGAGCAGGTACAGGACGCTCTCTTCGATGGTCCCGCGGGTGGCGAAGTTGTAGATCGAGACGTCGCGGGTCTGCCCGAGCCGGTGCACCCGCCCGATGCGCTGCTCGATGCGCATAGGGTTCCACGGCAAATCGTAGTTGACCACGTGGCAGCAGAACTGGAAGTTGATCCCCTCGCCGCCCGACTCGGTGCTCACCAGCACCTGCCCGTGGCGGCGGAAAAGCTCCCGGATCCACTCCTTGCGGCCGGGCGAAAGGGAACCGTCGAAGCCCAGCGTGGAAAAGCCGGCCTTTTCCAACCGCCAGCGCAGGTAGTGCTGGGTGGCCCGGTACTCGGTGAAGACGATCACCTTTTCGCCGCCGAGGCCTGCGATGAGCTCTTCCAGCACTTCGGCCTTGCGGTTGCGGTGGAGGGAGAGGGCCAGCGCGCGCAGCTCTTCCAAGCGGCGCCGCTCCTCGGGATCCCCTTCCTTCATCAGGAGCTTCTCCAAGGTGATCGCGGCCGCGATGGGGCTGGAACACACCTCCCGCTGCAGCGTAATGAGAGGAAGGACGTTGCGGTACGTGTTCCGGCCTTTCCGGTACCCTTCTTTCACGAAGGCCGTGACCCGTTCGTAAAGCGCTCGCTCCTCCTGGGAGAGCTCCACGGGGACGGCGTGGACGTGCCGGGCGGTGAACTGGACCGAGCCGGGCCCCCGGCGGTTGCGGATCAGCACTTGAGAGAGGAGCCGCCGCAGCCCGTCCACCTCTTTCGGTGTCCGGCGGTCCGCCACGAAAGCCCGCTTGAACTCGCGGTAGGTGCCCAGTTGACCCGGCCGCACCAAATTGATCAGGTTGTACAGCTCCTTGAGGTCGTTTTGCACCGGCGTCGCCGTCAGCAGCAGGCAGTAAGTCCGGCGGATGGAGTTGACGAACCGGTAGTTCTGGCTGGTTGCGTTCTTGAGCTTGTGGGCCTCGTCCACCACCAGGATGTCGTAGTGGAGCCTTTGGATGATCTCCCGGTGCGGGCTCCGCTTGGCGGTGTCGATGGAGGCGATGAGCAGATCGGTCCGTTCCCAGTCGTACTCGCTCCGCTGCATCCCGCAGGAGAGGCTGAACTTCTCCTTGAGTTCCCGGAACCACTGCCATACCAGGCCGGCGGGGGTGAGGATCAGCACCCGGCGGGCAAGCCCGCGAAGGAGGCACTCCTTGATGATCAGGCCCGCTTCGATGGTCTTGCCGAGACCCACTTCGTCCGCGAGGATGGCCCTCCCGCCCATCTCGAAGAGGACCCGCCGCGCCGTCTCCAGCTGGTGGGGGTAGGGAATGACACCCACCCGCCGCCACACTTCCGCGAGGTGCCGGGGTGCGAGAAGTTCCGTGGATCCCGGAGGAAGGGAGAGCTCTTCCGCCTCCACGAGGAGCCGGTACCACTCAGGGCCCGGCAAACGGGGCTGTTCGAGGAGACCCGCCAGCTCCTCGACGCAGGAGGCAGAGTACTGGACGGGGTAGAGCGCCCCGATCCAGTGCTCATCGCTGAGCTGTTCAGGGGCCGGCAAGCGAAAGAGGCCGATGGCTTGGGAGCCCATGATGGGGACGGTGACAGGGAAGATCTTCAGCGGGCCGCGGCCGGAGCTGACCACGAGCTCGCCTGCGGTGTGCTGGTCCGTTTCGATCACGCGGGTACCTCCCGGCTGGTTAGCATTCCCTCGGGATCTTGCTGCTATGTGTACATACCCTCTTGGAAACCGCGGAAAGGTGGTGTATAATAGGTGGTGTCCTCGGGCCTGTAGCTCAGTTGGGAGAGCGCTGCGTTCGCAACGCAGAGGTCGTGGGTTCGACTCCCATCAGGTCCACCAGATTGACGCCCCTTCGGAAAGCGTGGCTTTCCGAAGGGGCTTTTTGCCGCCGAGCCTGGTTCTTCCCGGCCCCGGAGAAAAGGAGGCCCTGTGCCGGTGCGATCCGAAAGCGCCAACATGCGGCCCGCCGACGGTGCCCGCCTGTGCGTGGAGTTCGTCGACTTCAACCACGAAGGCGACGGCGTCGCGCGCACGGAGGGCGGCTTCGTCCTCTTCGTGGAGGGGGCGATGCCGGGCGATCAGGCAGAGGTGGAGGTGACCCGGGTGCACTCCCGCCACGGGGAGGCCAGGCTGGTCCGGCTCCTGCGCCCGGCGCCCGGCCGCATCGCGCCGCCGTGCCCGGTGGCGGGAAGGTGCGGCGGCTGCCCGCTGATGCACGCCGCGTACCCCGAGCAGCTACGGTGGAAGGAGGAGCGGATCCGCCAGGCGCTGGCCCGCATCGGCGGGCTGGACGAGGTCCCGGTGGCTTCCATCATCGGGATGGAGCAGCCCTGGGCCTATCGCAACAAGGCCCAGTTCCCCGTAACGATGGAAGGCGGCCGGCCGGTGGTAGGCTTTTACCGCCGGCGCTCGCACGACGTGGTGCCGGCGGACCCTTGCCTGATCCAGCATCCTCTGGCCGTGGAAGTGGCCCGGGCGGTGCGGGAGCTCATGGAAGAACTCGAGCTCGGCGCCGAGGCGGGAGGAGAGCCCTCGGGCTTTCTTCGCCACCTGGTGGTGCGGGTCTCGTTCAGCCGGGAAGAAGCCATGGCGATCCTGGTGACCCGGGAGCGCGCCTTTCCCGCCAAGGAGGCGTTCATCGCCGGCTTGCGCCGGCGGGTGCCGGCCGTGGCCAGCGTGGTCCAAAACGTCAAGCAGGAGACCGGCCGCGGCGTCATGGGACCGGTCTCGGTGGTCCTCTGGGGCAAGAGCCACTTGGCGGAGCGGATCGGGCACCGGGAGTTCTTGATTTCACCGGACTCCTTTTTCCAGGTGAACCCGGAGCAGACCCGTCGCCTCTACGACGTGGTCGCGGAGCTGGCAGGCGTCCGCCCGGGCGACTCGGTCTGGGACATCTACTGCGGCGCCGGGACCATCGGCCTTTACGTCGCGAGGGAGGGCGTGGCGCTCCGGGGCGTGGAGCTTTCGCCGCAGGCCGTGCAGGACGCCCGGCTCAATGCGGCGCGCAACGGGGTCGGGGACGCCTGCTTCGAGGCGGGAAGGGCGGAAGAGGCGCTGGCCCGCTGGGTGGCGCAGGGCGAACGGGCGGACGTCGCGATCCTCGATCCTCCCCGGAGCGGCTGCGACCCGCGCACGCTGGCGGCGGTCGCGGCCGCCGGTCCCCGGCGCATCGTCTACGTCTCCTGCGCTCCCGCCACGCTGGCCCGGGACCTCGCGCGCCTCAGGGCTCACGGTTACGTCACCCGTAAAGTCCAGCCCGTCGACATGTTTCCGCATACAGCTCATGTGGAAGCCGTCGCCCTGCTCTCCCCGGAGTGACCCACCCTTCCAGCATTATGTGAGGTAAAATTCCTTGACGCCGCCCGGTGCGTGTGATACCGTACAACCAGATGGGGTAGTGCCTACTTGGATGGGAGCGCCCGATCGAGAAATCCTTAGGAGGCATGCTTGGTTCCATGGCAGTGCGTGGAAGAGTGAAGTGGTTCAGTGCGGAGAAGGGATACGGGTTCATCGAGCGTGGAGACGGTCAGGGCGACGTGTTCGTCCACTTCTCCGCCATC
>k87-193593_pt1 | contig 10375 bp, 9 predicted proteins | sample MGYA00084031_6733416 | MGnify analysis MGYA00084031
CGGAGGTCATCGACGGAGCGAAATCCGCCGAGCCGTTGCCGAAGGTCGAGGATGCGCTGGGCGAGCACTGGCCCCACGCCGGGGAGCGCGTCGAGTTGCGCGAGCGTCGCGGTGTTGAGGTTGAGCTTGCCGCCGGCCGCCGGGGGACCCAGCGGGGCGGCTCCAAGCGCCGCGCCGGCATCGGGCGGCGGCGTGATTCCCACCACGATCAGTTCGCCGTCGGAGACTCGGCGCGCCACGTTGAGCAAGGTCACATCCGTACCGGGGAGCACGCCACCGGCCGCCTCCAGCGCGTCCGCTACCCGAGCGCCGGCGGGGACGCGGACCAGCCCTGGGCGGCGGACCCGACCGGCGACCGCCACCACGACCTCGCTGGGTGTGGCGGACGGGGCCGCGGCGACCCCTGGTGCCCCGGTCCCGGCGACGGGCTCGGCCAGCGGCTCGACCTGGGGCCGGGAGCGCCAGGCGAACACCGCTACCCCCACCACGACGACAGCGGCGACGACGGCGAGCGCGGCGACCCCACGGCGGCCAGGGTCGAAGGCGCGTAACACGCTCGGCCTGATCGCGGGCGCTGGCGGCGTGGGCGACCCCCGGAGGGGAAAGGCGTCCCCGACCAGCGACGACCGGAACGTGTCGGGCGTCGGCTCGGCAGCGCCACCGGCACTGTCGTCGTTCTCACCGCAGCCGGCGGGCGCGGCCGCGCGCAGAACGCTCCCCACCGGCGTCGGCCCCGGCGGCGCGACCAACCACCGGAGCCGCTCCCGCACCACATCGTCGTTGCGCACGCGGCGACCGTAGGGCGCGCGGAGGACCGATCAGACGGTGCCGCGCGCGGCCTGTGGATAGCGCGCCGGTTGTGGACGAGCGCGCGATCACGGCGGACCCGCCGTACTCTCGGGCACGGCACGAGTCGAGGTCCTACTCGCGCCGATGGACGACGACGCCGACCAGGCCGGGGCCAGCGTGCGCCGCCACCACGCCCCCGATCTCGATGACGTACCGGCTGCGCAGTCGCCCTCCGAGCCGCTCGGTGAGGGCCGTGGCGACGTGCTGCGCCCGCTGCGCCCCGTCGAGGTGGTGGATCGCGACGTCCACCTCCGCCTCCCCCGCCGCTTCGACCGCCACATCGACGAGGCGAGCGAGGGCTCGGCTGGTGGTCCGGACCTTGTCCCGCAGCGCGATCACCCCGTCGACGAGCTGCAGGATCGGCTTGACTGACAGCGCGGTGCCGAGGAGCGCGGCCACGGTCGACACCCGCCCACCCCGGCGGAGAAACTCCAGGGTGTCGACGTAGAACGCCGCGCTGGTCCGCTCGACCGCCGCGAGCGCGGCCCCGCGTACCGCCGGCACGTCCCCTCCCCTCACCGCTACCGCGGCGGCGGCCAGCGCGGGAAAACCCAACCCCATGCCGACAGACCGGGTGTCGACGACGGCGACCCGCCCGCCGAACGGCGCGGCGGCGAGGGTCGCCGCCTCCACCGTGCCGGAGAGCTGGGCCGACAGGTGCACCGAGACCACCCCGTCGGCACCCGCGTCGAGCAAGCGCCGATAGACCTGCGCGAACTCCTCCGGAGCGGGCCGGGACGTCAGCACGGACGCGCGACGATGGCGCAGCGCCCGGACCACGTCCGCCGGCGTCACGTCGGCCCCTTCGCGCCCGTCGACCCCATCGATGACGACGGTGAGGGGTACCACCGTCACCGGATAGGTGGCGACCACCTCGGCTGGGAGGTAGGCGGTGGAGTCGGTGACGACCGCGACGGGCATGCCCGCACGGTAGCGGACCCACGACGAGCCAGGACACGTGCGCGCGCGTGCCGATGGGTGTCGACGGCTCGTGGGATCACACGGCTGGCGGGGCGGTGCGGGCGACGGTCGGCCCGACGTTGTGGGCGTACAGCTGCCACCCGCGGTCGGGGTCGTATGTCAGCTCGGTCCAGTGACAGTTGCGCAGCAGCCCGAGCCCGCGCACGACCGACGCGCTCCACCCGAGCAAGTAGCCGATACCTTGCCGGGCCGCGCCACCGTGCGTGGCCACCACTACGGTGCCGCCGGGGGCCGCCTCCGCCGCGTCCAGCAGCGCCTCGCCGACCCGCTTCACCACGTCGTCGAGGCTCTCGACCTCGCAGCCGGGCGACGGGTCACCCGCGCGCCAGCGGGCGTACTCCGTCGGGTAGCGCTCGGCGATGGTGGAGAGGGTGAGCCCTTGCCACAGCCCGTAGTAGCGCTCCCGCAACCGGGGGTCAGTGCGGATCGGCAGCCCGGTCAGCGCGGCCAGCGCGGCGGCGGTGTCACGCGCTCGACGCAGGTCACTGGCGACGATCGCGTCGGGTTCCAGGGCGGCGAGCAGCGGCGCGGCCGCGGCGGCCTGCTCACGACCCAGGTCGTTGAGGGGCGTGTCCAGCTGCCCCTGGACCCGGTCGGTGGCGTTCCACTCCGTGTTGCCGTGCCGCCAGATGATGAGCCGGGTCATTCGGTGGAGACTGCCGTAGCCAGGTCGCGGTCGAGGAACGGGATCGTGGGGCAGTCCTTCCAGAGCCGGTCGAGGGCGTAGTACTCGCGCTCCTCGTTGTGTTGGACGTGCACCACGATGTCGACGTAGTCCAGGAGCACCCAGCGGCCCGCGCGTTCGCCCTCGCGCCGCACCGGCGTGGCCTTCTCCGGCAGGCTGGCCAGCCGCTCCTCGATGGCGTCGACGATCGCCAGCACCTGGCGTTCGTTGGGCGCCGACGCCAGCACGAACGCCTCGGTGATCACGAGCTGATCGGCGACGTCGATGATGACGATGTCGTGCGCCTTCTTGTCCGCCGCGGCCTGCGCCGCCGCCTGGGCCAGTTCCCGGGCGCGTTCCGAGGCGCTCATCCGGCCGCCCCGTACCAGCTACTCCACTCGCTCACCGCACTCCTCCGACGAACCGTGACGTGGCTTAGCCTCTCACATCGCCGCCGCGGCTGGCAGCGTGGTTACCGCGGGAATACATCGATTAGGCTCCATCTTTGTAGAGCCCGCGCTTGGCGATGTACTGCACCACGCCATCCGGAACCAAGTACCACACCGGCTTCCCGGCGGCGACACGAGCACGGCAATCTGTCGACGAAATCGCCATCGCCGGTACCCGCACCAGCGTGACCACGTCAGCGGGCAGGTGAGCGTCGGACAGCTCGAACCCGGGTCGGGTCACCCCGACGAAGTGCGCGAGTTCGAACATGGCCTCGGCGTCTTTCCACGAGAGGATCTTCGCCAGCGCGTCCGCGCCCGTGATGAAGAAGAAGTCGGTTTTGGGCCCGTAGCACTTGCGCAGATCCCGCAAGGTGTCGATCGTGTACGTCGGTCCGCCCCGGTCGATATCCACCCGACTGACCTTGAATCGCGGATTCGACGCGGTGGCGATCACGGTCATCAGGTACCGGTCTTCGGCCGGGCTGACCCGGACGTTCGATTTCTGCCACGGGTCACCGGTGGGTACGAAGACGACCTCATCAAGGGCGAAGAGATCAGCTACCTCACTGGCGGCGACGAGATGGCCGTTGTGGATCGGGTCAAACGTCCCGCCCATGATGCCGACTCGACGATTGCCTTGCTGCATCGAGAAATCGTATTCCGATCTCCGTTGGCGCCGTTCGGAGACTACCCATCCTGCGTACGCTCTCGGGCGGCGAGCGCCCGCCGGAGGTCATCGGCGGCGTCCGTCACCGCCCGGCGCAGCCCGGCCGTGAGGTCATCCCGAGCCAGCAGGGCCGCAGCCGCCTGGCTGGTCGCGGGGTCAACCGCGTATCGGGGGAATGCCAGCGCCGCAATCCGCTCCGCGACCCACGGGGTGCGCCGCGTCGCCGCAGCGGGCATCTCCGCGAAGTACCGGGACACGTACGGTTGGGTCAGCGCGAGCTGCTCCGGCTGCCAAAAGCCGTCGGCAGTCGCCGTGGCCAACCGATTCGACATTGTCGTGTCCTCGACGATGACTCGCCAAGCGCGGTCCTTCGCCTCCGCGTCCGGCAGGCTGGCGCGGCAGCGCGCGGCCCACTCCGCGCCGGTGGCGCTGCGGTCCCGGTCGTACTCGGCTTCGATCGCGGCGGCGTCGGCCGCGCCGAGGACGACGAGCCGATGCAGCGTGGCCCACCGCACGTCGGCGTCCACACTGAGCCCGGGCGGGACGCCACGGCCGGCGAGCCAGGCGCGCAACAGCTCGGTGTCGCGGCTAGCGGCGATGAGGCCACGGGCCGCGGCCAGTTGCAGGGAGCTGCCGGGCGGAGCCGTATCCAGCCGCCGCTGGCAGGCCACCGCGAGGTGGTCCAGCGCGCTCACCCGGGCGCTCGGCTCGAGGTAGCGGTCGACGATCGGCCGGGCTTGGGTGAGGACACTCTCGACGAGCACACTGTCGGATTCCGACGGCAAAGCAGCACGAATCAGCGCGACGAGGTCGGCGACCGGCCGCTCCGCGTCCCGGACCGCGTCGATCATCGCGGCCCACAGCACCGCCCGGGCCAACGGGTCGGCGAGCCCTGGCAGGAGCTCCGGCACCGCCGCCGCGGACGCCGAATCGAGCCGGACCTTCGCGTACGCGAGATCGCCATCGTTCGGCAGCAGGAGCGCCGCCGCCGGCTTTCCCCGCAGGTCGTCCACGAGGGTCCGCCCGTGGTCGACCGCCGGATCGAGGTCCACCATGAGGAGGTCCCGGCGAGTCGTCGCGTCGCCCGCCCGGTCGTAGAGCCCGAGTCCGATGCGCTGGGGACGGAGCACCGGGTGCTCCGGGGGCGCGGTCTGCTCCAGGGCGACCTGCGCGTAGCGGCCGGCGGAGTCGACCTCGGCCACCACCCGCACGGTGTTGACCTGGGCGCGGCGCAGCCAGACGTCCGCCCAGCCGCTGAGGTCACGACCGCTGGCGGCGGACATCGCGGCCAGCAAGTCGCGCAGGGTGGCGTTGCCGAACTGGTGGGTGGCGATGTAGGCGCGCAAACCCGCGAGGAAGGCCTCGTCGCCCAACCAGGCGGCGAGCTGACGCAGAACCGACGCGCCCTTGACGTAGGAGATGCCGTCGAAGTTGACCAGAGCCTGGGCGGTGTCGGCAACCGCCTCAGGGGCGACCGGATGGGTCGATGGGCGCTGGTCGGCGGCGTACCCACCGGCCTTGCGACTGGCACAGAAGCTCACCCACGTCCGGTCGTAGCGGGTCACCTCAGCGGTCACCCGCACGCCCAGGTACTCGGCGAACGCCTCGTTGAGCCACAGGTCGTCCCACCAGCGCATGGTGACCAGGTCACCGAACCACATGTGCGCCATCTCGTGCGCGATCGTCACGGCCCGCAGCTCGCGCTGCGCCTCGGTCACCGCGGAGCGGAAGATGTGCTCGTCGCGAATCGTCACCAAGCCGGGGTTCTCCATCGCCCCGGGGGTGAACTCCGGCACGAACGCCTGGTCGTACTTCCCGAAGGGGTACGGCGTGCCGAACATCTCCTCGTAGCGGTCGAGGCAGGCGCGGGTGATGGCGAAGATTTCGTCGGCGTCGGCGTCGAGGTACTCGGCCAGCGACTGGCGGCAGTAGAGCGTCAACGGTATGCCGCGGTGGTCGGCGTGCCGCGCGGCGTACGGCCCGGCGATGAGCGAGATGGTGTACGTCGCCAGTGGAGGGGTCGACGCGAATTCCCAACGTCCGTCGGCGGAGCGCCGGGCGAGCGGGGCGTTTGCGGCGACCGTCCACTCCGGCGGCGCCGTGACGGTGAGCCTGACCGGCGCTTTGAGGTCCGGTTGGTCGAAGGCGGCGAATATCCGCTGGACCTCGTCGAGAAAGGACATCGCGTAGAGATAGGTGCGGCCGTCGGCGGGATCGACGAACCGGTGTAGTCCCACCCCGGTGTTGGAATAGGCCATATCCGCCTCGACGAGGAGCGTGTTCTCGGCGGCGAGCGCGCTGAGCGGATACCGATTTCCGTCGAGAGCGGCCGGATCGAGATCAACACCGTTGAGTCGGACCGCCCGCAGCCGCGCGGGCTTCACCTCGACGAATGTCGAGACGCCGGGCGTGGCCCGAAAACGGATCACCACGGTGGAGCGAAACGTGTCAGCGCCACCGGTCAAATCGAGATTGACGTCGTACGAGAGGACGGTGAGGTGGGCGGCACGCTCGGCTGCCTCCGCGCGGGTGAGACTACGCATTCTTGTCCCATCGATAGCTCGACCGCGTATACCCTGTGGCCGTGGCCAACGACACATCTGAGAACGCGATGGTGAAGCACCACCCTAAGGGCGACTTCGACCTGTCCCGGGCAGTGTGGCAGCGCGCCGAGGGCGACCCGTCCGAAGGAGCAGTCGAAATCGCGTTCGTCGATGACCTCGTGGGGATGCGCAATTCCGCGGATCCCGACGGCCCCGTACTCGTCTTTACGCAGGCCGAGTGGGACGCCTTCGTCGCCGGGGTCCGCGACGGCGAATTCGACCTCGAGTGATCACCGCGGTCACCACGTGCCGTCGTCGCGGACCCGGGCCACCGGCCCCCCGGTGAGAATGTTGATCAACGCGGCGTCGATCGTCTCGCCGAGGAACCATTCCCCCGCCTGATCGAGGGCGAAGACCCGCCCCGCCTCGTCGATCGCGATAAGCGAATCGCTCATCCACTCGGTGCCGATCGGGAACAGCCGGGTGCCGAGCAGGGCGCCGAACTCACCGAGAATGTCGGCGCTGTGCGCCGCCGACGTGGGATTGATTTCGAGCCGCCGAATCCAGTGTTCCCGGCCCGGCCCGCAGCGCCCGGTCAACACGAACGCGAACTCGGCGAGCGCCTGCCGTACGGCGGGGAACGGCTGATGCCGGTACGTCGCCCCCGCGACGGCGACCGTCTCCTGGATCACCATGTCGGCGAATGCCTCGTCCGGCTGCCTGCGCCCCCAGCCGCCGTCGAGGAGCGCCGCGACGACGTCATCGGGGAACCGCCCCGGCGCCGGATTCCTGTCGGGCAGCGGCGGATCCCAATCGAGCGCGTACCCCAGCTCCGACTGGGGCAACACCCCGAAGAAGACGAGCGCGTGGATGCAGGATTCACAGGGCCGAGCGGGCTGCCCGTTCATCGGATCGGTGTGCTCCTGGATGTGCATCACCTCAAGGGGCGCCGCCATGAGAATCTGCCGCGCCTCGTGCTGCGACACCGGTGGCAGACCCTGATCGGCCCGATCCCGGTCCACCGCGTGCAAGACGTCCGAGAGCACGATCATTTCGGCGTGCCGCTCCGCGCCGCGGACGAGGTATCCGGCGGGCGCGGCGTCGAGGTAGGCCCGCACGAGGGGGTGGTGCCGTAGCTCCTGGTCTCCTTTGGCGCCGCGGGCGACGAACCGCCGGCCGTTGACCGTCAACTCCGCGAGGATCGTCGGCCCCGGACGCAGCCGCAGCGAGCGGCGCAGCTCGACCGCCGGATCCGCCGTCCGCACGGTACGCGCCACGATCGCCCGATGCCGAAGGTACTGCTGCTCCACGTACGGCAGCGGCACGGCGGGCCAGTGGGAGATCGCGCCGGTCTCCTTGTCGATGACGACCGCACCTTCGCCAAGTCGGGCCGGCACGTGCTCGGGCCTCTTGATCGTGACCATCCAGCCGGCGGAGAACTCCTCCACCACCGGGACACACTCGTATCCACAGCGGACGGATTCGTCACGTGCCCAGCGTGCCGCAACGCGCTCCGCCTCCTCGCGGACGATCATCGGGCTTCCTCCTCATCTGTGGTTGTCGACTCGAGCATGCGTGCCTCCGTCCAGAGGGGGTGTGTCCCGCTGCCGAACCTACCGGAGGCACCTGATTGGACATCGCCCGGTATCTTTCCGATCGACATCACGGCGGACGGGGAGGGCGACCGGTGCCATACCAGGCGGACCGCGATGCCAACCGCGCTCTTCGGGCGCGCTTCGACGAGGTCTACGCGCAGTACCAGCGCCTACGGTCGGGATTGGACGAGCTACAGCAGCGGCTCATCCGCACCCGTGTCTCCGCCGAGTCAGACGACGGGCTCGTGCGCGCCACCGTGGGGCCTCGCGGTCAGCTCATCGAGCTCAAACTGGACCCACGAATCTACCGTGAGACCAATGCGGACGCGCTAGCCCGGAAGATTACCAAGACAATCCAGACGGCTACCGAGCGCTCAATCGAACACGTCCAACGAATTGTCGCGGAGTACCTGCCTCCGGATTCCGGAGCGGTGGACTTCCTCAAGGACAACAACTTCGGCTCGCTGATGCGTCGGCACGACGCAGCGCTACGGGAGGTAGCGGAGCGCGATGGCTGAGGAGCAGCTCTACCTCGAACCCACGCGCGCCATGGCAGGCGCGCGCGACATGCAAGCCGCCGGGCGGCGCCTCAAGGAGCTTCGCAACACCACCGGTGCGGAGATCGCCGCGCTCAGTGCCAAACCGCCGTGGGGCAACGACGACGTGGGCGCGGCGTTCGAAAAGACATATCGGACGGCTGAGCAGCAAACCCTGGACGCCTGGGAGAAGCTCGCCGCGTATCTCGAAGGACTCGGCGCCGCTGTCGCGCTGACCGTGCAGCGAAACATGCAAACCGATGCCGGTGCCGCTGACCGGATCAGCCGCGCCGGCAAGCGCGCGTAACGGACGACGACCCGCGAATCCAAGGGAAGAGTGCGTAACCGGACGGGGGCGACGTGACCATCCTTCCCAGCCCAATTCCTCACCCTCTGGACTTTTGTCCCTGGAGTCTGCCCGACTGGTGCTACGACGCCCTGGAGATGGTGGTGGGCTTCGATTGGCCAGAGGGCAATGAAAAGGAGACCTGGGACGTCGCCGACGCCTGGTACGCGGTAGCACAAAACCTGGTCGGTCCGCGCGACGACTCCTACACCGCCGCCAACGCGATCCTCGCCGGGTACGGCTCGACCGGCCACACCGCCGAGGCGTTCCAACAGGCGTGGAACCAAGTGTCCCAAGGCGACAACGCGCCGTTGGTGGCACTGGGGGCCATGGCCGAGGAGCTCGGCAAGCTCTGCGAGGAGACCGGCTGCGAGATTGAGGGCGCCAAGCTCGAGGCGTGGATCGAGCTCACCATCTTCGTCACTGAGCTTCTCGCCCTCGCTGTCACGGTGGCGTTGACGCTCGGCGCCGCCTCGCCCGCCGCCGCAGGCATCATCGCGGCGACCCGCATCGCCATCCAGCAGATCTTCAAGCGGCTCGTCGCCCAGCTCGGCAAGAAGGCGGTCAAGGCCGCGCTCAAGGAAGCGACGCAGCGGGCCTCTCGGCACTTGCTGACCCGCGCCGGACTCCGGCGGCTGGGTCGGGAGATGCTGGAGGAGGGCGCCGAGGAGGCGCTCGAAGAAGCCGCGGTCAATCTCGGCATCCAGGCGTACCAGAACGCCACGGGACGCCGGGATGGCGTGGACCTCCGCGAGCTCGGCATGTCCACGTGGGGCGGCTTGGCCGGTGGGGCCGCTGCCGGGGTGTTCGGTTCCGGCCACGGCGGCGGGCTGCTGAGCAACATCGCTCGCGGCGCGCGGGGTGAGGTGGCCGCCGAGGTCGCCGCGAGCCTCGCCACCGGGGGCGGACTGCCCGGTTTGGACGATCTGGGCCGGGCCGCGACCTCGGGCGCGGTGGGCTCCACCATCAGCGCCACCCATCACGCCGCCTCCCACGCTCTGTCGGACTTGTCGTCCATTCCCACTTTGGACACCAGCGCGTTCCACGCCGGCGGTCCGACGACCAGCGCCAGCAGCGCGAGCTCGAGCGGGCACGCGACGTCGAGTAGCTGGTCCTCCGGGGGTGTGTCCAGCGGAGGATCGTCCTACGGCGGCGGGGAGAGCGGCGGTTCGTCCTCGGGTGGCTCGTCGTGGAGTAGCTCTTCGTCGGGTGGCTCGTCGTCGGGTGGCTCGTCGTCACACAGTTCGTCCAATTCGTACAGCTCGGTGTCGACGAGTTCGTCCGGGTCGACGGCGTCGACGAGTTACACGCCGAGCAGGGGCGGGGTGTCCGCGAGCTTGGCGAGCGTCGTCACTGCTGATCCGATCAGCACCACCACCAGCGGTGGTGGCGTCTCGAGCGGATCGAGCGGCACCACCGCGGTCAGCTCCTCGGGCGGCGCGGGCATCGCGCACACCTCGGGCGTGAGCGCGACGACGGGCGGCGCCAACTCCGGGATGGTCGTGACCACGGGTGGCGTGGGATACACGGGTGGCGTCGCGTCCGGTGGAGCGACGTCGCTCGGCCCGACCACCACGAGCGGCGGCGTCACCACGGCCTCCACCGGTGGCGGAGTGACCACGAGCGCCGCCAGCGCCTCCACCGCCACGACCGCCCCCAGCGTCAGCAGCTCCGGCGCGACGGCGACCACGAGTACGGTCAGCACGTCGAGCGGCACCGCGACCACCGGCGGCAGCGCCGCGACC